>Ga0307517_10006638_pt1 | contig 17054 bp, 6 predicted proteins | sample 23_EM_MG_FD_194515 | JGI IMG/M metagenome (GOLD analysis project Ga0307517, IMG submission 194515) | Populus trichocarpa ectomycorrhiza microbial communities from riparian zone in the Pacific Northwest, United States - 23_EM | ecosystem: Host-associated > Plants > Roots > Unclassified | place...
TGTGAAATTAAAGACCATCGATGAGTTGTGTATTCGATTATATGCATGGTTTCAGCAACGTTTTCTTTGGAACTTTTAGGGCAAATTAACACGTCCTTTCTACCTTCTCCTTTAGGTTTCATCAATTCCAAGATCTGATCATAAGGATGCATTCTCTTAGGTCCTAGCTTCGATGGCCTGTCTCTTTGACATGACCGTGCCCAGGCATCTACTTTTTAATCTGGCTCTGCACAAACTGATCTAGGAATAAACACTTAATATTACTCGTTGGTCAGTTGAGTTGTGATGGGTAGTTCTCTGCTTTTGCTTTTGTTCTTGAATGGTTTTTAAAAATATTTTAAATTTGAGAGATTATTAAATTAATATTTTTTTATCCTTTTATGATTATTTTCACATATTTTCAAATAAAAAATTAAGGAGATAAAATCTTGTGCCCGGATGACAATCAATAGCCATGGCTTCCATGAGGTTTTTTATATCCATCCACATTCCACAATCTATTTGTTGCTCATCATATAAAAAATTTAAAAATTTATAATTTATCTAACCATGAGATTTTGAATATTTATTTTAGGAGTATTCATCATATTTGTCGGCCACCAATCAGATCAGTAGATTTCATTTTAGTTAGCAGTTGAGTCAAGCTGGTTGTGCGCTTCTCCGAGATTTACTTGATTAGCATCTAAATTCCTTGAGGAAAAAAAAGAGGAAAAACTAGTCTAAAAATATATATTATATGACAGTCAAATAAAATATATCAAAAAATATTTTCCCAAGAGGAAAAAACATATGCACGTAAGTAATCTTCTCAGTATTTATGGCACAGATGACTTTTTGCTTAAAATGTTCAGATAGTGGCGGCAAATAGGCTGGCAAGCGTCAATTTCTTGCTCGTTTAGGCTCAGCAAACATTTCGGCCACAGTTTTCCAAACTTTAATAACAGCATGCACACAGCTGGGCTGGGTCTACAGGTAGCCCCTCCCCTACTTGTACCCTCGTCCCGGATTATTATCTTTTCCCGGCTTGTCTCTTCTTAGTAACTACTAGATATCTATACATGTCCCTAGCTACGGTTTAAATTTATTTCTACGTTAACAAAATGATATTCAGATAATTCGAGATAATTCAAATTAAATTATTTAAACATATAATCTATATATTAATTATAACTAAAATTAATCATTGTTTTATTGTAGTGCTGGCTACTGTACATTGTAAGTGAATTCATTATAAATTGTACTATTTTGTACTGTAGCGTATATACTGTAGACTGTGAGTGTTTTTTCACTGTAGACTGCACTGTTTGGTGGGGGCATGTGGTGAGGCTACATCTTGCAGGATCCAAGCGCCAGGTTGGAGGCGCGCCCACTGGGCTACGAATACCTGATGCTTGGCTGTCATGCCTGTGTGCTGGGCAAACCCCAGCACATATGTGGCGCTTGGGCTGCTGCCTGTGTGCTCAGCACACCCCAGCGCACATATAGCGTTTAGGTTGTCTGACTCTATGCTTAAAAGAAGAAGAGGGATGAGATTGCAAGAAAAAAATTCAAGAAAAGTATAAGACACATAAATAGAGTAATTAAAAGTAGAGGGATCAAACCGGATAAAAAAAATCAAATTGAATAAAATGGCCAGTGATGAAATTGAAAAAAATCCAAACTTAAAAAAGGTTTAAAAGCCAAATAATCAGTAATTAAAAGAAAAGGAACCAAAATCGATAAGATTAAAAATCAGATGACATAATTGTGTTTTTTGGAAGTTCACGCATGTGTTTTCTAGGGAACAGGAGAGAAAAGAGTGAGGAAAGAAAAAAGTTCAATAGAACGTTCTCCGTAAACACGCATCATGCCGCTAAAAAGAGGACGACGCATCACTCCCAACGCTACAAAGAAAGCAAGATTTTCTCAGTTGTACTGGTTCTCAAACGCAACTTAAATGGCGCATAGGCCATCGCATAAGACTATATTATGAACTTTATTAAATTTAATAATTTTATTTTTTAAAATTATTAATTAAAAGAAAAAAAAACAGTTAAAGGGTGAAATTAAAAGGTAAAAAAATTGACAAAATAAGATAAAAGAAAAAAAAACTACTTAAAACGTGGCCATTAAAAAAGTAAAAAGAGAATGTTGTTGCTATCTGAACCTGCTATGTCAAGGCTTAATTATGGCAGAGTAAGTATTGTTTGTCTGTCTAAAATCTAGTCATCGTAGATTCGTAGTAGTGAGTGAAAAAACAAAAAAGATGATATTTGGACTCCAAAATTAGTTTTCAATAATTTTTTATTTAAAAATACATATAAACACAATGGAGAATGAATAACCATAAATGTGACCTAAAATAACCCAAGAATCAGTGTAAAAACCAAAGCTCAACCTAAACTCCAAAAACTTTCCAAGGTTATGTCTTTTTTAAAAGCAATGCAAAGGCTAAAAAACCACCATAATGAAACATTCCCCCGTAAGAAAAAAACTATTTAAAACAATATATTATTTTTATTATTGAAATCTAGTCCAAAAAAAGAGCTTATCTTAACCAAAAAAGAACTCATGATTCTCAAATAAAATAAAATAAAATTCAGGAGTCAAGTCTAGTTTAATCCAAAATTCAAGATAATTTTATATCATTTGGTCATGCGTGAAAACCTGCAACTAGTTTTGATAAGCACGCGCCTTTTGTCATGACAGGCAAATTACTTTAAGGGACAGCAACAAGAGCGATAAAACATAGCATTCACCGGGGATTTTAATTCTTGGTAGAGACCATACAGGGATAAGTAGGGTATTGGGATCCCTACTGTTATCCGAGGACGTTGTGTCTTCGAGGACGAGTGCCCCTTCATATTTTACTCCAGATTTTGTGAGAGGTTAAAAAAAAACTGAAAAATTGATTAAATTAAAAAAATTAAAAAAAATAACTTAAAAAACCAAATATTGAAAAAAAAACCAATTAAACCGATTAGAATTTAAAAAATCAACCGGTTTGATTTTATAAGTCTGAAACCGAAAAAACCGAATCGAGCCGAAATCGAAAAAAACACGAGCCAAACCGAACCAAACCGGTTTGAACCGATTTTTGCTCTAAAATAACCGAATTGGTTGGTTTGAACCGGATTCAGTTCAATTTTGGTTTTTTTTTTGAAAAAATCAATTTAATTATTATATATTTTTTTGATAAAAATCAAATTAAATTGAAAATAATCACCTTATTTTTTGTTTTTTGGTATTGGATGGAGACAAGGTGAGCGTTATTTGCACGTCCTCGGTTCTCTAAAAGGCACTTAATACGGATTTGAGTCAGCGCCTCCATTCCCATTGGGCTGAATTAGTAGGATTGAGTCGGGATCCCTTTCTAGTGGGCTTGAGACATATTTTATATGTCAAAGCCCATGTGGAAGTATATATGTAGACTTGCACCAGACCAGTCCCCACCGAATCTACCGGGTCGGGTCAAATGAAGGTTACTCCAGTCCTTTCACACTTTATTCCCGATTCGAGAATAGAAAAACAGATAGCCCAGGGGGAGGGGTGAAGCAATTTAGGGTTTTAGTAGCCGAAACCAAAAGAAGAAGCAGAAGCTTCAAAATTTATTCTACTGAAGCCTGCAACTCCAAAACTGAAACTGAAATTGAAAAAATGGAAGGTGGAGACGGAGAAGGAATAGACAGAGTAGTAGATTCGAAAGATTTACAGCAACAAAGCAAAGCACTTGATAAACTCACCGACCGTGTAGAAGATCGCCAACTCGATTCTACTCGTGTTCAAGAAGCTATGGCTTCTATTTCCGCTTCTGCTGAAGCTGATGCTAACGCTATGAGATTGAGGTACCAATCATTTTCAAGATTTTTTTAAAAGATATCTTATTAATTAATGGTATTATTAAAAGATCTTGCTTGTGTGTGGAACATTTATTTTCTTGATTAAGAATAGGGTAATAATCTGAAGCTCGAATTCCACTTCTTGGGGTTTTTGCCTAAATAATTTAGATTTTTTTTTTAAATATTACAATGTTCTGGAATTAGTTAAAAAAATGGATATGTTTTACTAGTAAATGTGGTATGATTTATGAAATTTTGCAGAACAATACAAACGTTTTATTTTAGCTGTGTCGGGTTTCTTAATGATGTTCAGCCTTGGTTTAATTTTACTTTGGTGAATGCGATAAGTCGATGCCTTGTTTTGTTGTTTAAACGAGAGTTTAAACTAAACAAATGGATAGGGGATGGAGAATTCTTAGGTATGACAATCTTTAATACCAGTACTTATCAAAAATTTAGAAGACTTTTTTTTTCCCCCTCTGAATACCATTAAAAAGGATAGGTGATCTTAAAAGAGTGAAACTTCAATGAGTTCATCATGGTTTGATGACTTTGGAGACGATCCTGTTACATATTGGTTTGTGGATTACATTGAACATTTGTTGACGAAAATAAATTTATATATATGTGTGTGTGTGTGTGTGTGTGTGCATCTTTTTTCTCCATCTGAGCTGGTATTTCAGATCTTGATGTAGAATCACAGAATTCTGTGACTTGATCTGAATTTTAATCATGCACTATTCTGTATGCAAACCAAAAGGCACTGCAGCATGATTTTTTTCATGGAAATTTGTCCCTCATCTTTTAGTATATTTTGATTCTTCTTTGGCTGATACCTGTTGAATGTCTTCCCTTTATCAACTAAACATTACACTTGTGCTGCTTTACAGGGAGAAAGAATTGGCTGCTGTGAAGATCAACGCAGCTGATGTTGACATAATTGCAAATGAATTAGAGGTTACTTTCCTAGTATCTTTCCATTTGCATTAACGAATTTCTATTTGCATCTGCCAGTGGTTTATAGCATTTTACTTTGATGTTGATGCCAGTTGGACAAGAAGGTAGCAGAGAGAACCTTACGCGAGCACAAGGGCGATGCTGTCGCTGCTATCCGCCATCTTCTTCACTAGAAATTCTTTGGGGATGTTGGGGTTCAAAATTTTTCATAGAACGAGCTACATGAAGAATTTCTTTTGGAATTGATGATCTATGTAAACATGCTTGCTATGCTTTTCCAAAAGCTGCATCTAGCATCCCCATTAGCGATGCCCCACTATATTTTATTTCCGTGCCTCCATTTTTTTTTATTTCTCTGTGATCAGTAATCCACCACATATTAATAGGCCAAATCGAAGTTGGCCGCAGAAATCATTTCCCAAAATCCCTTCTGTTCCGAATTTATTGTGTTTCTTGACTTCTTGTCGTGAAATAGTGAACGTGTGGGCCTGGATCTGCTTAGCTCATACAAAGCCTTTATCGTCCTAGTGGATGTTTCTTGAGCTTTATCGGCATATCAAATATTGATCACACCAACGGGGGGAGCTTCGATGGAAAACTGTTTCTCATCACATGTGGTAACAGTGCAATGCACTCCCAGACCTGTCGTTTGGCGGTATCAGCTAGTCAACCATCTCAGTATACGGTTTCACCGTTGGAGGCTTGGTAAAGCTGTGTATTTGTGGTCTAGGGACGATTCGGGCAAAGCAAAGCTTTATTTCGGATTTGAATCATAGTTACTTAACCCATTTCGGCTTTGAGGTTAGTCTCCTCAAAGCTTGACCTGAATTAGGTTTTGCTTTGAATTGTTTTGAATATTAACCTGATTAAACTTGTGACTTGATAGAGTGACTTAGTAGATTGATCCGTGAGGAGGTTGACTTACAAATTCAAGTAAGACTTGGATAGGTTAATTCTAAGAATTTTTTTTTTTAAATGACATCATTCTGGACAATGATTTATAGGTTGATTTTGCGATTTATGGGTTGCTTCGTGACATGGTGACTCGGGCTCTATGATTTATGGTAATTTAGTCAGAAGGTTGTTTGGTGGGTGGGGGTTAAAAATTACTCAATTTTAATCTTTGGGAGAGAGGTAAAAAAATTTTAAGGGAAAAGGGAGGTGTATTTTCCGTCTTAAATTTAACCTACCCTCCCTTTTTTACCTGCATCTTATTATGAAAACCTCTAATATGCAAGGTTCGATATTTGATTTAAAATCATGTCTAGTTGGTTCTCTTGCACATTTCGGTGTTTAGCCTCCTGACAAACGATTTCTAAAATCAACTTTACACTCTTACTTACACCTTTTTAAATCACTCATATAATATATTATTTTTTTAAAAAAATCACTCAATGTAATAATTATTTCCGTCATAATTCCACCTGTTTTTATAACATTTCTACTAAATGCAAGGTACAGTTAGAACTTAGAACCAGAAAATGGTACTTTCTTTTTTTCTTAAACTGAATGTCTGGGATCATCTACTAGATTATGCTCATGCTGCCCCTCGAGGGGGAGAGATAGCTGATCAATCTTCATCTCTCCTCCAAGATAAGTCAAACTACGAGATGCCAAAACCTGCTCTCATCCCATATAATTGAACCTCTACCAGAAGAGTATCAAAGGGTATACATTATAAGCCAACTTAGATTATTACATCATAGAAAAGATATAGAGAAACATTCGATTAATTCATGCGAGCTGAGTGCTTCATTCTGACTTTTAAAATTGCCCCAAGTGGGTGATATGGAAGCGCAACAATTAGGGCAACGCATCCGTTTCTTTTAAACAAACAATAAAAAATAACAGACTAAAGACATTTATCTATCTGATTCTCCTATTTGATCAATTGAAAACTGTGTTCTGTACAACTTTTCTAAGTGGTCCTAAACATCTCTCAACATAGAAATCACTAATGGGTTTACATGAATCCAACCAACATAATTCCAATCACACAGCACCACTGTCGGATGTCAAAAGATTTTAATAATGTTAGTAAATAAACAAACGTCCACAACCAACCAACCCCAACAAACACCATTAAAGATTAGGCAGCTCACATGGATGCCAACGACTTTCATTTTCTTTTCCTTTTCTTTGTCTATCTGGTGCGAGCTTTTCCATGCCAATGCCAAAAGCCTTTGGTGGCAACCCGAGGGCTATCCTAGCACTTGGGTAGACGAGCCTTTTGAAAAGTAAGGTCATTGCTCTTGGGCCATGCTAATGAGACAACAAACACATGAATCTGGTCTAGGACTACGGTTCCTTCTGTGTGTTGTCTCCAGTTGCAGAACGGGCTGCCTGGACTTGAATGGCACATTGTCTTTGAAGATCTCTAAGCTTTTCCAGCAATTCCTGGAACGTTGGACGGCACCTTGGATCACTGGTTTTGACAAAGTTACGAATTCAGCCACTAGGAAGTTCTAAAAAGTGGGAATATAAATAATTGAGAACTGCAAAAAGGTGTGGCAAGAAAAACAAATGATTTCACTTTCCAGTACGTCTTAATCAATACCTAAGACCAAACCTATTTATTCTTTAATATATTTACCACCAAAATGAAATCCACAAGATCAACATCAGATATCTACCAACAATAATTGAAATATCTCCACAGCCTGCCAGAGTCAAACAAAGCCAACGATCTGAATCTCTTTTTAACGAACATTTCATACCCAACATTTAGTAACATGAATCCTATTTCGCTCTACCCAGGACAATAGTTCAAATTTTATGAGTGTCTACATTTATGATTATGTGTTGTCTAGAAAAATAAAAAATATATTTATAATGATATAGGAAAAACATAACATAACATTGTCGGCCAAAATATGGAAGCAGAAATTTAAAAGGATTAAGGCTCATCAATTAGCATCAAAACATGGAACCCTCAATATTTTATAACCAGAAAGTCTTGAGAATTTGCATGTCGAATACTTTAAAGCAGTGGAAGTCTAATAAGCACCCTAACCAACCATAGAAGCACTTTCAACAAGGGTAAATTGCTTAACACTTGAAGCACATCTTTTGGAATCAAGTAGAAGAAAATAAGCACCTGTGCCAGCAACTCTCAATTATAGAAGCCCACTGTGGATCCACATCTTTTGGGATCTCTAGCCGTTGGTTCATAAACCCTACAGCTCCAATCACCTGCAAGTATACTAAACAGACTATTGTTCATATGTGCATTGCCATTTTAGCATTATTTATTATTTGCAGAATTGCAAAATTGAAAAAGTTCTGAATTATACATTCAGTACAGGTGCTGCCAGCAATGTTTTCTGTTGTTTAAGCAATCAAAGACTGTATACTATTTGCATATGCAACAGTTTGGTATTTGCTTTCCTAAGAATAATACCCTCACAAATTTTCAAGTGAAAACTATACCTGCATTGAGTTGAGATTATCCCAAGGGATCTTTTCAGTGGAAAGCTCCCAAAGTATTACTCCATAGCTGTAAATATCAGACCTAAACGAACCGAAATAGGGGGGGAAAAGAAAAGAAAAGAGAGAAATTATTTCCAAGCTTAGGGCAGAAGACACTTCAATCAGAACTTGAAAAGTTTAATGTTTTCCCAGCCCAAAGGGTAGAACATACTTCTCATCAGAGGGTTCATTACGGAGAACTTCGGGTGCCATCCATTGAGGCTACAACAGCAAAATATGGGAAGTAGAGTGAGAATCTGACCCTAATTTTTTTTTGCAACCTAATGAAAAAACAATTACAGAATGACTAGTTTGATGGGATGAAATAACAAAAGTTGCAGTACCGTTCCCTTCCCGGTCTTTGTTGTCAAATAAGTTTCATGCTTTAGACGTGATAGACCAAAATCTCCAACCTGGTTATATATAATCTGGTTACTTTTTCACCTTAATGGGGAAAAACAAAGATGCAAGATATCTCAAATTGAAGAAGTCAAATAGACAACAAACAATCAAATAAAAGAAAATACTCATAATTAATGACAGACCTTTACAGTCCAATTCTTGTCAACTAAGAGATTTGAAGACTTCAGATCACGATGAATGATAGGCGGGTTGCAATGATGAAGATAGTTCATACCTCGAGCCTGTAGAAGATTCAAACAATAAAATAAAGGATGAGTAAGTCTTCATTACTAAATATCAATCAGAACACCTCATAAACCCCAACAAATGCAAAAACCATAGAGATTCTCAACAAGAAAACAACAAAATCATCACAACCAAAATGGGTTTCTAGAAAGGAAAAATTCAGAGACATCATTACTCTTCAGAATTTTTTACGTAAAGTAGATGTTCTCGTAACCCCTGTGGTTACAAGCCTAAGGGTTTTACCACTTTACCAAACAGTAATTTTCCTACCAGGGAAATAGAGCATATTTCTGTAAATAAATTCGATACTCACTATATCCAATGCCATGTGAACACGCCGTCTCCAATCTAGTTTGGTTGTGTTCCTCTGCAGTAAGCGAAACAAACTTCCACTGCATTAACGGAAAAATAGAACAGTTACTGACAAGTACATGTAATCTTTTCAAGTTTTTACAGGTTAATTTCAGTCATATGATACCCTACAAAAAATAAATGTCATTTCTTAGTAAGCAATAGTAAAATTAATAAAACTGACAGCTCATCATTCATAGTTGTTGAAAAGGACTTCAGAATTACCGTGGGAGGAACTCTGTAACAATGCAGAGACGCTGAGGTGAAGTCACAGCACCCATGAAGAGCAAAACATTTGGATGCCGGAGTCTCTTCATAAGAGATACCTTCATGAATGAAAAGAATAATGCCATTAATGCTATATTATAGCGGGAGAAGGGGGATCCTTCATTATATAACAATGCAAGAAATGATAGATTCCAAATCTGAATCCCAAAAATAACTCAATTCTTCATGCAAGATCCAGCATTGTTACACTATTTTCATTCAAGATTTGACAATACCAGTAATCATAATACAGCTTTAAGCATCAACTTAAGAAAATCTAGTGTTGCACGTCTATCTCCAACTAAGGCCATTATAGTTCAGTCTACTAGCATTTCAATTCTTACAATCTTAATTTACATGTTTACTGACTTCAAAGCCTTCAACTAAATGGTATTACTTGTCTACACCAACATAAGCATCGATATTCATTGTAGACAATGTGACATTCTAAAGAAACGACCTTTCATTAAAAAGTTAATATGACACTGATTGCGAGATAATACAAAGCATGTACATATATATGGACCAGTTAGTAGCAGATAAGAAAAAGAATTAGATAAAACGGAGCTTGCGTAGCAAGAGACCTGACGATTCTAAAAACATCCCAATTGAAATGCATTTAAATGGCAAGAAACTGTAAATAAGATTCTCTTAAGCTAACAAGAAACTGTAACTAAGATTTTCTTGAGGTAACTGGAAATCCCACCTCTTGTCGAAATGCAAGTATAATATCATCTGAATATTCTTGCTTGGAGAATACCTTGACAGCAACATCCTGAAATAAAATGCATATTGCTCAACCAAAGACAAAAAATATCATCATCACAATTTTTTTTTTGTTATTCTTTACCTCAATTCATTCAATGCAAAAAAACAATTAAAGCTTCATAAAGATCCTAGCTCACAAGGCAGCATCTTATTTTTGTAAGAATAAGAAAGCAAAGTCACATATGCACTAATTGCACAAAACATCACATTTAAGAGATTTATAACACTTATCAATGTCATGCACATACATGCTTACAGAGTTCAGACAGTCACTTTGGATTTCAATTTGCTTCTGTTCAAATTACCCATAATTAACATAAATGAAAGCCTTAGATTTGGACAGAGCAGGGACAGTACTATATCTTGTCTCAAAAATCTGAATTCATATACATTTGTGATTATGCATCATTGAGAATTAAGATGTTTAAAAGGGAAAGAGCAAAGGAACATACTGATCCGTACCACAGGGCATGATATACAGTTCCACAAGAACCTGCAGGAATATAGAGTAAAAAGGGTAAGGTGAAAATGAGAATGAAGCATAGTCAAAAAATAGTCCCAGCTTAAAGATAAAGAAGTATAATGGAAGATCACTGTTTTGTCACTGGACATTCAATGAGGACGCAAAAAATTTCAAGTTCAGGAAAGATCAAATGTAGATTAGAGTCAATGCTCTAGAAGCATGCTTTTGAATTTAAAGACAGTTACCTTGCCCAATTTGCTCTCCAATTGTCAAGTCCTCCCACAATATTTCATAGTCCAAGCAATCAGTGTCCATATCCACCTTATTTACAGTACTGCTGGTACTTCCGCAACTACTAGCACTGCTTGTGCTGTTAACATTAATTGAAGACCAAGACCCAGAGGCCTCGTTAGTGGCAGGCCGAATACTTTCACTGACCTGGCTTTCAGATTTTGCACCAGAAGAGGGACTTGTCTGATGATACGTTTCACTCTCTTGATCATTTTGCAACCATGGCCACCCAAAACGGGTTGTCCTTGCTTCTGAACCTTCCTTTTCATTCCCTTTCCAGGGCCATGACAACCCTTTCTTACCAATCCATGCTTCTGCCTTTGAGGTAATGATCTTGTGAATTGCAGGCTTTCCTTCACTCTCATCACCAGAGTCTCTGGATGGTTTTACTGGGGACTTGTCATCAAGATTAGAAAATACACCGAAAGGAGATGGATGCAAATCTCCTCTTGGTGTGCTAGCTCCACTAGAATTTGCATCCTCCCGATGGTCAGATAGAGCTGCATCTGAGTACCCATGGTCAGAATAGTGACTATCCCCACTCCCTACTTCACGATCCGTGTTGCTCTCTCCCATGTGAATTTTGGACTTGACTTTGTTACTCACCTTGGATGCCTGTTTTGGTGATTCTAACTATCAAGATACACCACGGTGAATATTTAAATACACAAGAACAGATAAAAACTAATGAACTGACCAAATTCGATATTTTTGACGCAACCGCTGTTTGCAAGGGCTGTTGAGAATCAAGACCAAGTTTGGTCATGACAGTATTCTTGGGCCTTCTATGGCTCGACTCTGTTTCCAAGTTCCTTGAATCCGACAATGCAACTTCCATTTCTTGAAAAGGCCGTGAATCACTCGATACACAAATAATCCCAACCAAAGCGCCATCATCATCGTATAGTGGAGTATTAGTAGCAACAGCTGTAAACCTTTCAGCCATTTTGTTCTTAACTGGAAACTTCCCTGTCCATTTCTCCCCCATACTAACCCGTTGAATAATACCATTCGCCAGCGCATAATCCCGAGGATCAATTAGCAGCCCAATAGCATCCTGACCAAGAGCTTCAGCAGCTGAATAACCATAAAGGTTCTCCGCTGTTCTGTTCCTGCACAATCATAAGATACACCTAAACCCCATAAATCAATGTCCTCCAAACAAATTGTCACATAAAAAAAAAAGAAAGAAACCACGCAAAACTTGTTCAAAGGCACAAATTTACAATACAACTCCAAATTAAAAGGGATTATCATACAGTACGGACCAAATTCAGAAATCAGAATCACAATTTCCATAGTCAAACATCAAAATATATACAGTTCCAACAGCATTGATTATAAATCAACTGCCCATTCAAAGTTCAAACCAAAAGAAATACCCCATACACGCAAATAACAACCCCGAATGACAAATGATGTGAAATAAAAAGACAAGACATAAACACACAAACTTACCAGTAAATAATACGACCCGAAACATCAAAAATATGAACAGACTGTCCCATAGACTGCAATATATTCAAATACTGTTTATCAGTAAACTTCACAGCAGAAGGTCCACTATTGCCATCTCCTCCTTCTCTACCACCATTACTGTTGCCATCTCTAACATTATCACTATTCAAACTTCTACTTTCTTTCTGTAGAGGCGATGAATGTCTAGATGAAGCAGAACCCTTCTTCCAAGCAGCCTCAAAACTTGACCCGGTTGGCCCACCAGAAACCCGTCTCCTGGGACCGGACCTTTGAGGAGATATTGAATGGGACCGTTGTTGGGTTGATCTTGGATCGGTAGTAGTAGAGGAGAGCTTGAGCTTTGACACTTCTTGTTGAAGATGATGGTGTCCTGCTTCAAGTTCTTCGATCTTTTTTAGTAGCTCTTCTGCTGGTGCTGTGCTTTCCATTCCTTTGCTTCTTGATAAATCAGTTCATTGAAATCTTTCTTTCTTTTTCTAACTTGCTTGTTCTAGATTTCTTGATGAATAGGGTTTGAGGGGTCAAGAATTTGTTTCTTGAGTTATTATTTTTTTCTTCTCTTCTTTTACCCTCCCTCCCTCCCTCCCTCTAATCACTTTCAGCTCACAAGACTTCCCTCTTTCTCTTTTGTTTTTTGTTGCTTGCTATTATTATTATTCCTCTCCTTCTTTTACTTTCTCCCTCTAATATTTTATTTCACTTACTTCCTCTCTCTAACAAACTTAAACATCACGGAAATATTTATTTTGCTTGCAAGTGACTTTTCAAGTTATTTTTTTTAATTAAAAAATATTTTTTTCACCATTACAATGAAATCATTAAAATCCAATTAGAAGAAATTTTACTTTATAAAATTTTGTAAATTGAGATTTGAACTATGATAATTAAAGAAAATAATCATGAGAATTAAAATTACATCACAATACTTATTTAATTTGATCACGAGAGGTTACACATCTCAAATTATAGTAAATATTTGTTTATATAATAACTTGATCAAACTCGCTCGTTTGGTATAAATCTAATTGCAAAATTATAAGGATTTTAATTTTAATTTAAATAAATTGATTTTAATTTAACAGCCTAAAAAGAAAAGAAAATCTCAAAAAATACAGCTAAAATTATATGAAATATTCTAATAAGAATTTTCAAGTGATATGTACAGGGGGTATTTTTTTTATTTTTTTTGTATATAGATAGAGTAGAAACACCCAACACTCAAATATTTTTTGAAGTAATTGGTCCAATATTTAGTGGATTATATGCATGAGTATGTGAAAGAGATTTTCATAATATAATGATCCAGACAAAATCCAATTATAAAATGATTTAATACACTATATGTAAACATTTTTTTTAACATGATAATAAAAATATATCTCCAATGGAAAAATAAATCATTTATTTATCCGGATGATTGATCCATGTGCATTCAAACCTCCCCAGCAAGGAACCCTTCCTCTCCCACAAGGCTCGCGCTTGATTGTCGTTGGTTCGGTTATGGTCATCTCATGTTGTCCTTTTCTGGGTCTCTGGCTCTGTGCTCCTTTTTCATCGTCTGAATCAAACAATCCGGACCAGACGTTCCTGTTACAGTAAAATGCCAAGACACTTTTGTCCCTTACACTCGCTGCTCAATTGCGTGTATATTTATAGCCTATGGTACCGGTAGATTTTTGCCTATTTGTCCGCTGTAATAGCGCGTCGATTATACGCGATACAGCGTGTCAGGTTAGTGTTTCCTGCCTCCAATTGAATTACAGTTTAATTTCACTCCACCTTCTCTTAAATTACCTTTTTGTCAATGGTGCCACTTGGCTTTAATTATGGAAAACGTGGGAGCTTAACAGCTTCAACGTTTTGAATTACTTACTTTGCAAAGGCAAGCCTCTGTTGAATTGACTTGTTGAAGATGACTATTATATTCTCTCGGTTCTCTGTCTTTACTACTGTCTAATAAATGTGATGACGGGGTGTTGGATTGCTCGCCATGGTACCTCCTCCATTTAAGTACTCTTGAACTTAGGGGTTTTTGTGTCTTTTACATTTTATTGCAAAGTAAAATTTGAACTTGTAGATTGAGGTTCTTTAGTTTTCCCGTATTTTATACACAGTGAAATGACATATCTAACTAAAATCCAAGACTGGTTTAGGAGAATATTTTTGTCTTTGCAAAATGATTTTTTACATATTCAATTTTTTTTTAAGGGATGTTTTGTAATTTAAAATATTAATAAATTAATAAAAAAATACTCACCGTGCGCGTCAACATGTGATTGTGTCTCGATCTATTTTAGAGGCACGTAGGAGGTCTTCTGATAGACAAAAATGGTTGAACATAACTATTGAAGTGGCGTGTTTTGTTAGGTTAGGCGGCGATGGACCCCCTCTTCTTTTGCCTCTCCTGACTCTTGCTATTCATGCCAAGCATTTAAAAATTCAATTGTTTAATCTAGTTTGTATTTATTTTAAATTTAGTTTTTATTTTTTTGATTTTTGATTTATTTTAATTTTAATGTTTTTTGAAAAAAAATTCGATATCATCCCTCGGCATTTTATTTCATTTAATTTTTATATCTAATTTGATCCTCGTTCTTTTAATTGCTATTTTTTTATTATTTGTATTTTTTTAATTTTATCCTTTATAATTTTATCCTAACTTGACTTGGGTTATTATTTTTGATGTATTTTTTTTAAAAAAAATTAATTTTTATTTATTTTCATCTGTTGACATTTAGTTATTGGACTTTGAGCTTTGGAATTTTTTTAGTTTTTATTTTTAAGGGTTATCCCAGTTTTATATCTTAGGTCATGTGTTGGTTAAGTTAACCTAAATCTACTTTATCAAACCCAAATTAATTTTAATATTTTTTTAAGGTGGTTTTTAAATTAAGAATTATTTTATAACACTATATGTAGCTTCCCAAAAATAACATGTTCTATTAAATATGTTTTTACTCTAGCTCATTTTCAACTTTACTGTGATGCCTCCTCACACAAGATTAAGGTCGGTTTACGAGTTAATGAAAGGCGTGATCAATAAAGAAGATAGGCAAGTGATTCATGCAGGTCAGCCTTGAAAAGGTAAGACGCAATCAAATTGACGTCCAAGCTGAACCTGTCTTAACCATCTAAAATTTAGATGCTTGTTCTATGTGTCTATATATCTAGAAGAATTTGCCATGAAGGGAGAAAAAAATGTTTGGTGTCTTTATCTTCTATAAACAGGATCCATGACTTATTTTTCTTGAATGGGGAGCATGGGCATGGTTCTGTTTTAAGTTTTGACCATGTTTCCCCTCTTTTAAATACATGCCCGTGAGCTATTTTTATGCCTAATCTCTCCCCAAAATGTGTGTGTCGTTCTTAATAAATCTTTTTTTATGGTTAGCTCCGATTTTGGAAGCAAGAGGCAACTAGCCCTATTTCTTTCGCTCCTTTGTTTCTTTAGAACTTTTGCCCTCTCTACAGCTTTCGTTTTGCGTGCACAACATGATTAAGGGCGTGCATGGACGTAGTAGTTTTTTAGTGTGATAGTGACTGGAGGCAGATTCAGGTAAACTCACATCTTATACTAAATTACTAATAACTAACAAGGGATAGTTGATAAACCCTTGGGCATTACAGTGGTCAAATTCGCTTCCCGGTCGGGTCTAATATGGTCAAGGGTTCAAACTATTATGTCATCGAGTCAATTTGTAAGTTAAGAATTCGATCCACAAAGCATTTTTTCCCCTTCTTGCGTCATTAATTTATTTCAATGTTTAACTTGATTAGGTTTTGATTGCAATCAAGTATCGGACTAGGCTAAATAGCCTGGACGATCTACTGAGAAACTTGTCCTGACCAAGTCCGGGGTCACTAGATTTGCAATGAAATAGGAATTCCACTAGCTTTGAGATGTCTCTACAAGTCACACCCTTGTCTCCGCTCATGTGACTGGAGCTAGTATAAAACAGACATATTCAAGCTGACTTGCAGGTTGATCGGGAAATCTCATCAAGCAAACTTTTCCATCAAGTATGAGCTGGTATTATCGGTACCACTTGCATGCATAGAGACAAAAACTAATCTCTAATGATATGCTATTTTACTTTTCTATATCTTGGTCTTCGAGCTAAATCCTCCGACAAGGTGGAGTTTTTTTCTTCTTCTGGATGAATTAAGGATTCTATTCATCAGGAATGCAACACAAAGCAGGAGAGAGTTACCCTGCTGCTATAAAAGCCAGGAAAAACACAAAATCACAAAAAGGTGGAGAGTTTACCCACTTGCCGTTTAAGTCAAATCATGTTATCAAAACCAGCCACTGGGACTAAAAAGAATTGCGTAAGTTCACCAAGCACATACATCTTAAATAGTAGTCGTCTTGTATCTTTGAGTAATTTAATGTACCCATGACCCTGTAGGCAGAGGGGACAAGAATTTGAGTTCGTCTTTGGGGTCACTGGGTGATTAATTCAAGAAAAAGTAAGTTATTAAATGTACCCACATTCATGCATATGGTATCACTAATAAAATAATGAAGTGTCTAAACTTACGCT
>Ga0307517_10006639_pt1 | contig 17054 bp, 14 predicted proteins | sample 23_EM_MG_FD_194515 | JGI IMG/M metagenome (GOLD analysis project Ga0307517, IMG submission 194515) | Populus trichocarpa ectomycorrhiza microbial communities from riparian zone in the Pacific Northwest, United States - 23_EM | ecosystem: Host-associated > Plants > Roots > Unclassified | place...
TCCCACTCAGAAATACCCCAAACACGGGTGCGTCATTAGGTGGTGGCTGTATTTTTGGCCAAATCTGCGAAATACCCATTTTTGAATGAGATATCCTGTGCCCAGAATTTGTCTAATCCTCTTGAAATTATGGATGTGGGTAGGTAATATGTACGTGCTTTAAGGAAAATTTGTTTCATAAAGAAATATAATTTTTTGAGGAGGTTATTAACATTACAAAAGTGTATTATTGGGTAGTGGTGTATCATTAGCCGGTGGATGACTAATACATAAAATGGCAAGACGACGAAGCGAGGTTGTATTTTCTTTTCTTTTTCTTGCCACCCCCAAGGCCAACATATTACTATGGCAAGTTTTTCGTACTAGTATCCTACCAGGGGTGTCCATTCTCCGATTCCGCAGCTTGCGTCTGCTGCTGCCGCGTCTCCACTATGACTCTCGTTCAAAAGCTCTTGTCGTCCTCTTTATAACCCCTCTCTCGACAATCGCCTCACAGCCTCGGTGGCACGCAACATCGACCATTCATGCCAGTGCCTGCGGTGGGATATTGTTGAGAAATTTCTGCCAGTGAAGCATGAATCGCTCGGATTACCCGTCAAGGGCGAGAGGAAGGAAATAAGCAGTAGAATGGCCGGGAGAAGACTACAGTTCCGCTACAATGGAAGAAATGGGCGCTGCAATTGCGGCTGCCCACGTCATGCACCAGGGTTTCTGAGAAACTATGTTAGCGTTGAGTTCGAAGAACCTAGAGGGCAAAATTATGGCCGCTCGACTGCTATCTCAACACCATGGCTGCTCTTGGGTTTACCGTTGTTTTCTAGCTGCTGTTTTTTTCTGGCAAGAGTTCTCGTTGTATTGACAGCGGCCACTATGTATAAGTGAGCGCTGAAACAGCTCAATGTCCATTTAAGCGCCTAACAGGTGGCTATGCTCTGGCTGGCCTCTGACCAATTTTGCAAGAGGCCTACCTCGATGATGTTTCTACAAATAAACGTGTCTAGTAACTCTAACTGGGTGGCAAAAAATCTGTATTAAAACCCAGAGACATAATTTAAACGATACTCAAGCTTTCAAACCAATCGTCACTTCCAATATCCGCAAAGCTGTTCTCGATCTAAACCATCCAGGCTATCAATGGACGCATTCACACAAAGCAGAACCCACGCTCACCCAGTGCGACAGAATAGCGGCCACCACGTCCGGCCACGGCTTTATAACTTGGGGATGACCAACGTAGATCGGAAGAGATGATCTGTACTTGGCTCCGTCACCATCTGAGTTCAGCACGAGAATGATGAAGATCCATGCATGTCCGTCGGTGAGCGCACCCCGCAGGATGTTTTTCCTGGGATGCGGTAGCGGATTAGAAAATAAAACAAGTGCAAGAGGTGGTCCCCACTTAAGTGATTTTGCACACGCATATATTTCACTTATTGTTTGCGGAAGGTGGCCTGTAAGCTGGAGCGACCTTACCTTCGCTTCCGCAACGAAAAAACCAGTTGGCAGCGTGGTTCTGAATTTCGCGAGTATCGGATCTGAAAGGAAAATTTCTAATGAACAGTGAGTCGATCCGTATATCCCAGTGAAGAAAAATCAAATTACTTGCAAGCTTTTCGTTTGCTGTGACGGCCGTATAGTCGATAAAGCCGGAGAGGGTCGTGGAACTCGAAGGACGCGCAGTTATCTGCGGCACAACTTGCTCCAGGTTGAGAACCATGTGCTTATTGGATGGTAGCATCGCAGACGCGCGGAAGAAGAAGGCGTCGATCCACACACGCGCGCATGCCTCGTTCTGCCATGACTTCAGACACACGCAGAGGGTGTAACACAATTTACTCACTGTGGTTGGCACAAGGGTTTCCAGCAGTTCTAATTGGCGATAGAAGTTGAGGGAAGACCATAGCTTGTCCTGTCCGAGAACACTAGTCATCGCGACCCGTTGTGCATGATCCGACTTTAGAAAAATCCCTTTGTCGTCTGGGGTGATGTTCAATTTTTCCAAATCGTCATCGGTTATGCCAGAGAAGGAGAGGGGCTACGAAAGCTTAGAATAGAAGGGTGGTGTGCAGATCTGGTTCATACCTTGGTTCCGCCCACCTTAGCCTTCAACAACGAGAGCACATCAGCCAACCCCCCCCCTAAGTCGTCAGTTTCGCCCTCCTCGGTTTCGGACTCCTCATAAATCAAAGATCTCTGCAGTCTCTCGATGGCTTCGATTGTGAGGACCAAATCCGCGCCGCTGAGGCCAGAGAGTTTGCGTTTCTTTGCCATGAAGTTGAATTGAGGATGAGTACGTGCGTATGTCGGAGATTTAAAGGTAGCCAAGTTGTAACAAAGAATGACGTCGTCACAGAAGCCTGTCACGCGAAATGAACTGTCCTCAGCAACTCCTTCGCGCTGTCGACGAATTGATTTGCAGTTTCCATCCTCTTTCAGCAAGAATACCGCCAATCCCTCCAACCTGCCTTGAATCTCAACTCTGCTTCCATGTCATACCTGATACATCCGCTCCTACCCCTTCATTAGTGAATCCCAATGAATCTTTTCAAGGATGAATATCCTAGGTATGTAAGGTATTTCTCTCATCTCGGACATACGAAATGGGCATTTGATTGCCCTTTCTGTATTGCGCTGTCCCTCATAATAAGCCCGCTTTTTTTGGCCTCGAAAATACCCATTTTCTGTTCCAACCATGCCCCGCGATGCATCGCCTCCTCCTCCCCTTTTGACCCCCAGCCAGAAGAGCCGGTTCGAAAAGATTCGCTATCATCAAGCACGCTGCCAGAATCTCTCTACATTTGACCTGACCGCCCCCAATGGCTTTCGGGAAATCGATTAGTATGTTTTGTTCCTCTTTCATCTATATTCGCGTTCTGACTCTCGAAGTCCCAGGCTCCTGAATGGCGACCTTTTTCCACCGTCCCAGCTTTGGGGTTTTTCTCTCAACCATGACTTCCCTCCTATACACTGTTTCCACAACTGGGAAGCTCGCATTTTCACTGTCCGGGGAAGGGGTTCCCAAGCTGGGCTTACATATGTTCGCTGGGATGCAAAGAAGGACGACCAATGTGCTTTTAGCAGTTCGTTTCCTCTTTCTTCGGCTTTTTGTTCTGAGCTAACTTGTCTTTAGTTTCCGTTGACAAAATCACAGCCGACAAACCCTTCGGCTTATCTACCAAAGTGTACCCTCGTAGAACAGCCAATAGTGGTTTGTAATTTTAATCTATTGTTCTTTCACGTTGCTGACTATCTCTGTATAGCCTCGGGGAAAACGGCGTTGACGACCGCGGAGGTTGTCGATGAACTGCAAGAGATGGCAAGAGAGGTTGTCCCTGATGTCGATGACCAGGAGGAGAGGGATGTTGCTCTCGGTAAGTTTGGGCCTTTCAATTGAAGTTGTTTTATATACTTATTATTGGGTCCCAGCTCTAGAGCGATCGTTGCATGGCATCAAAAGCTACTTTCAGAGATGACTACAGTGGGTAGTTCGTCTCGCTCTCACATGCGATCCAGGAATACGACTGCGACTGGGAGCTCCTCTGTCAACCGCGGCGGCCCTCATTATATTCGTCTCATTTGTAAGTCTGCAGTCTCTTGGTTAACTCATATCGTCTACTAGCTCCCCCGCGGCTGGACTACACCCTTCCCCTTCCATCGTCGATCGACGCCACCTACCCTTTTGCTGCTCGACTTGATCCGGCTAATGCAGAAGCTGGACCCTCGACCACCGTCTTTCGCCACGTAACACCTGATGAAGGATTTGTAACGACTCTCTTGAACCTCAACAGTGAGTATGGGGTCCATGCTGCCTTTTTTGGAGGATGTTTCACCTTTGTCGTTCCTGCAACCATGTAATGACTGGCAATATGATTGAGGACCATATCTGTATTCTTAATTAGTTACTACTATTAGCCGTATCTTGTTCCTTGCATAACTTCTCGAAATAAAAATGTTTGTATTGAATTTGTATCGTGATTTCTGAACTCTACAAAGTACCATGAGATTTTTTGCGCTTCTGCTTTGCCTCTGGAGATGGTGGAAGTACATGCTTTCCCCTAACCCTAATAACCGTAATGGCCGATGATGGACCAGTGTCGATTCTTGAATGTTAAGGTTATTAATTTGTGATGACCGCCATGCGAATATTGACGGATTCATTTTGATGCTCGTCGAAGCTGCGGTAGCAAGTGGTAAACGGCGGATATCAATATCACTACCCCTTCAAAGCTTCCACACACTGTTTTCGTGCGGAGCGTTGGTTACGGATATTTTCTAGAATTTATTTTGGACTAAGTTTGCTGGTCGTGGTCGCGAACCAATCGCGAATGCCATATCTGCACATTCCAACCCCCGATATTTTTGGTTGAGAGTTACAAGCGCTAATATGGGTTGGTGTTACTCCCTTCGTGGGATTTTAAAATTACAAATACCCACATTGTTTATAATTTCGACTCTCGAGGTTGAGGAATCCGTATGTAAAGGCAGAATTTCGAAGTTCCAATTCTTTATTAGGTCAACACGCCCGTTGGCGACGAATAGATCTTTTTTCGGCAGAATAGGAATAGTGATCGAAGAGATAAGGCCACTGGGTTCCCCAAACTCGTGGATCATGAAAGTGTAATGAACAAGCGAGTGTTGACGCAGCAGAGAGTAACCGTGGTCCGTCAGGTCGGCCGCCGTCGTTCCCCTCTTAATCACCAACGCCCCATCCCTCGTCGTTGCCTAGGATCATACCACTTAAGATTCCCCTGTAGTGTTATACCGGAGATACACAGCTTCCATAAAAGGGCTATTGCCCAAAGAGGGGACCTAGTACTATTCGTGTCCTACGATGAAGGAAAGCAGCGGTAAGTACAATCTGCCTCCCGAAGTTGACAGCTGCTTACCTCCCCAAGGCCTCCCCACAACCAGCTTCGTTAATACTGTCGCCAATGGTAAGCTTCGCATTGTCATTGGTGAATGCTATGCTCATCATCGTCCTAGCGGTTGTGTCCTACAACGAGCGGTGAGTAGCTGTTCCCACTGAGATTGACGATTACTCACCTGAGTCACCTTGGTTCGTTTACCACAGCTCCTTTGCCAACCTACTACTTCCTTTCCCCGAGTCGCATCTCAATTTCGCCGGTTGTGGATGTTGGCGTAGGCGCCACTCAATTACCTCGTTCGTCGTCGTCTTGTTGATGTGACCTATGACTCAAAAGGAAGTGGACATGTTTAATCAACCTCCCGACATGTCGCCGAGACCCATCCTGCTCTCTCTCCTTGAGTTCGCGAGATGCGGGTGCCGCTTCTGCAAGGTACGCGGCTTGCGTCATCATTCCTGAAGGCATCAATGTCCGACCCACCGCTGATGTGTGCTGTGAAGAAAAGAGCAAGTAAGTAACCATGGCCCCTCTGCTAGCGAGCTTTGCTAACCCATTCCCAGTTCCCTGCTGCGTATCTCTTATTGATTTTTCCCAGCGTGGAGCACCTATTGATATCGATCTTGAATGTCCGTCATCGTCCTAATCGATCGTCCCGTCGATGTGGCCTATGACGTTGGCTCCCGACCTGCCTTGCCAGAGCGAACCACCTGATACTGAGTGTTCAAATCCTCGAGTTCACCAGGGCCCAGTGTAAGGCAAGCCCGTGTCCTTGAAATTGTCGAATGCGCTAATCTTGGACCTAGGTTTTCGTCGCTGATGTTTCCTTTGAGGAAAGTAAGTTACCCTGCATCCCGGCTTGCAAATGTACTTGCTTACCGGTTTCAGTGCCTATTCCAAACCCCAATGACAGTCCGATTCAACGTTCACATCCTCCCTCCTCAAGTTCGCCTGACGCCGGTTGTGGGTGTGAAGTGTGCCCTTGTTATGATCACTTTTGGCTACATTTACCGTAATTCGTGTCGTCATCGATGCGTCCTTTTGAAGAAAACAGCGATAAGTTAGTGGTCCATCATGGTGTTTATGTGCTTACCATGATTCCCGGTCACATCGCCCGTCATCTTTGCTCGTTGATCTTCACCTGATTGCTGTCGAGTAGGATAAGCTGTAAATATGTCGCCGATAGCCCGTAAATAGTTACTGACTGTACTTCTAGCCACTCTTGATATCATCAAGGCTGCATTGCCTGCTGAACGAGGAGTTGTGGGTTATGGTGAGTGAGAACATGGCAGATAGAGGGTGTAAAACTCTGGGCAAGGAAAGGTCAACGTACTCAGCGATTGATTGGCTAGTCTCTCTAATTTAAAACCTTTCTACGATCGAAGATCTTGAAGAAATGCCGGTTAAGAATTTTCGACAACCCAGTTGTACTCAAACGCGCTTACGCGTATCCTCCTGATTCCCGAGACCAACCAATAAACCTCGCAAGTGCAGTGCGAGTGTCAATTGACACTGCCGTGCAGTCTTGCGAGGTTAGGAAGTTGGTGAGGGCGGTAACCACAGCACACTTGGAGTTGACGAGCGTGGATCTACTTCATTCGGTTGAATTGATGCTTGACGTGTAGTCACAGTCGCAGCAAGTTGTGGTCATCGCAGGCGCTGGTGGTAGCATTTGTTGATCATGTCTGGCTGAGCTCATCAAAAGGTGGTCGCGGTACTTGTGTGAATCCAGGATAAGACTTGCATCGACGGTGGTTGTATCAATGGTGGCGGCCGCTGGCATTGTAAAGGAATACGCTACGTCAGGCGCTTAGGGAATGGGGCCGTGGTGCGTCATCATTATCTGGAGGGGCGTTAGCCACGAGTAGGCTCATGCTGTGTAGTATGTATGGGGTGCGTAAGTGGGCGACATGTGTCCTAAAGGAGTTTTCCTGACATACCTCGCGGGTCTCCCACACCATGGGTCTCCCATAGTATTTGCCCCCAACTCGTACGTGCTCCTGAAAGCCTTCGATGTCGTGTAGGGTACATCCCTCATTGGAGGGGAGAGGCCAGGTGGCACTAGTCCGGGTGAATAGAGACCTAAGGAGTTTCTTACATGCATGATAAGAGGGTTCAAAATAAATTATTTACCTTGGAACATGTTCTGCCGTTGTGTGTAGTCTGGGGGCGGATGAAACGAGATCATCCATGTTGGTCATGGTTGATATCATTTAAAGCTCCGACCGAATTATGCCTCTTTATTGCGCTTTTATGCGTCGAGCCTTTCGTAATCAATCACCTGCCAGTGAATAAGTTCGAAGCTTCCATGCTGCAGGCCAAAGAAGGGTGAACAGTCTCTCGTGTGATATATTACAGGTGTTGTGTAGTTAGATTGATTGATGTATCACAGTTTTTATCTAATTCGAACAAGTTAATTACATACCTGTGATATGTCATATTGCGAGATAGGCCTGCATTAACATTATTAGGCACTTCAATGATGAGATTTTGGAGCCATCTGTCAATGAGGTCGTAAAAACAATACCAGTATCCATCCAATTATAATGCTACAACCACTGATACACTGACAGGTAAACTAACGAAAGGGCTAGAAAAAAAGTCACTACCACAAGAGTTTACCAAGCATTATCCAGTCATGTTCAGGCCGAATCTGTTCGAGAGGTTCCATGCCAGCCGCCCACATATTGTCCATGATGGACATCAACAATGGGTAATATACATAAGGACCATCTCCGACCTGAATGCGGCTCATGTTCTTGTCGATTTCATTCTGTACTAGGCCGTTTGGGAGTCCCTCATCACAAATCTTCATATCGTACCGTCCACACCAATTAAAGTCGATCAACTTGACCTTGCCGTCTGCATCTGCATCGAAAAGAATATTTTGCCCTCGTAAATCACCGAAAACATACCCCTCAGAGTGCAGCAGGGTCAAAATGGTCTCGATCTGCCCACGAACATCTGGCGGTGGGTTGGGTCGAGCGTGGATGTAGTCCATCACAACCATATGCATGAGATCTGACCATAAGCAAAGAAGACCAGGCGTGGCACTTTGAGCGGGTCTGGAAATACCGGAGAGCTTGGTCTCTGGCAATGGGCCGCGGTATCGGAGGGCAGGAGCATACCCATGGCGTGCAAGAAACTTGTGTACCGCTTCGCCGTACCTTGCAACGAATTTGACGACCACCTTAACAGGATCCCCTGTCACAGGCTCATCACAAATCTCCGCAAGATATGTAACGCATGCAGCATCCTTTTCTAAAGATGCAAGGTATCGAATACGAGTGAGGCTACCGTCTTTAGCCACGAATGAAGTCGGATGTGGGAAGTAGCGGGGATGTGGTTTGTTTGCAACGAAGGGAGGAACGTCCTGGAGACCAGCGTTCTGGAGACCTTTATAAAAAGCGTGGAGCTTAACGAGGCATTCACGGAGAGAAATGAGCACTCTGGCATTGTGGTAGACTCGGGAATCTTCCTCCATTGATGAAAGCGCGTTCCACCTCATTTCTGATAGGCGTTGGACAATAAACTTGTCCGTGAAGACGCCTCCCAGAATGCCGAACCACGGGCCACCTCCAGCAACTAAGAATGTTGGGCAGCAACACCTTTCACGAATAGCTTCTCTCTACTTGTCAGTCAGACATGAGATCAGGATGGATATGATTATTACTCACTGAAGGACCAATCCAAGAGCGTTTCATGCTGAGACCCACTTGAAGACTAGGGTCACATTGTGACGTTACAGTGTATCATATGATATGATACAATGAATGTAAACAGTGTATCATATAATATGGGTTCACCGAATGCATTGAACCGGTGAATAATGCAGGGTAGCCCTATAAGGGGCAATAGTGTATCATATTATGCTTTAATGAATTGATTGAATGTCCAACAGTCAGATACCTAATAACCTTAACGCACAATGCTGGTACATCATCGCATGTCCGTCAAGCCACGATATCACTAAGACCAACTGAAATATTGAAAACTGTCTATCAGGCACACGGCGATGGACCAGCGTTGTCCGTTAAGGTTATTAGGCGCTATTTATATTATTTCGTCATTTGACCATGGGTAATATTAACAGGGTGACGTTTCGTCGTCCAGTCCCAACTCGCTTGATATTGTGGACTAAAATGCTGGCCTCCCAGCTGATTCCACCGCTTTATACTATTATTACACCAGCGATGAGAGGTAAAGAATGTTCCCGGTCGATCCAAAAATTGGACACACAAACATCACTTTTAGTGTTGCCAGCTCTCGTAGGGCTCAATTTCTCTCCGACACCGCAGATCGGGATGGACACTGATGCGTCTTGACAGGGATGGAAGAATTGATTTCCAACGCTGTGAGCCTCCTGCCTCACAGCAAGGGCGATACAGTACGGTACTCTGACTCTCATTCACTCATTCAACCATCCTCGCTATGGTACCTAAATATGTCTAATGAGCATTTATAATTAGATGCCTAACTTTTCTATGAACATGGTCGACGTCGACCTCACCGCAACAACAGGAAAGAAAAGGTGTATGGCACATCTCTTCGAGTCTACCAACCCATCTTTTCTTGGCGGCATGGGCGCACCCCCTTCCGGTCGTCCACTCTGGAATCATGAGAGATGGTGTTTGTCATTAGGAGTGGAGCTTGACGTCGACACTGGAACTGAAAGGTTTATGCCGAAACACAGCCACCTTCCTAATTTGGGCAATCCTAGAGAATTAGCGCATAACTCTCCTTGGTTGGTAAATGAACATAATCTGTTATCACCCCATGTTAGAAACACATGTATAATATAATAATCTGCATTCAAATTGTATATTTTAGGTTGTTGAGTCTCAAAAAGAGAACCCGGGCTTTTGCCTGTCGGTCCATCGGATCAAACAATATTTGATCCACCTGATCCGAGCACCATATTTACATTCACTATGGTGAGACTCAACCGCATCAAATATATACTTTGAATACATATTCCGACACTATACATATATTTATAACGTGAGGTGATAACAGATTATGTTCATTTACCAACCAAGGAGAGTTACACATTGATGTTCTCGGCAAATTGACCAAATTGGGAAGGTGGCTGTGCTCCGGCAGACCTGCCAGCGCCAAACAGATTCAGAACAAAGTTGAAACACGAGGCATGATGGTATTATCTGACCTCATCCGTCTTTTCTCTTTACCCCACAACTACTCTACACGCCCCAACTCTTTCCCTCCTATCCCGACGTACTCAAGGCGAGCATATTCCTCGCGAGACAACGACGACAAAAACAGGGGAATTTCCAACGACTTCTATCACATGATACATTCTCCTCTCTCCGACAAGATACATGGACGAACGATATAGATAATGTATGTCTGCAGACAGTTCACTCGACAATTTACACACCTTGGGTAAGTACCTAATTATCATCGCCCCACATTCACTGAAAACCGTTTCCTCCTATCATAGGTATCCAGTTGGGCACATTCTGCGCGAGACGATCACAACTTAAATGTCGTCGAGCGCTCACTTCGACGACTGGAGGGAACTTTCCCGCTATATAGACGACCTCAAGACTTAAACGCCGCCCATCTCTCTATGCGCCAACAGGAGGGATACGTCAGTGAATAACCTAAGGCAGCTGCGAGTTAAAGTGAGCCTCAGGGCAGGTGCGTCCGCCGATGCTGTGTCAGGTCTGCACAGCCCCTCACAATGACGAGCAAGTACTCACCTTCGCTCCCTATCCACCAGGATTACTCAATGCAATGGATATTAACAACCGGATGGTGCTCGACAGGCGCGAACTTCGAGGACGGTGTGTTGGCTACTATTTACAGCTAGGAAGGACAGGTTTTGGTAAGCTAAAGCTCTCCCTCATCGCCAGACTGAACCAACACTTACCACCACTTCCTATTTGTTGGCCTCCATCCACTCCTCCTTATTTCAATTAAATGAAAAGGAGGCATCGGCATGGAAAGCATTCCGCTAGCTCCACAAATAATTTCAATGAGAGGAAAGCGGTATCGATGATGGGTATGGGAAGGGGTCAATTTGAGTGGTGCTCGAACAGCGCGAGCTTCGACTACGGGACATCGAGAAACTGTACTGAAGAGGAATGGGGACAACTTGGGTTTGGTTATCGTCAAAACACCACGAGCGGCGATTACAAGAGGCGGGGTTTCGAGGAAAGGTCGGTTCAAAATGTCCTTCCCTGAAAGTCAACCCAAATTTACCAGTGCCCCATCCATTAGCCTTACCCATCGTCTCTATCACCCTAGTCACGTCGAAGAACCTCAAACATCCATTACCGCACACTCCCAAGACGTCGACGAGCATCAACAAATGTCAAACCCAGTCAAGCCAGCCGCGAGTCCTTATCCGCATGGACAGTGGGTGTTCTAACAAACGTGTACAATTAAGGAGGCGATGAGCGAGGGCGATATAAACTATAGCTATTAGAGCTACAGTAAGTCCCAAACCACCACCCGATAGAGAAATTTACCAAAGCCCCCATTTTCCTCGTACTAGGTCGATCCATTCCTCCTTTTTCCTCATCTTGTCGGTCGAATCGAACGAGCTCTAATATACGTACTTTAGCAAAAAACCTCGCACCATCGACAAGCAACCACTAGCTTAACTCGCCGAGTTCGCGAGCACGACGCGTGTGATGGGCTTTGGCCAGCGCTCGAAGTAGCGAACTAGAAGATGGAAACGAATAAGTGGGCCATATCGGCGGTATCGAATGAGGGATTCTAGAGAGATAGTGAGTCAGGACCACTATTCCGATCGAAAACGATATCATATTTACTAAAGTCCCGCACTTCCCTCTTATTAGGCTCATCCATTCATGGCCATCCTTCATCCCCGCGATCGATAACTACGGGTTTGAAAATAGTTGCGCTGAGGGTTGACAGGTGCTGTTCTTACGAGACGACGAGAAGGTATCAACGAGGGATATGAGATACGGTGAGTCCAGAATACCCGCGAACGAATGGAGATTCTTACCGTTATGAGTGCCCTAGCCCATTCCAGGAGCGAGCGCGCAATTACAAATCGTCGAGGAGCTGGGACTTACCTACTTCGTGAAACGGCTTCACTTATGCTCTGCATCGGGCGGCGAAGTCGACCGTCTACGATGATGACGATGAGCACGAGACGAAGAAGACCTACTGTGCTGTGTCATTTACAACCTACTCTTATTAGATTATAAATCAATGATCAATTTAGGATTTAATAAAAAGTATGAAATTGTTGTCTTCGAAAGAGAACTGAGCATTGATCATTGCCCCACCGCGAGGTCACATTAGAGGGTCTGTATCACAAAAACTCTCCCAAATTCTGCCGATGCCCCGCCTATCTTACACAAGTTGGCGTTGACGCCAACGTTCAAAGAGGGATTCGCCGAGGTGGTCGTGGAGCTGATCACAGCGTGCAGGTTGCACCTCATGAGCGTCGATACGTTTCCGTGAGTCCAACTTAATTGAATCTCGACCGACAAATTGATAAGTATTTAAGCTTCCTCCCTCAGCCCAATCAACATATCTACAGTCCACTACCTTCGGTCTCTCCACTTCATTATTACATTTCGAAACCTACGTTCCCCCCAAAGAACCATTCACCCACCAGTCATGGCATCACCGAGAGCCACGCATCCGAGAAATCTCTTGCGAAACTCTGGCGACCGCTCGATACCGCGCTCTCTGCTGTGGGTAGTGGCCAACCAGTATTCGGAAACCTTCAACAGGTGGAAATCATTTTGTCAGCGAACACTATACCGGTTGGGGAGATCCATCGATTCGTGACGACGCAGGGGGAGCTCCTACCGAACGTCGATGCACGGGAGTGGTGTATCGGTAAGGGCGACGAAAAGGGGTTATTGGACTGGTTGCGTCAGATGTGAAGAGCATCACCACTGTTGTGTATGTGCCTCGGGGCGTCGAATCAGGTACACGCCCCCTCAGGCAAATCCGACGGCCGCTGCACCTGAAGCTGAGGCTTCGACTGCTGGTGCCGTTGCTGAAGCCAACACGACAAAGTCCGCGGTCAATGCACCGAAAACAGAAAGGCCGCTTGTCGAGAATCAGGCTGCGATTTTTTGGATGTGGATAACAGCGGATAATGATGACGATGACGATGCAAAAGGGCAGGCGAGAGCAGTGAGAAGGTAGCAGACGAATTCCCCAACGACCTAAACTAATTACTGCCCAAATCGACCCCCAACCTGAGGAGTAATTAATCTACTAGTATTAATTGCCGATAATGGACTGCTATCGTCCGTTGAGATTATTAGGTACCGGATGTTTAGTATTGCTGAAGAATTTTTACCTGCATGCGGTAAATTTATGGACTTGGAATCCCAATAGGAATGATAAGATAAGATCTGTTGACGCGCGACGTGATTGACACGTGATCCTGTTAAGTATAAAATGTTGGTCACGCAGGCTTGCGAATCATCGCCTCGGTTCGGAGAACTGGAGAGAGCCCCGACGTCTGAAAGTTGTGACTACTACTGACTAGCCCCCGCAGCCCATGTAGGACGTTGGTGATCAAGATGCCGCGTAGGCCTGCCAGATGATTGTTGGAAAACTACGAGATTACACCCTCACACAGTAAGTTGTTGGTTGGTAGTGGCAAAGAAAGAGTGCGTATTTGATCTTCGTTTATCTCTTTCAAAATATTGATCGAATGTCGTTTTCTTTTTCAAGCTGGCTCACTGAGGGCGAACTCTTGGCTCTTGACCTATTCAAACTCGCTGTGTCCTTCCTCGCTCTCATAAATTCTCATTCAACACACTCGGAAAAGGCCACCATGCTATCTTTCGGCGCTACTAACTTGATATTACAGGCGCAAAGATGGAAGTTCGAAGAACCATCGAGATCAGCCCATAAACATCCGGTGGCCACAATGCAGCGTTCGTCGAAGGGTTCTCACCTCCCTGCGACGTGCGCCGAGTATCTTCATCGCTTGCCGAACCCATCGCCTCCGCCATCTCCGGCAGCCTTGACAACTCAAACCTACCCATTAACCTACCCCAATGGAATCAAATATCTCTAGGACCCAAAGGGACAGTGGAGGTCTTCGACGAAATGGATTTGGTGGTTAAACACATCCTGTACTGAGATAGCATCTCTTGTTCAACGACAACTTACATTTCCCTGATAGGAACGACGGGCCCTCGTCGCTCATCCCGTACACCATCCATCCTTAGACCTGAATTGCGTCAACAGCGACGACCACTGTGAGAAAAGGTAAGGATACGCATCCACCGGACTCAATCAACGACTAGTACTTAACATTCCTTAGTACGAATTCCCCCTCGACGATGTGTGCGTCAGCAGATGTCAGCTAAATGGGCGATGAAGCGGGACGAACATCAACTAACCCAGTTAATCACTTGAAACGCGGTTAGTTCGAACTGACCGGGCGGGCTCTGGGTTTCGGGAATGATGGATTCCATACCAAAGACAGCGAGTACCAGTCAAACTGATTGAGAAGCAGTAGGGATTGACGGTGTCAGGCAACTACGTGCGACGGTAAATTTCTATCCCAACTGACGATGAGTACTTACCATTCCGATCCATCTCTAGTCATGTGCCACGGATGGCGAGAACCACGACGGCATGGTAATTCCCGAGGGTTCGGTCTTGACGACATTTACCAGTCACGGTGAGTTCCTATCAACTAGACACGATCCGACAGCGAATACTTACCATTATTGCCCTTCCCTGGTCCTTTGAGATCTTGAGAACCGCCACGGCAAGCTGGCTGAGGTGGGGGTTAGTTGACGACGTCTATGAGTAATGGTAAGTCTTCGTACACTAAACACGATCCAACACCAAGTACTTACCTTTACCACCTATCTATATTATTCTGTCGCTGCCACCTCCAGTTACAGTATAATGTGAGTAGGGTTCTGTCTTCCGGTGCCAACACTCTAACCTCTTCCGTCCAAGCGAATGCTGTAGTCCTAATTGTCGGCCCATGCGGAAGGTGGGGTGTGATTGATCCACCACTCGTTTAATCCAACTGCCTGAGTTATTTTCAATCACTTCAAGTTGATCATGATGTTCATTCCCGTTAGTTCAATCATGACAAATATATAAAGAACATGTTGCGTTGAACAGAGACATGATTAAACAACAAAGCGCGCTAATAATATACGTCACAGCAGGAGCCCGACTTGGTAATTAATATTGCTAGGTTTCGTATACTTATTTCAAGGTTGCGGGCAAGTTGTGGGTCCTTCCAACTAATTACCTAGACGAGAAGACCAACCAAAAAACGCTGGTGGGGAAAAAGGATACACAAGGTAAGGAAACTTCTCATCCACTCCCATCGTATTGTCTTCGATTGGGTCCCTGTCTACCGGAATCCCCATTTTCAGCAGCTCTGGTTCAAGGCATGTGTTTAGAGCCTGCATATTTTTTGGGGTGTTTACGATTTACCTCTTTCTCCGGAGGAAAAACAAGAAGCCGATTGTTAAAAGGATGCCAGTGATAAACCCGCCAATCTGTATCAGTTTATGGACATAGTTGAGATGTCATCGCATATGAACGAGGGAAAGACCTACAGTTCCTCCTACAATCGCGCCAATTGCTTTCGAAGCATCTGCTGCAGTTCTGGGAAATGTCAGTAAACATTCAACACCAGATGGACATTCCACTCAACGAAGTCGAAGCCGGACCAATGGAAATAGCATCAAGTATATCGACATGTGAGAAAGTAAACCAGGGGTTCGCATCGGTCCCTAGATTTGTGATCTTGACTGTGTAATCCTTATCCCTGTCCATACTTGCAGCCCAAAAGAACAATCGGTCAAACGCGACCCAATGGGAATTTGCGTCATAGACAGTGGTAACGGGCTGCCCTAACTCTGGCGGCGGAGTGAAAATGACACTGAACTGCCCCTCATTGAAGGTGACGACGCTATACACAAACATTGCAGAGGCTTTGCTGATAGTGAAAGTCATGGAGTCTCCGTTAGTCTGAGTGTTCCGTATCGGATAGGCGAAGTCACCGCGACCAACCAACCCTGGCACACGCGAAGTCCAATTTGTTCCAGCATACGAGAACTGGGGATTGATTGACAAGGTGCCGGTGGCATCCATGACGTATGCACTCAGTGTTCGACTTTGAATGTTGTTTGTGCTGATGTAAAATAAGTTTTGAATCATAAGTTCAATTGGGATAGTCGAACCTGTCTCCTCTTCCGACACCGACGGTAAGGATCGCCTGTGAGAAAGACACGAGGTTTGGCTGGGTAATGCTCAGCACCAGAGTATGCTTGCCGAACGCCATTCCCACGCCTTTTCCTAGTAGTCCGGAGGAGAGGTTAGATGTGAGGGCTGTACTGCTTTGACCATCTACAGAAATGGCATATGAACTTGAGGGTGCGTTGCCGTACAAATAACTGAGTGATCGGATAAGGAGTAAGGCTGGGATTATCTTCGGTGGACCTCGGGCCTAAGAAGCTGAGTGACTCACATGGCGGTGCCTTCAAAGGCGATCGTCAGCGTCGCTCCAACAAACGATGATCGATGAAAACTCAGTCCATCGCAGAAGAACGCTGGGACCCATGTCGACTCAAGAGAGCCCGCACAGGTTGAATTCCATCCAGTGGCCAGCAGACCATCTCTGTAAGGGTAATAAGTTACAACAGGAGAATCGCTGGTGATGGTTATGTTATAGGGAGAGTTGAAGTATGAAGCCATGGTGGGTTATCAAGAAAGTTTGTCGTTCTAAAGCGAGTCAATGGTATGTACTGGGGTAAGCCATGCTTGACATCGCGTCAGGAAGCTGACGGCCGCAGACTGCCAGTTCAAGAGGCTGTGCCTGACACAGCTCACCCAGCTCTCCCCCCCTCAGACACACGTGCTGTAACGGCTCCCGGAGCAAATTAGGCCGGTATCAGCCAACAGAGTGTAGACGACATTTATTACACATTTATCTACACATAAGTCTAAGTCATGTAAGTAATGAAGAGGGAAGTCGTTTGCAAATGCAACATAATTGTCAAATAAGTAATATGTGAACGACTTGACATAAATGGCAGTTCAATCATGTGCTTCGATCAACACGAGCGGGCCTTGCGCGGTAGAACAAGGACCCTGCCTTATGCTGAGCAATGTCCGATCCAAAATCGCCAAATTTTGGCACTTATGTACGGACGATTTTTTACCAGTTCCGTCCGCATAGGGATC
>Ga0307517_10006640_pt1 | contig 17053 bp, 7 predicted proteins | sample 23_EM_MG_FD_194515 | JGI IMG/M metagenome (GOLD analysis project Ga0307517, IMG submission 194515) | Populus trichocarpa ectomycorrhiza microbial communities from riparian zone in the Pacific Northwest, United States - 23_EM | ecosystem: Host-associated > Plants > Roots > Unclassified | place...
CATGCTTGACAATAGAATTTGCAATATTTTTATACAATTTTTTTGTTTTTCATTAAAACAAGCCTTTTTGGCTTTTATTTGATATTCAATGCATATTTTCCCATGGACAAAAGTCATACTTAGCTTCTTGTCTCATCCATTTGCCTTCTTACATAGAGAGAGAAGGATATATATATTAGCTAGAATAGCATTCTGTAATATTTAGTTATTATCTTGAAATATAAAAAATAAATATAGTAAAATTTACCTTTTATTTAAAAAATATAAATTTATTTCAAAATTATTTTAGAGATTGATTTATTCTATGTTCGTTTCTTTAACTAAATATGTTCGTATTCCTTTTATATATTTATATTTTACTAAAGAAACACAACTTCCATAAATAATATGTGATTCAAGATATGAATAGCCTGTTTTTTTTTAAAAATAAATTTTATGTTTTTTTTTGTTTTAAATTAATTTTTTTATTGTGTTTTCATATCGTTTTGTTGTGTTGATGTCAAAAATAATTTAAAAAAATAATAAAAAAATATTATTTTAATGCATTTTTGAACAAAAAACACTTTAAAAAACAGACATTATCACACTTCTAAACACTAAAAAAAAAAAAATTTGTTTTGGTTTGAATTCCCAAATGCATCTCAAACAAAAGCAATTGCATATTATTCCAGGGGTAGCCAGAAACATTTCCCTTGTCTGCACAGATTATGGTTGCTAGTTGCTCGTACCATTTTTCTTGGTTTTGATTTTTGAAATCATTTTCTTAGCCAATATTTTTTAAGTTTTTTAAAATATTTTCGAAATATATATAAAAAAAAAAAAACAGGTTTCTAACAGGAGGGTATATTTCTGCAGTACTCTCTGCTGCGCATACGATGAGATGACTGGATGTCCTTTCATGTTCAGGAATATGCTGGCAACTGGCAAGTTAACTATACGGGCCGGGATCGGGCCTGACACAAGTTAACCGGGCCAGCTATGGGCCCGCTTTATATCTCGACCTTCTAAGATGTTATATATGTGAAGATAATATAAATTACGAAATATATAAATTACGAAATATATTATATATGTGAAGATAATAAAGTTTAAGAAAAGATTGTGTCACGTTAGAAGTATTTCACCCTCGGAACGAGGTTGAACCTCTATTTTGTTAAATATTTTATATAAAAATTAAATTAATAATTTTAGTGTTGTTAAATTTTTTAATATGCTGATATCAAAAATAAATTTTAAAAAATAATAATAAAATATTTTTTTAATATATTTTCAAATAAAAAACACTTTTAAAAACAATATCTACTATACTCTTAAATACCCTTGTTATCTTAACAAAAAGTATTAATTTCTTTTTCAGAAGCTAAGTGATTTCCAAACTTATGATATTATCTAATGTCAACCCAGAGTTAACGATATACTTTTTAGTGTGTTATTTAATTGATGAAACATAGCATCCCTGTGGAAAGGGAGGAAATAAGAATAATAGGCAGATTATATTTATCAGCGAGAGATTTCTCTTCTTTTTGTAAATGTTCCGTAAAACATCATCTTGTCAAAACAACGTAGAGAAACAATGAGCATTCAAAAATGTAAAAGAAAATCTAATTTAAACCCATCACCTTATAAAACAAAAAATTCAAATTACAGTATTAAGAGCTTGGAATCAAGAGGTTTGCTCCTCATGTGATCTCAAGTTCGAGCCATGTGGTTGCTAATATGATGGTCATTGGAGATTTACATGGTCGTTAACTTCAGGGCCCATGGAATTAGTCGAAGTGCGCGCAAGCTGACCCGAACACCCATGTTAATAAATAAATAAATAATTCAAATTACAAATCATTCTGGTAGCAAGATATAACACAAATTCACAAATTGCTTATTTAAACACTATCACGCCTCCAAAATCAGGCTGAGATACGCCGATATCATCTAGCATTCAATTCTAGATGATATAAAACTTTACATAGTTCATCAAAAACCACAAATGCTAAACCAAAAATCTTAAATATATATATTTCATAAATAATCACTTAACAACATTAAGTCTTAGACATAATAAAAATCATACTAAAAAGAAAGTACAAAAAATCTTATCACAAGTCCTCAATATTATAAATAATAAATGTCTAATAACAAATCAAACAATGTTTTTCATTAAACAGAAATCCTTCAGCTCAACTAAAAATTTAAACTTGTAATATAAACTTTATAGTTCAAAATTCACTAACGCTTTACCTATCTAGAGAGAGAAAATAAAGGGGAGGAGGGTAGGCTAACCACAACTTAGCAAGTAAAGCTCTACCTACATTACCAAACCAAGCACAAATTTTTTTTTTATATATATATATAAAACATGCCATAAAACGAGTCATTAATACATGTTTTTACTTAGCATTCAATTTCATAAACATGACTTTACTCTCAGATCAAATTGTTATGGTCATATTATACTTGTTACCAGGTCGTTAGTCAGCTAATTGTGATCAACTACCATAAATTATTGGCAGGTCCATTTCCAATTATTATAACCTATTGGTGAGCCATTAGAACTAGTTCTAATATCAACAACCCCACTCACCATAGATCATTACTTCATTCATAGACACTTAAAAGCCATTATGCAACAATTTGCAAATCCATTTCAAAAACCTTTCTTTCATAAATCACTTTATAAATCATTCTTACAAAAATTGCATTCACAAACATCACATATAAACAAATCAATATGAACATAGCAAGTGCTTCGTTGTTTTTTTAAAGAATCTAATACATATAGTAGAGAAAAAATGCACAATTAAAAAATATATTTATTATGTTTTAAAAATAATAGAGTCCTCCCTTGCTTAAACAACTAAAATTTAAAATCTCAGCTAAAACAGTCTATTCACGAGCATATAACTCATTAAAGTCCCTTCAACACTTAACTATGATAATCTATCACCTACTAAACTAATCATAACTCCTTTTAGAAAATTCAGAATTCCATTATATGTTTTTAAGTTGTAAACTAGACTCAATTATCTTCCCATCCATATATTATTTAATTAGTAATTCCTTTTATCTAATTTATAATAAGCTCCAAAATTATTTTTAGGCTTTGCTGCTAGATAGCCGGCGCATCCTTTACTATTTTTACCATAACTTTCTCTACAAAAATCAGATTAATACATTGTTTATGGTGTTAAAAACTAGACAAAATAAGCTTTTCCTACATATAAAACTTGGGGTAAAAAATACATTTATTCAATACAGTTTTTGAGTTGAGCAGTAGTCTCTGTTAAATACCTAAACTAACAACTTCTCACCTTTATACCTAATTGTTAACCTAATACTTTTAGACCATTAAACATCCATTAAACACTCTTAATCCATTTTAAAATATCATATAATCTTCCACATTCATTATATTTTATAATTCATACAAATACCATTTAAACCTCCTTAACTTTATGAACCTTTCATATAAAAAAAACCTTAATCAATTCAAAACCTTTTCTAAATAAAAAGGATTCATATTTATTACCTTGAGACCAGTAAAAAAGAATGGAACTTCAATCCTTCAAGGTTAATTTTTCTCACTCCTCTTCTCTACACCTAATAAAGAACAAGACTTTTAAGATTTGTTTTCTTTGAAATATTATGAAGTTTATATAACTAGGGTAAATAACTCTAGGGTTTTCATATTTTCTTTTATATGGATATAAGACTACATGGGCTCCCTTTTCTTTCTTTTTTTACTTAGTCCAAAATAATATTATATGTAAATTTAGTCTTTATAATACTCTAGCCTAAAATATTTAGGTTAGGGTATTATAGACGCAACTTGTAATTTTTGGCATCTCAGGTTACTTATGTTTTCTTGTAATGACAAATAAAATTACTAACATAAAACTTTATAGTTGCATTAAAACAATACTTAATGATATCTAATAGTTCATTATATATGTAGATAATTTAATTGGAAACTCTCCTTTTCTTATTCTAAAAAAAATAGCAAATATTTTGAAATTCCTCAAATTTCAATTTCTTTACTTATATTAAATGAGCACAAAATCGACATACTTTATATATATCACCAATAATGAATGATGAAGATTAATTGTGGAGTTAATCACCATAATTTTGCATAAAGCTTCAACTATTAAATTTCAGTTTTAGTTATACTACTACCAGAAAATCGATAAATACAAACGGAAATACCGAGAGAATATTTTCGTTGGTAAATTACCGACGGATTTTACCAACAGAAATATTCCCTCGGTATTTACTGAGGGAATTACAATGGGAAAAAAAATAATTAAAACAAAGCAAAAAAAAATGATGACGTGCCATTTTTACCTACGGAATTACCGTCGGAATTTATTTCGTCGGTAAGTCCGTCGGTAATTCTGTCAATAAAATCGTTGGTAAACTGTCAACACTATTAATCATGTTAATTACAAAGGGAATCACCGACGGAACATTCCGTCGGTATTTTACAGAGAGCTCTGGAACTATTCACTTTCCAATTGTACTATTAATTACTGTTCTTTACAGACAAAATCACCGACGGATTGAAAAGTCATTGGTGTTATTTGGCGATTTTCTGAAAAATTTAAATTAAATAAAAAATTTAAATTAAATATTACAGATGGAATCACCGACGAATTGAAAAGTCGTCGATGATATTTGGCGGTTTCTGAAAATTTTTGATTAAATTCAAAATTTAAATTAAATATTACAGATGGAATCACCGACGGAATGATTAAAAATATTAATATTTAATTATCCGTCGGTAAAACACCCCAATAAAAAGCCTAGAATTCCTAATTTCACAACAGACCCGTCTCCTTTCTTCTTCTTCTTCTTCTCTTCTCTCCTCAACTCCTTCTCTTCTGCTCAATGCTCAGGTGTGTCTTCTTCTTCTTCTTCTTTTTCCTCTCTTCTCTCCTCAACTCCTTCTCTTCTCCTCCATGCTCAGGTATGTCTTCTTCTCATTTCTTATTTTTTTTCTCAGTGTTTTTTAATTAGTATACTTTACGAATTTGTTTTTTTTTCTCTTCTTAGCTTCATTTACAACTACATTAAGATAAAGAAAAAAATTTCTTCTTTTTTCATGTTTTTTTCACTATATTTGTTTATTTTATTTTATTTTTAATTGTTTTTCTTCTTAATAATTTTTATGAATGTTGTTGTAGGATTTTTTTTTATATGAGATCAATTTTTAGCTGATTTATTTATAGGATTTTTAAATGTTTTTCATATGAATTTTTTTAGTTGAATTTATTTTTTCATGTTATTTATTTGTTGCAAATTTTTTTGAGTTGATTTTCTTCTTCTTTTTTCCAAGCATTTTGAGTATTATAGAGTGTTGATTAATATTAATTTAATTATTTTATAGTTTTGTAAAATATATTTTTTATAAATATTTTTAAATAATTACCGATGGAATTACATACAGTTTGTTTTCGAGGGAATTACCGATAGAATGAAATTTGTTTTTGTTCGCTTTTTCCATCAGTAAATTCATCGGTAATAATATTTTTTTTATTACCAACGGACTTATCGATGAACAAAAAATTACCGATGAAAGATTCACCAACGGAGACTTTCCGTCTGTGATTTCGTCGGTAATTTTTTTACCAACGGAATGGTAGTGCAAATACCGACAAATCCTTAAGGATTGTAGTTGCACAAGTGATGAGCAACAAATCCTTAAGGATAAAAGATTCATCCGTGACAATAATAAAAGTTTCATTTCTTTAAAGTGTTTCAACATGTAAATACCCTTTTTTGTTTTAATTTAAGCATTGTTATTTTTATTATTAGTATACATGCTAGGACTTTGATCTTATATATATTACAAGTTTGAATACATGCTTAGTATGCATACTAATATTTTTTTTATATTATATTTATGTTTAAAGCATGTATGTCTTGAATTTTATTTTGCATGTTTATAAATTTAACGATATATGCACTCCAGGCTTACCTTGAACAATCTTTTATATTTTATATGCTTTTATTATGATAAACTAAATATCATGACTCGCTAGTCTAATAGAATATAACATGTTTTTATAACAGTCTGAATGGTCATACAAGCTAGCAAAAGAATGCAAAGGTTCCTTGCACCTTTTCATTTTGATCATGCCCCGCTTGCACTTTTTTCTTGGCATCATTTGACATTTTACATCATTGATGAACTAAGAATCTCTTAAATCTGATGATTAAAATGTTTTAGCCCATTAGATTGACTTGAATAAGATAGATATGATTGAATGAAAACGTAATAGGAAAAAGGATCTCAAATTTTTAATCCAATATTAGATTTTGATGGATATATATATCATTTGTCTCCATCTTTTTGAAGGTCATTTAAACTTTGTATTTTTTTTATTTATATCATAATTAATTTTTCATATCCATCTCTATGGAATGCAGATTTATATTAAAGATCTCTATGTTTTCTTATGATCATTGTCATTGAGTGTATAGTTATGAAAGCCCAAAAAATAGTAATAAAAAATATAATTAATTAGGTTTTTTATTTTATGCTTTTTTTTTATATTAATTATGGGTATTAAAAGTAATAGTGGGTATATTAATAATTATATAATAATTTAAAGAAAATAAAACCCTATAGTAACTTATGTTTTATGTTGTCAAATGATCAACACCTACATCAAAAAAGATATGAAGGGACAGATGAAGTACGAGATTTGATCTATGGTCAAAATCTTTTTTTTTCTTTTATCAATTTAAGATGAGTGTTTTTTATCCTTGCCTTTTAATTAAGGTTTTCCATGGATATTAGAGTTATTGATAATGATTTAGATTTAATAATTTATTTTGATTTGTTTTCTTTAGAAATATTAAGGTTGTATGAGTTGTTTTTAGATCAGTAAAATCAGTCAGGTTACATCGAGTAAACATGATTTAATTTTTTTTTATTATAAAAAATAACAATAATAATATTTGAATATTTTTTTTATATTTTAAAAAAACTAACTTGACTCCAGCATAGCGAGAATCAATCGTTAGTGTTTGTGTATAATAGAAACTAATCACCACACATTACAAATATTATAATCGTGAAAGGTCACAATGAGGTTATATGACAGCCAGATGGCTCGCAACGTTAGAAAACGTTAGGGCAAACATCCAAGAGATGCTTACAAATTCATTTCCGTCAAGAAAAATTTGACTTTTTTGCTTGTTAAAAAATAATTATTTTTTCAGTACTTAAAAAAATAAAAAATAGATTAAAAATAACCGTGATAGACACGCAATCGCTTACGCATGTTTAGATAGCTTGCTTCCCAAAACTATCCCTGGAACGGGGTCCATTAACCACCACCAACCCCAATCACACACGTCACTCACCCACAAGCAGACACACACGAGCCAATTGCAAGAGAGAAAAGGCTGTAATTTTTATTTTATTTTAAATAACATATAAAAATAGGTCTTGGAAGACGATACTCTTGTGATCTCCTTGATAATATTCAATATTATCAAACCAAGGCGAGACTATCGTGAACAGTCCATCCTTTTAATATATTCCAAAAATAAAGCTTTCACAGTTTTGAAGGGAGAATCTTGATATGCGATAACAATTAATTTTTTATTTAAAAATATATTAAAATAATATTTTTATTTTTTTAACATTATTTTTAATATCAACACATTAAAATGATTTGAAAATATCAAAAAAATATTAATTTAAAATAAAATAAAAAAAAAATAATTTTTTTAAAAGTGCTTCAAAAATGCATTGCCAAACACTTTCATAGTAGCGATTATGATTTTAGAAATACACTAAAATAATATATATATATATTTTTTATTTTTTTTAAATTTTTTTATATCAATACATCAAAACGATTTGAAAATATTAAAAAATAAATTTTAAATTTTAAAAAAACACTACTTCTCCCCATTCCTAAACACAACATTTCCATGATTCATGATAATCCAATCCTTATCTTTAATATTAATATTATAAAGGCTCTTTAGTCATCAAATAAATAATAAAATAAAAGGATTTATCTTTCGATAATAAAGAATTACAATGTTTATTTATTTACTAGTTTTTTTTTTACCTATACTATGTCGCGAGTTGAATTATTTTTTTCAACATTAAAAAATATAAATATGTTAAGAAGTTAAAACTTTGATGCATACCGGTCGAAACATTTTTAAAATACTTAAATGGTGACATATTAGATGAAATATGTTTTGTTAAAAAATATTGAGACGATGAAATATTAAATCGACCTGTACCAACCATGATTAACCTGCAAAATCCGAGATTTAAGGTATGAAATCATGATAAAACCATGAAACTCATATAAAAACAAATTATGAAACTCAATTATCAAAAGTGAAAAAAATTAAATTTAAAAAAAGGACCTAAAAAAAGTGACTCGGGTAAACCTATATCGGTAGTTGACGCAACACCACGGGCCAGACCAAATTTCATTTAACATAAGAATAAAAAAGTTCAAGCAACGCTAGGCTTTCTAAATAAGTAAGAAAAATTCGAGACTCAAATCATTGAGTCAAATGGGTTTAACAAGTTTGATTAATTTAATCATATAAAAAAGAAAACCCTTATTTAATAATATGAAAAACCAAGTAAACTCAGACGAATCTCCAAAACCTAGGTTAATCTTTTAAAATCGCAAACTGTAAAATCTTAGACCCAAGCTCAATCAAGAAGCCCAATTTTCAACAAATTTAATGTTGAATGATAAAATAAAAATAAAAATCAATCTAAAAAACATGTCACATAAAAAATAGCAATAAAAAGAATGAGATCAAACCTGATGGAAAAAAATAGAGGATGAAATTATAAAAGAAAAATCAATTTGAGAAATCATCTCAAATAAAAAAACATCAATCAAAATAATGAGGATCAAATTCGAGAGATGAACAAAATTAGACAATGAAAACAAAAATAATTTCCAATTTGAAATAATTTTCTCAAATAAAAAGATTGCCATTAAAAGAACAAAAACCAAATCCGAAGGGAAAAAAAGTGAAGGGATGTTGTGAAAAGACCTAGCGTGAAAAAAAGGAAAACAAAAATCAAATCGGCGCTAAACCGGATGGAATCACCATGCACACGCCACTCAGGGAGGTTAGCCCTACCAAGACGAATAAAAAAAACACCAAGGAAAGCTATTTTTTACTGTTATAAGCTGTCAGATGCACTACCTAATTATAAGGGAGATGGGGTTGCCCAAACCAAACCAATTATGGGTTTTAAGGTCGAACATTCTAAGATAAAAAAGAAGAAGTCACAACTGATTCTAAAGATAAATATGATACTTAACCTACTTAACCTAATCATAACTATAATATTGAGTGTTTTAGGTGTTTAATAATTGGACATATAGCCTTTTAATATCTAAACAAGAGAGTTATGATCTTAAAGGATCATGACAAGATTGAGACCAAAAGTGACAACACTGATTATGAGATGCCACCACTTGAGAATGTTAGCGATAGGGATGTAGAGTATTCAATTGAGGGAGAATTATAGTATAAATTAAAAGAAGTGATACTTTTGTTGTGCATCACCTCATAAAACACTATTAATTTTAATAAGTATTTTTTTCTTTGGTTTTTTTTTCTTTTTAAATCTACATTTGTTTATCTCTAATTTCATACTTTAACATTTAGTTTATTGGATATTGAGCTTTATAATTTATTGTGGTATGCTTTATATGTGGTTAGCTCGGTCTTATAACCTGCATCACGGATTTGGCGAGTTAACACGGTTAACTCAAGTTTTTTTCGTCTTTTTTGAATTCATATTTTCTTCAATTTCATCCTTCAACATTGTGTTGATTGAGACTTAGACTTCATGATTTATTTTGGTTTGCTTTCTATGAGGTTATCTCGGTCTCATGACTTAGTTTGCGGGTTAACCCAGTTGACTCGAGTTTTTTCTGTCTTTTTGTACTTGATTTTTTTTCAACTTCATCCTTCAACATGAAATTGATTATAAATTATGCTTCATGATTTATTTTTCTTTCTTTCTATGAGGTTTTCATAGTCTTATAACTAGGGTTATGTATTTTTTATGGTTAACCCGGGTAGACTCATGTTGTTTTATTGTGTCCTGTTTTTAGATTAAAATTTTTTAACTTTTTACCTTCAATAATTTTTTTTAGATTGAATTGGGCTTTATAATTTGTTTGGATTTTTTTTTCTATGGGGTTATCATAGTCGTATGGCCTTGTTCACATGTTTGGTAGGTCAACCCAGGTTGACTTAGGTTATTTTTTTTGTTTACTTTCTATGAGGTTATCCCAATCTTATGACTCGTGTCACGAGTTTGACAGGTTAATTCAGATCAAATATTTTTATTATTTTTGAATTAGTTTTTTTTTCAATTTTATTCTTCAACATTGAGTTGATTGAGAACTGAGCTTCATAATTTTTTTTGATTTGTTTTATATGAGGTTATCATGGTCTCATGATCTAGATCAAAGATTTGGTAAGTTAACCCAAGTTGTCTAGGATCAATTCAATATATGGTCATTTTAATATTATGTTTTAAAAAAGATGTTGTCTTGAATTTTTATGAATCAAATTATGTTTTTATCAATCATTCGGGTTGTCTTAGGACCTATCAAGCCGATCAAATCACATTGAGTCAACCTCCACACGATTTAATTTTTTTACTAGAAAAATATTAGCAATACCTAGATATTTGTTTTTTTATGTTAAAAAAATAAAATTGATCAAACTCACGACATATTGCAAGCCAACGATCCGTCATTGGTTATTTGGTGTGCACTAAATGTTCAAATTAAGAAAGATGATTTGGAGTAGCAAATAAAGAATATCTTTCATATGAGATGTCATATCAGTAACAAGATATGTAATATGATTATTGATAGTGAGACTTATGCTAATATTGCTAGTATTATACTTTTTATAAAATTAAATTTGAACATTACGAAATATCATAGACCAAATAAGCTTTAATGGTTGAATGAATGTAGAGAAGTTAAGGTTAATAAATAGGTCTTGATGTCTTTTTGTTAATTAGGAAATATCATAATGAGGGTTTACGTGATGTGGTTCCTATACATGTAGGTCACTTGTTATTGGAGCATTCATGGCAGTTTGATAGAAGAGTAATGCATGATGGGTTTAAAAATAAATGTGCTTTTGTAAAAGATGGAAAATCCATCACTTTTGTACCATTGACATTGAAGACTAATTGAAATTGAAAAAAAAAAGTGAGGACAAGGGTAGTGAAAATGTCATGAGCTTTAAAGAGAGAAAAAAAATCAGATTTGCCCGAGAGAGAAAGGAATAACGAGTTGGCCGAGAGTGGAGAGAAGAATAAAGAGAAGAAAACAAAGTAGAGAAAATCGAGTGTTGAGAGAAAAACAAAGAAGCATAAGAGCTTTTATACAAGAAATAATGTTGTTAAGAATGTTTTTTATGCTAACAATCCTATGCAAAATAGTGTTGTTGTTTCTTTGTTGAAGGATTAAGAGGACATATTGACCATAAATGATATACCTAATGGTGATTGAGTTTGGGTGCATATTAAAAAGAAAAGATTTCTAGCCCATATGAGATCTAAGTTGCAGCCTAGAAGAGATGGTCCATTTTAAGTTCTCGATGAATCAATGACAATATACAAAGTGGATATTTCATGTGAGTATGGTGTTGGGTGTTATTTTTAATGTTTTTAATCATTCTCTATTTGATGTAGATGATGACTCAAGGTCAAATTCTTTTAAGGAGGAGGGGAATGATATGAATCGATAAGCACTATAAAAGAATTCATTAGAGATGTTGATTGTGCCAATTACAAGGTCAAAGGCCAAGAAGATTAAAGAGGTTGGTTTGTGCTTAATTTTTTCTAATATATAGTTTTATAATAACAAGAATAATTTTCACTCTGATTGTTGGATTATGTTGAAATTTTACTAGTCAATTCTAGAGACCTTGTTTTATATAGGGCTAAAATTTTATAGCAATCGGAGTTCAGAAAAGTCTTGAGATAAAGACTAGAAGCTACTATACAAAAATTACATTATATTCTAGTTGACTCAGGATTATCTTTCCTTTAAATTCATGGATTTCCTATAAGGAAACTTTCTTATTCTATATGGATTCCTTAAATGGGATGACATATAGGCAGTATATTAAGGAATTATCTAGCAAGTGGTTTTTTTATTTTGCAAAGAACCCTAACTGTCCAAGGATTATTAGTTGGCAGCTTATGAGTAATTATTTTGCAAGGATTCCTCATTCTTCTTGAACAAAGAGTCGATAAAATTAGAGAATTAGTTGGCAAGGTATTGTTATTTCACAAGGATATAATTAGGAAGCCTTAACCTATTCCAAAGTTGGCAAAAAAGGTATTTATATACATGAGATTTTATATGACAACTTTTTTTCTCATAAGGGAATTTTTTGGCAGCCTTAGTTATTAATGGGTTTTATTATTTATTTTATAAACTTTGAGTTATTTTAATTGGGTTTTAATGTCAACCTATTAGTATATTAGGACATATTTTATTTTGTAAACTATAAATACCCTTTTGAAAAGGAGAATATAGCATATTGAGTTATTATTGATTTTGCCGCAATTTCATGTGCTTGTGTGAGGATTTATCATACCTATTAGTACTTCATTGAACTATTTTGAACTTAGTAAAGATCAACTGCCTTTGTGATGTTCTTTCTTATACCTTCAGTTCATGATTTTTTTTTTTTTTTATAGTTGTTGGGTTGAAGTCTTCATTTCAATAACTTCAGTGCCTTAGATTAGGTAATTATTGTGTCAAGTTTTTATCATCCTTAAATCTAATTTTAGCTTTTTTATATTGTTCTTTCTTGTATGTGGTTTCTAGAGTTATTACTTCCTAGGTTTGCATAAGTTATTCCTCTAAATCCCATAAAACCATGGTTAATGAGAACAATTTTTATAGAAAAAAAAAGAGGAGCATAACCACTCTTCATCATAGAGGGCTTCCTTAACAAGGTTTTCCCCAACAACTCTCGGGTCAATCTCCTCTCCTCTAATATCAACACTAGGCATGGGCTACTCCTCAAGCAAGATTTCTCTCTTTTATATTTGATGTTTTTTTTTCTGATTGACTTGCTGTAAAATTGTGCTTACGTGGTCTATACCCTTAAGAGATGGACAACTACCTCTAACTTCCAAGAATTACTTAAATGAGTTCTTCAATTGTCTATCTTAGAGTCAATTTTTCTCATTGATTATTTCCTAGACCTAAGTCCACCTACATCAACCAAAAGATGAAACACATTCAAAACATGTACAAGACATAATTACAATTTAACATACCAAAAGAAAAGAATCATGCATATCCTAAAATCCTTTTTAAATAATGTCTTTTAATAATATAGTCTTAATGTAACTCTAAGTCATTATGTCACCATGACCATAATAAAGTCTTAAAATAAATCCTAAAACAAATAGTGATGGGTTCCAGATTGACCCTTAAATCCTACCTGTTCATAGTATAGTCTTAGGTTTAAAGTATCTAGGATCAAGTTAGTTCACCTACGCCCACCATCCAAAATGGTTTAGGCTCGGGATAGCCTACTAATTTGAGTTAATGAGGGTTTGACGGTAGGCCGGGTCCCTCCAAAACCCAAATCCTTGCTTCACACCATGCAAATCTATGTGATATATATATATATATATATATAAAAGAACAAAAAAAAGAGTTCACATTCCTTTCACCTCTCATTATTTCTTTCATCTTCCTCGAATGCACATACACACAATCTAAAAGGTTTCCCTCCGCCTAAACTTATACTAACTTAAGCATTATAGAATCTCATAAGTTTATCAAAGGACTTTTTTTTGCAAGTGCTCAAAGATATCATGCATCAGCAAAGTTGGAGCTGCCTTGTCATTGCAAAGATTACAAACAGTTAGTCCTGATCCGCGTACAAGGTCCTGTATTATTACTTGAGCAATAATTACAAACAAAAGATTACACCAGATCCACAAACTTTTGTTATATGTAATATACTTAAAAAAGGAAAAAAATGTATACCAGGAAAAAAAAAAACAGAAGATAAGCATCCAAATTTAAGAAACCTAAGTACGCGGTTCGAGAGTGGGAATCCCAAAAAAAGAAAAAAATTAAAAAGAAAGAGACAGCGAAACACATCGTTTTTTGGACAACAAACGACAAATCTACTCCTTCTTGCTTGCAAACGTCTTCGCTAAATTTCTTTATGTTTTCTTTAAAAATAATTGTTGAAGGTTAGACTAACAAGGAACAAAAAAAAAAAAAAAACTGTGGCATAGGCAAAAGGGTTAAAGTAGCAGCAGTATACATAGAGGGAGAGAGAGAGTATTTGATTGATCATACAACTAAAAGTAACAGAAATGAACAGGTAGTGTTGGCTGCTGGTTTGTTTTTGCTATAATAATAAATACAAGAAACAGAAGAAGAACTGTTATGTTTTATTCTTCTTGTGTTGTGGGGGTTTGTTTAATTGGTCACAATAGGAAGGAAGTGGATCCTCTTCAGTTTCTTTCTTTCTTTTTATTAATAACAACAACAAATAATCTCAAGGGTTTCAACTTCATCTGAATTTTGAGATCTGGCTCTCTTCAACATTTTCTTTCTTTCTGTTATTCCTTCTGTTTTAGAGGGCGGAGTTGATTGATTGATTCTTTGGAACCATAGTTATTGGGGTTCTTATTTTGAGTGATTTTTTTTTTCTTTTTAGCTAGAAATTGAAGGATTGTGAATTGGGTTTTAAGGGATGTTAAGCTCTGTTGAATTAGAACTCGAAAGGTTTTGACTTGGTCGAAATTTGGGTTTTTGTCCTTTTGGGATTTTCATTTTTTGATGAATTTTGTTGGATTTGAGGTGGTTGATGGTGTGATTGGATGAAAGATTAGGGTTTTATTTAAGGATGGATGAATCACAGGGCACTTCGAATTCGCTACCGCCTTTTCTTGCAAAGGCATATGAGATGGTGGATGATCCTTCCTCGGATTCAATTGTTTCATGGAGTCAGAACAATAAGAGTTTTGTTGTATGGAATCCACCGGAGTTTGCCAGGGACTTGCTGCCCAGATTTTTTAAGCATAATAACTTCTCTAGCTTCATCAGACAGCTCAATACTTATGTAAGCCAATTCCTTTTGTTTCTCTTGTTTTTACATGCTTATATGTGTTTGATGTGTGTCTGTGTCTTTCTTCGTTCTTTGTTGATTAGGTTGAATTGAATTGAAATGTTTTGATATTGAATAGGGTTTTAGGAAAATTGATCCCGAGCAATGGGAATTCGCCAATGAGGATTTTATTAGAGGTCAGCCACATCTAATGAAGAACATCCATAGACGGAAGCCAGTTCATAGCCATTCGATGCAGAATCTTCAAGGACAAGGGTCGAATCTGCTAACTGATTCTGAAAGACAGAGTATGAAGGATGATATAGAGAAGCTTAAACGTGATAAACAAGCACTTATTTTGGAGTTACAAAAGCAGGAACAAGAGCGGAAAGGATTTGAGATGCAAATCGAGGGTTTGAAGGAGAAGTTACAACAAACGGAATGCATACAGCAAACTATAGTGTCTTTTGTGGCTCGAGTGTTGCCGAAACCAGGTCTTGCATTAAATATAATGCCACAATTGGAAGGTCGCGATAGAAAACGGAGGCTGCCTAGAATTGGTTATCTATACAGTGAAGCCTCTAATGAGGATAACCAAATGGTGACTTCCCAAGCTCTGTCTCGAGAAAATGCAGACAGTAATTCTGTTGCCCTGTTAAACATGGAGCAGTTTGAGCAGTTGGAATCATCCCTTACATTTTGGGAGAATATGGTACATGATATTGGTCAAACCTACAACTATAACAATTCAACGATAGAGATGGATGACTCTACAAGTGGTGCACAAAGTCCAGCTATATCTTGTGTGCATCTGAATGTTGATTTTCGTCCCAAATCACCTGGTATTGACATGAATTCTGAGCCCTCTGCAGCTGTTGCACCAGAGCCTGTTTCACCGAAGGAACAACTAGCCGGGACTGCTCCCACTGTGGCCACTGGAGTCAATGATGTATTCTGGGAGCAGTTTTTAACTGAGAATCCTGGTTCAACCAACGCACAGGAAGTTCAATCTGAAAGAAAGGATTCTGATGGTAGAAAAGGTGAAATAAAGCCTGTTGATCCCGGAAAATTTTGGTGGAATATGAGGAATGTAAATAATCTTACAGAACAGATGGGGCATCTTACTCCTGCTGAAAGAACTTGACATTGGTTGACAGTTTTTTCAACTTCTGATGCCTCAGAGACACTCTCTCTCTTTTTATTTCTTATTGAGTATCATGTTTCCCTTGTTAATATTAGGTTTCCTTATAGCTGGCATGGTTAATGCAGACTCCTGTTTAGTTGTGACTCATTTATATAGTAGTAACTATACAGTTATCATAGAATGCTAATGTCTTTTGGAAACTTTCTGTATCTCTAGTTGAGTTGTCTCAGTGACCCAACCTTTTTTCTCTGGTTTCTTTAAGTGCCTACATTTAATTACATTTTGACATCATCAAGTTTTTGGATGAAGCCTGTCATATGATTATGCTGTTCGGTGTGGTTTATAACTTATGTTACGTTTTGTTTGGCAGCAAATAAGCTTGTTTGCGCTCTTTGAAATTCTTGCTAATAGCATAATAGTGAAGTGCAAGCGGAATTTCGGTCATTTCTAACTGCACTTGCAGAAATTGGAAAATGAATTGTTCTGTTCTACTAGGTGCTTTATCTATTACAGAAGCTCTGTATCTAGTCTTAACGCTTAACACTGGAAGTATAGTTAGATAGGGTTCCAATACAGAGAATTGACAGACATTTTTCCTCTCCATCAAAACAACAGTACCAGACATTTTTCCTCTCCAATACAGCAAAAAAGCTTGTTTGCGCAGACATTTTTTATGACTGAGAGGTGAAAGCACATGTAGCATGATCAAATCTGTTGTTAAAGATGGAACTCTTCTTGAAAACAGAGAGATGGAGCATCTGCGTTTTCTTCCTTTTAGCCAGC
>Ga0307517_10006641_pt1 | contig 17052 bp, 22 predicted proteins | sample 23_EM_MG_FD_194515 | JGI IMG/M metagenome (GOLD analysis project Ga0307517, IMG submission 194515) | Populus trichocarpa ectomycorrhiza microbial communities from riparian zone in the Pacific Northwest, United States - 23_EM | ecosystem: Host-associated > Plants > Roots > Unclassified | place...
CCCATGGGCCTTTAGAAAAGGACGGAAAAATGAGAGGCATGGGGGGTATAGGGGGAGATGGTATTACCAGGTGATACAGGGAGATATGTATGTAATACATGAGGGAGAATATTTTTTGCTGATGTATACTCAGGACGCCATCTGATGCCAGACTACATCTTCCGAGATAAGCGAAGAGTCCCCACTTTACTCCTTTCTGCCCTTGGTCACCTGGGTCACAACACATTTCATTCTGTCTAACTATTAAATTTGCTACAAGAAGGCTTCTATTGCTCTAATAAACAGGCAAATTCACATCCAAGCCTGAGACCGGCCTCCCCTGCCAGTGCCCAAGCCACACCCCTCCCTGGGACCCTATAGCTCCATGGGGGATTGTCGCCTCAGGACATACCCTATACCTCTGTGTAGCTGGCGTGGAGCCCAACAATGTGCCGCAATCAGATCCAGAATAGGAGCTCTGGTTGTGGCGTAATCTGCCATCGAGCTTTGGGATTGCCAGCATCCCATCCCATTCAGCACTGTAACATCATGAATAAAGGTCGCAGAGGGATGGATCTTATACCGTTGCGTAGCTGGCGTCGCGCCTGACAACCTCCCGCAATCAGATCCATGGTTGGCCAAACGGTCATGGAGGAATCAGCCATCGAGTTCTTGGATCACCATGGTACCTATAAAGACAACACCCACAGGTGTCAGCGACTTCATGAGCTTTGATGCGACAGAGACGTCATTTATACCGCCGCGTAGCTGGCGTTGAGCCCAACATTCTCACGCCATCGGATCTCGGATCGGCTCTGCGGCTGTGGAGCATTCTGCCATCGAGTTCTGGGATCGCCAGCATCCCACCCCATTCAGCCCTGTCACATGAGAAACCAAAGTCGTGGAGGGATGGATCTTACGCCGTTGCGTAGCTGGCGTCGAGCCTGACAGCCTCCGGCAATCAGATTCAGGATCGGTACAATGGTTATGGAGGAATCTGCTATCGTGTTCTTGGATCGCCATGGTACCTATAAAGACAACACCCAGAAGGGTCAGCGATTTCATGAGTTTTGATGCGACCGAGAGGTCCTTTATACCACTACGTAACTGGCGTCGAGCCCAACAACCCCTTGCAATTGGGTCCAGGAGCGGAGCAGTGGTTGTGGAGCAATCTGCTATCGGGTTCTGAGATCGCGAGCACCCGGCCCCTCATCATCATTCAGCCCTGTAACTTCATACATAATAGCCCTCTCAGGATGAATCTTATACCGCTGGATAGCTGGCATCGAGCCCAGGAACCTCCTCGTGTCAGATTCAGGATCGATTGTGTGGCTGTAGCGGAGTGTAGAAGGTGTGGCCCCAGAGTATAAATGTTACGCCTGAGGCCCGGGGTTGTGATGAAAACAGTATCGCGTCGCATCCAGTTTGAGGCTAAGTGCCGAGACACGACCAGGCACTATGCTAGACTTGAGAGTGTTATGGTTATCACTCGCTTTCAGACTGCAGTGAGCTGGCATTTTCGCTCATTCAAAGATAGTGTTCTGAAAATAGAACTCTGAGTGCCAGTGTGACTTGGGGTCTTTAGCGCAAGTTTAAGATTATGGGTATAATGGCTTTCTCACCAGGAGCCAGGACTAACCCCATTTTCTTTGCCAAGAAATACGCCTTGCTCAGATCCGGGCTAGAAGACAAAGAAGGCTACAAGGAGAATCACGGGTAGAGGTGAATCCGGATGTGCGATGGTGTTGAGGGCAAAGATAGCATGCATGGGAGGCAGGGTTGCTTTGTGGCATTTGTCCGGACAGAACCCAGTATAGAGAAGGGACTCCAGATGCACCAGACGCAGCCAGATGTAGCGCATGGGTACAGGTCGCACTGGATGCACAGGACGTAGAGTCCATGCTAGCCGAGTCAGGATGCAACATGAGTGTATCTGACGCAGGCCACCTTTTTGCTGATGTTGTGCCCAGGGCGAGCTCAGTCTTTCCTTTTTACTTCCTCCCACTCGTGTTGGGCACGATATGGGCGACTCGGTGGTAGTCTGATGGTGGTTTCCCATGTTTCTTGTGCTGTGGTAAGCCACGGAGGTCGTGTCGGGTCGAAATTCTTGGAGGTGGTAGGGGTTGTGGGAGTTCTCGTGTTGCCGATATTGCGACTAGAGTTCATTACGGGGCGGGGCGGGGCGGGTTTTCACTCGCCAGGCCCCGCCCTTACAATGGGCCGGGGGGGTTATTTTGGGGGTGACCCCCGCCCTGCCCCCATCCGGGGCAAGTCCCCGCTCCTTCCCTAGACGGGGCCCGTTTCTCCCCACCTGTTTTAACGGGGACCCGTCTGGTGAACGGGTGGGGCCGGTGGCAGGGGCAGGGAACCCTAAACAAACATGCCCTGCGCCGGGCCGTTCAGAGGGGCGGGCCGGGGAGTTGGGCCGGGGGCTAGCGTTTTTCAGGGCCCTGAAGGCCCCGTAACGAATACTAATTGTGACTCAGGTCTCTCCGGTGTCTGGTTGCACGATTTTCATTCTGAGATGGTTTCCTTGGGTATGATCAGTGGAACTGTTGCTTTGGGTACTCAGGGTTTTTCGAAGTCTGCGTGAGGGTACAAAACGTGGTCGTCTTCAGGAGGATAACCTGTCCACTTGGCGCGAAATTGTAGATTTCGGTAATATGGTCGCGAGTGAACTATCTGTTCGAGTGCGTACTTGTGATCTGCTTCGATGATAATTGGAGGTGGTGGTTGTGTGCATTGTGATGGGAACTTATCGTCATTGTGTGGTTCAAGAAGGAAGATGTGGAATGTGTTGTAGATCCTCATTATGTGTGGAAGATCGAGCTTATAAGCCTCCCTCCTATCGTTGCCAAGATCCTAAAGTGTCAGATTATCATGTAGTCCAATTTGTTACATTGTCGTATGGTTGGTATAGTTTTAGGCAGCAGCCAGACCATATCTCCTGATTGTAGATTCGGAGCGGGTTTTCACTGCCCATCTGTAACAGGTTTATTCCTGTCTACCGAAAATACAAGAGGACCAGGGGTGGACCTGCTAACGCTAGTACTAAGGGAGGCTTCAGCCCACAGGAAGTAATGGATAATAGTTGAAGGACACATTGGACTCAGGGATTGCCATGCAACCAAGTGGATTTTTAGACTGAAGGTCTGTGGAAGTCTACTGTCTACTGCTAGCTAGAAGACTGGTTTAAATACAAAACCTAAGAGCCATAGCCCTCCCGCAATCATGATCATTACAAGTAGCTGCAGACATACCGGAATCCTGTAATCCTAGAACTTGAAGACCAAAGAAACAAACAAACAAAGCACAGCCTTCACCAGTGTTACATGACCATTCCATACCCGGAATCCTAAATATAAACATCCAACAACGCAAACTACACATAGCAATATGATAGCCGACCTTATCTGACTCAGAGACAGTGGCAGAGCAGAAATCAAATCAAATAAACCAAATATAAATCACCTAAACATAGGAGATCCATCACTGCCCGCTACTGTGTACCGTTACCAGAATATGTACCCCTGTTACATTTCCTTATTCTGAAAAATCAACAATCATTCCAAAGTCCGCGCTGTTGCCGCACTATCGTTGGTGGGCCATAGGAGGCTGTCGTCATCTGTGGGGAAGTAGTCTGCTCCGCGCTGCGCGAATTGTATTCCTCATCGTTATCGGCTTCCCAGACGTCGTTTAGGCAATTCTTTGGGTACAGCGTGTGGAGGAAACTTCCATCGGTTCCCAGGAAGCTTTAATCTTGTGGGAGGGGATCTTGGGGGTTGGTTCTGCTGGGTGGTTTGCATCCCAGTATTCCTGTATGAGTTCCAGTGAGTGGTCGAGGCGTTCGATAGGTTCCCAGGAGTCGTCAGCCTGCTCGTAGCCTTTCCAGGGGACAAGAAATTCATGCCTTTTGTTCTGGCGGCCGTTGTCAATTATCTGCTCCACTTCCCATTCTTCTGCATTGACGATTAGGATAGGTGCTGGCTCATCCATTCTAGCGAACTTGAATATATCAGCGTAGTTCTCTCTCTATTCTTTATGGGAGGAGATATGGAAGTAGGGTTTCTCAGGTGCCATTCTGTACGGGAGATGTAGCTTGTAGTTGTCTGTGCCAGGTAGGTGCTCTAGGACTTTGAAAGGTCTGAACTAGCGTGGTTGTTGTTTCTTGGATGCTCCAGGCAATGAGGGATAAGGGCGGCCTCTGACAACAACTCTGCTACTAGTCTTGAAGGGTTCCATTAGGGGTTTGCGGCGTTCGTCTACTTGGACAGTCTGGCGGAACATGGCTTGCTTTCTGGCCATGTCTACTTCCATTCTTTGCGCTTCACGGGTGTTTAAGATATCGTCCACAGCTGGTATCCTGCTGGTAAATCTTTTACCCGGCTGAATATCTTCCAGGGGTGTCCATACAAGGAATGATATGGCGAGATGCCTAAGGATTCATGGGGGGCGCCATTCATGGCTGCTGCAATAGCGGGAAGGGCGCCAGACCAGTTGTTTTGTCTGAGCTTAACGAAGTTCCTCATTAGCTGTTTGAGGCTACAGATTCTTTGCTCAATTTGGCCATTGATTTGGTGGTAGTATAGGTCGCCATCCAGACCTGGATACCAAGGGACTTGATCATTTGTGAGCAAAACTTACAGGTAAAGCGTGAGTCCTGGTCGAGGACAATGCTGCGAGGGAGGTTATAGAGATTGTGGATAGTACTGTTGAGTTTCTTAAAGATCTTCTGCGAGGTTGACGCGTCCATGAGAGGGATAAGATGTGTGTTCAAGGTAAAGTGGTACATTATAACCAAGATAGATGTATAGCCATCGGGTTTGTTAAAGTGGCGCGCGAACTCTATTGCTAGGGAGTGGTAGGCCTCGTCGTGGTGCGGGAGGGTGAGAGCTCGTCCATAGGGTAGGGTAGTAGGCTCATTGTTAATCTGGCACTTATCACATGACCGGCAGAATAAGATAAAGTTTTGACACATCTGTGGCCGCGAGAAGAACCAAGCCCCATAGAAGTAGCATTTGTACGCTGAGAAATGTCCCAGGCCTTCATGGACAGTTTTGAGGATGAAATCCCATAGGGATACTCCCTTCTTGGCAGGTCCTATCGGAATATAACGGTTTTCGTACCAATGCATGTTCTTCGCAAGTTGGAGGACATCGCGAATGGAATAGTGCCATTTATTGTAAGTTTGCTTAACTCTGGTATAGAGGGGGTCGGTTTGAGAGGTGCTCTGACTGGCTGGGCGAGGATACCCATGAGGCGTGAGTGGTGCGTGCATAGGAATTGTTTGGCATTGGTAGCCTCATCGAAGTCATAGCTTACTTGGCTGTAAGGGGGACGAAAGGGCGGAGAGGCCATGGGCGGGGTGGCGAGCACGGTAACATTCATAGCAAAGGGCGGGAGGTTCTCTGAAAGGCATGGGATATCAGAGAGCGAGGCCTGGTGTCACAAATTTTGACTTAGCTATATTGTTTTCACATGACTAAGCAGTTATTAGTCATCTCCTGTTTAGGTTTTGCACTATGATGTCGATTTCACTCATAGCTTTCACATGACTAAGCACTTGCGAGTCATTGGTTGATTATGATTGGTGGATGGTTTCATGACTCACGATTGTGACGTCATACGATGTAATGAATTTCGCATATGACTCATATTACGAGTCATGGGTTTCACGCATGCGACTCATTCGAGAGCATGATTGAGTTTATAGGTTGAGATCGATGAAAAGGGATGTGGGCAGTTGACTCATATGAGTGAGCTGATGGATTTCGCACTATGACTCAACATGAGACATAGGGGATATGTCACGCGAAGGAGATTACTCAGCAGGGTTAGGGTTGTGAGAAGATGCCTATAAAAGGTGCTTGGTTCCGACCAAGAGATAGGACACAAATCATCTCTCCTCCACCTCCGGCAATTGAAATCTCAACACAACGGGAAATCATTGTCAGTTTCCCCCACCCACCTCTCTTCTCCCACGACGGCTACTGCCTAGGAGTTGATGTTAAGCCATTTACCCTCCTCTCCTGAGGCACACCTGCCTCCCCTACCTGGGGTTCTTGCTCCCGTTCGTGGTTGACACGCGCTCATGAACATCGGTTCTCTCTCTTAACCCGCAGCTCCTTTGCACCTCGCTTAGGATTTTGCACGGTCGGAGAGCTTCTCGCTTCGCTCACGGTCGGCGTTACGGTGTAGGACTCTCGGTCGAAGTAGGCCTCAGCTTGCTGGGCTTGTACCTCTGATGGGGAAAGCCTCAGTTAGTAACATCATGGTCCAGCTCGGTTTCGTCCTCAGCCCAAAAGCCCTTGCTATGGCCTGTTTGTCAGTTATGGCTAGCCAGCTCGCGATCCTTCCTCTACCCCTCTCCCAGTTCCGTCCGCTGTCACGGTACTGCCCGTTTAGCTAGCACCTTACTGGTTCAAATCCTCTCCGGCTGCCAGTGGCACCCTACTGCTACCCACCGGCTGCCCCCCTACTGCTACTCCTCCACCTCATCCCTCCGGTCGGTTGACCCTTCCTCGGTTACGTCTAGTCGTGGTATAGCACTGCCTCCGTGGCTTTGTCCAACGCCTTGGATCGATGTAATGACCTGCCTGACCGTACAGCATGGTTTCGGTGGGCCCTCAGGTTTTGAGTTTTCTCATGTCGACGATCATCTATCCCCTCCCTCAAGCCGGCATTTCGGGTCTTCGAACAGGCGGTTTCTTTTGTTTTGGGGAGCCTGCTGAAGGGTTTGGGTCTCTCTACCGGTACATTTCTATGTATTGTTTCATTTCGTGTCTGGGGTATATTATCTTAGCTGCTAGGCGAGGGGGACTTTGCCTAAGGATTCGGGGTGTTTGATTTTTCCCATGAAGAGGTGAAGCGGGCGGTGGGATTGCTTATAGGTTTTGTTTTTGCCATAGCTAGCACTGCATGCAGCTTTTTGTATCTTAAAACAATGAATACATGATTACAAAAAAGAAAAAAAAAAGAAAAAAAACGCCGAAGATATAGGATCTTCACGCAACCATCCAAGTAATACAACACTTGGATACTAGAGCACGGGCCATGCCCTTTGACACTGACCTTCCCGTGGTGCAAGATCTACAACCCCACTACTCTACTTCTTACGCACACCTCTATGGCTTGAATGCAAGCCCCTAGTCCTCTAGCGATTGGACCTTGTACCTTTCAGTCTTATAGCGATAAGACTTACCTCTTACGAGACGATGATGATAGTCAACGATTAAGATATGGACTACGATTAGTCATTCCCCGTTTAAACAAAACACCATCGGGAATGTGTTTGTTACACCTGCCCTTCCTCAAGGGCTGTATTTGATATTGGAGTCCTATCCTGCTCTTTTCTCTTCTTCTTATTGCACTGCTTTTGGACCTTGGGTCCTTTGGCACATAGCCTGCACCTTGTTTTTCATTCTTATGTATTTCACACCCATTGTCAGTACATGACATCCAGCTCATTTCTGAGTATCGTGGTTCCATTTCACGACAGATCGGGAGAGTTCTGTGATCATCCCAAGAGTTTCAATGGATAGTCTGCTATCATTGCTTGCTGCAATGAATGTAGCCGGCGAGGAAGGTGAAGCCTTCCTCTTGCAGGAGTGAGTCACTGCATTGCTGCTAATCTCGTCCATGAGATATTCAGGGCGGCCATGATTAATAGCGTCACTTCTTGTAAGGGTGGCAGAGGTCTGGGTTTCACCTGAGAGATACATGACGTCGTGTGATTCAATACTCAAATCAGTGGAAGAGGTGTAGCTTGTGTTCATTTGTAGGGGTTGGGTAGGGTCAGGTAGCTCAAGGCTGTCATAGCCGATAGTGGGGTCCTTGAGACTTATATCTAATGGTCCTGAGGTTCCCTCAGGAATTCTCGATAGGTAGGCTGCGAGGAAATTCTTCGCTCCTGGTGGGTATTCTATTTTAAAATCAAAACGACTGATGTGTGTTAGCCATCTGTGCTCTCGTCCATTGAGATTCTTTTGTGTCATGAGTTTGGTGAGGCCCTTATGGTCTGTAACCTCTGTAAATTGTCTGTGTAGCAAATGGGGAGCGAATGCTGCCATAGCCTCAATGATTGCCCTCGTTTGCTGTTGGTGTGTGGGGTAGTTGCTTGGTGATAGCATCAGCTTCCTAGTATGGAACGCTGCAGGTCTGGCAGCATCTCTGGTTGGTCCTTGGCCTATTCAAGCACCCGTTCCTGTTGGGAATGCATCGGTAAAAAGCCAGGTCATATCTGGCTTTTTATAGTCGATCAGTCTCATGACTTTGTACGATCTCCAGCTCACTTGACGGCTTCGAAGGCTGCTTCCTGCAGATCCGTCCACAGCTATTCTGCCTTCCCACTCTGCTCTGTGAGTGGGGCTGTGATGGTGGCGATATAGGGCCTTAACCGTGAGATATGATTAACCTTTCCATTGAATCGCTGCAGTTCTCTCTGGCTCTCTGGTCTTGTACAGTCCATTATAGTCCGGACTTTCTCTCGTGCAAGATGGATCCCATCATCATCGCTGATATGACCTAGGATATTCAGTTTAATTGCAAAGAAGACGTTTTTCCTTGGCTTGGCATAATAGCTGGCATGCTGCAGCTTACTGCAGGTGTGCTTACTGTCCGTAACATGCCCTTCTGAGTTGTTACTAAAGACAAAAATATCGTCCATGTATACCCATATGTTCTTGCCTAATTGGTCATGAAATGTGTCCTCCATTGTCCTTACCCAGATGCCGGGAGCATTTATATCTCCTTGCATCATGACCTGCCTGGTAATGCCACAGAGGAGTGTTTTGATAGTGTTGTACTTGCCAACATCTGGGTGTACTCTCGTCTGCTAACAGGTGTCACTGAGATCTAGCTTCCTGCGGAATTGTCCTCTGGCTACCCCTTTTAGTATGGTATTCTGTTCTGGAATCTGTGTTTGGTTGGCCTGGGTCTTATCATTCCTGAAGCGGTGGTCTACTAAGGAGTGGATCCTCGCACAACCTTTTGCTTCCACAAACATGCTGGCTCCTGAGGGCACACTGGTCCTATGGTGGATACCGGCGTTCATCTGCTTGTTGATCCCTGCCTTGTATTTGGACATCAAGGCTTGTGGCTCTTTGAATGTAGGTCTCTTTAAAAGCTTCGTAGAGTCTATGAGGCTTATCCCGTGCATTATCTTGCATACTGGGGGCAGTTCCCCAGCTACCTCTTTCACAAATACGTTAGGAAACATTGCTAGGAAGTCCGGTAGTTCCTGTGGCTTTATCATGCCTGATCTAGACTCTCTAGATTTTCTGTCACAGGAAACTCTGACTTTGTACATGGAGAAGTGGCGGCTGTTCTTTTGGCAACCGATGACCACTCCTAGCCTTATGAGATCGGCCCTACTGATCAGGATATCATAGTCTGATACTGGCATGACCAGCATAGGCACCTCGTTGACTCTCATCTTGCCTAGCTGAATCATAACCTCCGCTGAGAAGTTGCTAGTTGATTGTAATCTTTTAACTGCCATGGTTGGCGTGACTGTGTTCTTCCTAGCTGTGTAGGGGATGTTGTGTGTTGTAACGAATTTGTTGGATATCAGGGTACCACCAATGGTTCCTCCATCTGTGAGGGCTCTGGCGGGCTTGCCTTTAATGGTGATAGTGAATTCGAGTGCAAGGAATGGCCTGTCCTTAGGCGTGCCTACTGTAGTCTTGAAGGTTCTGAGAGAGCCGCGGCCATCCAGCTCCTCAGTGTTGTCTGTATCAGGTTCAGATTCGCCTTCACTGCGGTCTGGGCTTTCTGCTCAGAGGGGAACATTGTTGGTCTCAACTTCTTTCTTTGTGCATTCATTTGCCATGTGTCCGCTTTGCCCATAGTAGAAACAGGCTCCTTCTGCCGTACAGCCATCCATTTCGGCCTTACTGGCTGGTTGGATTTGGTGTCGGTCATTCTCTTGACCAGGACTGTCCTTTGCCTGTATGCCTGGGCATTGATGTTGTAGAAGGCTTGCAGTAGGTATTCTCTTTCTTTGGTGAATGGGATTTGCTGCTAGAACCCTAGATTCTATCGCTGCCTTTGTAGCCACCAGTTCTCTACCTGGTAGTGTTATAGTGTTTTGCCACAGCCACCATCTGCTCACTGGTCTCTTCTGGTCTGAGCTGGGGCTCAACATTGCGGCGTAGTCTAGAGTCTGTAGCATCGAGAAATAGCTGCTTTCGTGCCTAGTCTGAGATGGATGAGGCTGAAAGGGATCCTTTGAGGTCTACTAGCTCTCCAGCTATCTTCGTTATGCATGCTGGGTGTCCTCCAGCTGTCTGGCGGACATTCTGCCACTTGTGGTATATGTCATCGGTGTTTGTAAACCCTTCAAATAGTTGCTGAAAGCGGCGTGTCCGCTGTGGTACGGTGAGGTTCTCTTCCTCTGTGTCTAGTGTCAGGAATGCGTTGTTTGCTTTCCCTTCTTTGTAAAAGCCATAGTAGTCCGCCACCCGTGGGGAGTCATCATTCACACTTGATCTCCCCCGGTACTTCTTGACTGTTCTGAGCCATCACTTGAGTTTGTCTGGTTTGAGGTCTTCTCCTTCACCGCTAAACATAGGCCGTTGAGGGACCTTAGAAGAAGGCAACCTGGCGGGGCCAGGGTCTGCCATGGTGCCTGTAGGTGGGCCTAGGGCTGGTGGTGGTGGATCTGGTCACTCAGCAGGCTGTCTGCCACTCCTGGATCTTGAGGGTCTCTCTGGGGTATCGGGATGAATGTGCCAAGTAGTGATTACTCTCTATGCTCTTTGGAGGGTGCTCTGTTTTACAAATCGACTATGGTTGAACAGCCAATAACGGCAGCGATAAAACAGCGAGTGATGGGCGATAAAACAAACCAAACGCCAAGGCAAGGCAACACCAGCCAGATCGCACAACACAGAAGCGGGGGAAAATTTTCGCTTCACCAACACACACTCTCTCACGACATACAATACTCTGTAACTAACATACATCAGCAAAAAGAGATGTTGCGTCAGGTACGGTAGTGTTGCGTCCTGACTCTCCTAGTCGGGACTCTGCGTTCTGTGCGTCTGGTGCGTCCTGTACCTAGGCGCCACATCTGGTTGCGTCCTGTGCATCTGGAGACCCGCTACTGCTTTGGGTTCCTTCCGGACACATGCATCCAAACAACCCTGCCTCCCATGCATCCAGACTCCGACCTCAACACTATCGAACATTAGGATTGACCAATACCCCTGAGTATCCTCGAAGCCTTCTTTAGGGGTATTTCTTGGCAGAGATAATATAGTTAGTACTGGCGCTAGGTGAGGAAGCCATCGTACCCGGAATCTTAAAGTTGGGCTAAGGACTGGCCCCAGCCGGGGACTCCGAGTCTCACTGGCAACCTGAGTTCTATTTTCAGTCCTTCATCTTTGTGGGAGCGAAAATGCCAGCTCACTCAAGTCTGAAAGCGAGTGATATCCTGGAGAGTCTCTAGTCTAGCACAGTTGATAGTGCTTTCATGGCACTTAGCCTCAAACGCGACGCGACTCGGATGGACTCTTTCATCACAACACTCAACATCAACACCCCCGGGCACCAGCTGCAACTTGAAGACTCCACCACAACCACTTCACCTATCCTGAATCTGACACCTGGAAGTTGCTGAGCTCGATGTCAGCTACACACTGGTATAAGATTCATCTCTACAGGGCTGCCTTTCATCAGGTTACAAGGCTGGCGATCTCAGAACTCGATGGCAGATCCCTCCACAACCACTCGACCGATTCTGGATCTGATTGCGGGAGATTGTTGGGCTCGACGCCAGCTACGCAACAGTATATGCTTCATCCCCCCGCGACCTTTATTCATGAAGTCACAGTGCTGAATGAGGTACTGGCGATCCCAGGACTCGATAGCAGATTCCTCCACAACCGCTAGGCCGATTCTGGATGTGATTGCAGGAGGTTGTTGGGCCCGACGCCAGCTACGCGGCGGTATAAGGTACGTCTCTATCGCATCAAGACTGAAGAAATCGCTGTCTTCTGTGGAGGGGGTATTAGGTATCAAGCTGGCGATATTTTACTCGACGGAGGATTACTCCACAACCGGTGGACGGATCTTGATTCTGTTTGCGGGAGATTGTTGGGCTCGATGCCAGCTATCCAACGGTATAAGGTACGTCTCTGTCGCATCAGAACTCAGGAATTCGCTGTCTTCTGTGGAGGGGGTATTAGATAACAAGCTGGCAATATTTTACTCGATGGCAGATTACTCCACAACCACTGGACGGATATTGATGCAGTTTGCGGGAGATCGTTGGGCTCGACGCCAGCTACGCAACGGTATAAGATTCATCCCCCCGCGACATTTATTCATGAGGTTACAGTACTGAATGAGGTGCTGGCGATCCTAGGACTCGATGGCAGATTCCTCTACAACCGCTGGACCGATTCTGGATCTGATTGCGGGAGATTGTTGGGCTCGACGCCAGCTACGCGGCGGTATAGGGTACGTCTCTGTGGCATCAAAACTCATGAATCCGCCAACCCTTGTGAGAGTGGTCTTTCTAAAGGTCCCAGAGCTCGATGGCAGATTCCTCCACAACCGCTTGACCGATTCTGGATCTGATTGCGGGAGGTTGTTGGGCTCGACGCCAGCTACGCGCCGGTATAAGGTACGTCCTCAGGCCCCAATTCTCAATGGAGCTATTGAGGCCCGGGGAGGGAATGGGGGAGGCCCATGGGGAGGCCCGGCCCCGGGGGGAGGCAGAGCGGGGATCTGAATTTGCCTGTTTATTAGACCAATACTAGTAGTAGCCTACTTGCAGTAAATTTAATAGTTTGAAATCTGTTGTGACCCAGGGGACCAAGGTCAGAAACGGGTAAAGGGGGGATCCTTCGCTTATCTCAGGAGGATGTGGTCGGGCGCTAGATTGCGTCCTGAGTATTAGGTACTGCGTCCAGTGCGTCCTGAGTATTATGTGCTGCGTCCAGTGCATCCTGAGTATTAGGTGCTGCGCCTGGTGCGTCCTGAGTATTCGGTGCTGCGCCCGGTGCGTCCTGAGTATTAGGTGCTGCGCCCGGTTGCATCAGGTGTGTTGTGTGGTAGGGTTGTTGCGTCCTGAATCGCAATTGGCGTTCTGGCGTTCTGTGCGTCTGACGCAAGGGACGCTCAGAATGCAAGGTATTATTTTTGCTGATGTAACTAACGGCGAAGACAGGAGTATATAGGAAAAACAACACTATCTTCAATCCACCCACCGAGTCCAATCCTCCCATCGATCGTCATACTGATCCACGCTCTTCCACGCATACTGCCGTTTCCATGCTGGCCCCCCAGGCCTTCCCTGCTCGCCCCCGCTCTTCTACGCAGGTCTACCTTTTCTCCCGTCAAAAACAATCATGCTAACAACAGAACGAACAAAGAAAGCTCTTCCAGGCTCCATGGCCTACACGCATTCGCGTCGTTCTCACCGATCGCAAGTGCCTCCCCAGAGGTTTGTCGAGAGCATGCTGTGCCGATGCTGAGCTCGCTGGACAAGATATGCTTCGGGGTGTCTGCATTCCTTCAGATGGATGTATTGATCCACCACGTATGTCAGATAGTTCTTTGTCTGAACGATAATGGGGTAGGATAGGTACGGGGCCGCCTGGCTAAGTGCGAGGCCAGGGGTTAGGTGCCCGGGAGGGGGTGGGGGGGCTTAGTATGGTGAGCAGCACCGAACATTTCCAACACTCTAGTTGGTGTCTGACTTCCAAAAACTCCTTGAATGCTGGGTGCGCGCCACCTGCTTGTTGTGGGGCGTTCTGGTGGGCGTTCAGTTTCCGAAGTTGGCTAAGCTGCTGCTCTGGCTGCTGCTGTTTCCTTGAGCCGCTAGGCTTCTCTTTGAATGAGTTTCTCAGCTGTGAGGTCGTTGTCTTCGTCTGAATCTGTATCTAGATCTCCTGTCGGGAGGTTACTGCTTCTTGTTGGTGTATCTGCTGCGCCTGATGTGGGCTCAGGTGTTAGTTGCTGTGTGGGTGGCTCTGGGGTATCTTCTGTCGGTTCTGCTGAGGGACGATTGAAGGCCCTGAGGGACCTGATCACGCTTCAGCTCCTACGTGCTGCTATTGTGAATATAGCACTTGAGCCAGGAGTTCCTTTCCCTGCCGCTCCTGCTTCTAACCAGTTATGAAGATACTCGAAGGGTGATCAATCGTAACAGGCTGTTCTCAATCCTGTGAACAACTGACTTGCACCTGCTGTAGGCAAAGAAATGTAACAGGTTTATTCCTGTCTAACGAACATACAATAGGACCGGCGGTAGATCAGCTAACGTTAGGCCTAAGGGAGGCTTCAGGGGACCACAAGTAAGGGATAACGTACGCCACCGCCAAGCGGGACAGCGCATGGATGCGTGATAGCCAAATGCCTCAATCTCTATGATAGTTAAAAGCATCTAAGTAGTCCATTTCTGATGTTCGAAGAGTGAAAAATAGATGAAATGAATGCTAGAAACTGGGAGAACATGAATATGAGCTTTATTGAAACATGAAATAAGATTCAGGAATATTACCGGTCAAAAGAGAAGGAAAGAATAAAGGAAATCAAGCTATTAAATAAAGAAGAAGAAAAGCTACTTCTGCCTACACAAGTTCATCCCAAATGGCCTGTCAGGGAGCCTTGGATTGCTGGGTGTGCCTAAGGGAATCGTGGTTGGATGTTGTCGACGGGGTTTAGGAGGAGGAGTAGGTGAAGCTGGGGTGCTTTCAGTGCATTCACTACCGCTAATCAGAACAAGCGAGCCTGGGGACGAAGAAACTGATTGTGGGGAAATAGCTGATCAGGCAAATGTTACTCGACGGCGGCGAACCTGATGACTAGGAGTAATGGATTGTGATGATCTTTTCGGAGGATGAGTGGAGGATTATGATCGTCGAAGGGGGGCTTTTTGCTCTTGGTTTTCCTTCATTATTTTGTCTGCCTTTTGCCGGATACCATAGAGAGTCACAGCCTCCCGTTCATCAAGGACTCTTGTAGTAGTCATTCGTCATTTGTCCACCTTTTGTGTAACATTTATCGCTTTCTGTCCGTCTTGTCGCTGTCCTTCTTCAGAAATTTCCAAAGCAGCCTGAATTCCAGTACCAATTTCCCCCAAGCGAGAAATCATTTTCTTCAACTCCTCATGAGTTACCTTTCCAACTGATTAAAGAACCTGGTTGGTATCCCTTCTCAAGTCCGTACTTTTGGCTGGTGTTTGAAGACCAAGAATTTGTGAAAAGCGACGAAGAGGAGTAGGTGAGCATCAGCAAAAAATTTATTCGTCTTCCTGTGCGTCAGACGCACAGGACGCACAGGACATAAACTCCCATTCTGGATGCGACGTCGATCGGATGCCGCGTCCAGAAGATTCCCTCAACGTCCCGTTGCGTCCTGACAACGTCCTGAAACGCACCCTACGTCCTGTGCGTCCTGACGCCTTCTGACGCTAGCCTATCATGTCCTGACGTCTTCCGACGCTCGGGTATCATGTCCTGACGCCTTCCGACGCTAGGCCATCGTGTCCTGACGCCTTCCGACGCTAGGCCATCGTGTCCTGACGCCTTCCGACGCTAGGCCATCGTGTCCTGACGCCATCCTGGCGTCTGTTGTATGCGCCTTCCCCGTCCCGATCCCTATACCCTCCGCACTATTTACCTGATCCTTCCAGACGCCGGTTACTTCTTGTCGCGCCTTCCAGACTCACGATACTCCCGCCCTCCATCCGCACGCGCTGATCACATAGCCACTATTCTGGCCCTCTTCCTCACACTCTCCCATGTTCTAGATTCAAGTTCCTTTTCCCCAAACTATTGTGATATTGCTCATAATTTATTGCAGTCATCCCAACGCCCTATACCACAGTATCTACTATGATACTATGTGACTATTGCATATGACCTTTATTACCCCTGCTTCTGCGCGTCCCATCACTAGAAAAAAAATTAAATCTACCTACACGTACCACCTCCCCTTAAGCACCCTCCATGGTATTCGCACCATACTACCGGCCATTGGTTTCCTCCAGCGCCCCCAACGCCCCCGGCCCGGCTTCTCCGCTCTGGGAATTCTCCAGGCAGAGCGATAAGCGATTGCTCATTTGAGAGTCGACGGCCCCCCCTGTGTTGTCAAGACTCCTATGATTCGACCCATCCGAATCCAGAAATGTTAGCTCCCAGTCAATCGACGTTTGACTGAGATCCAGTGATGTTTCCGTCTCCTGCGACAGATTTTGACTATCCTCGAGCCCCCCCAGGCCACCGACGTGGGTGTCAATCGGCATCTGTCTCAGTAGGGCAGGATCTCCCGGAGTCTGGTTGCCTAGCTGACGCTTCAGCTCTGCATAAACGGCGTCGTGATCGTCCGAGAAGCCCTCTCTCCTCTCCGGCCGGATGCTATGCTGTTTCTCGAGCCTCTGTGCGATCTTCTGACTAAGGTTTAATATAAACATGTCCTGCGTCGCCCGGGCGAACCCCCGCCACGTGTTCTTCTGCCGGATAAACAGATCTTGCGTTTTTCCCGATTAGTGGACTCGGTTATCAAAAAACAGGCAATGATTCAGACTCTCCCACCTCCAACTACTTCAGGATTGAAGTTGGGGGGTTTCTTATATACCCCGGTTAGCAATGCCCGTAGTGAATGGCACAGTATTGCACATGTCAGACAGACCATCGTACCGTTTATGCGCTTCAGAAACTTAGGGTCCAGCATGCCTTGCATTTTGATTCCGTCGAAATACTTGCCGTATATAGCGTCCGCAATCAGGGGGGCAAGGAACCTGCAAGTTAAGTCCTACATGCGTTCCGCGATTAGTCATGTCCGCCCAAGTCCAATGGCTGGAACCAACCTCATATCCATTGGGTGGGCACATGAACCTGTCCCGTTCTAGCAGATCATATAGCTGTCTGATATTATGCTTCACATGATACAAGAATTGCGCTCTCACTGCAGTATGTTTTTGACGTAGCTGTCACAGTCAGTGACCGTCTCTACGTCGTATCACCTCCGGCTGAGTCAACTTACCTGCTTCACACTCTCCTCCGATGGCTCAATATTCCCAGCATCCGATATCGTCTCCAGCGCCTTTCCCCATACTGTGTA
>Ga0307517_10006642_pt1 | contig 17047 bp, 8 predicted proteins | sample 23_EM_MG_FD_194515 | JGI IMG/M metagenome (GOLD analysis project Ga0307517, IMG submission 194515) | Populus trichocarpa ectomycorrhiza microbial communities from riparian zone in the Pacific Northwest, United States - 23_EM | ecosystem: Host-associated > Plants > Roots > Unclassified | place...
AGAGATTGTTGATGACGTGCATATCGGTGAAGAAATTAAGGAGGAGGAGAAGGTTGGCGAAGGTTTGCATGCTAAGGCTATAGAGGGGAATGCTGGTACCGTTGATCAGCTAGCAGCACCATCCTCTTCTGGTTCTAATAATCATTCCCGACTTGAACACAAGGCCTAATGATTACAGCGTCACTCCGTGAACATTTGTGGTGTTGTTCATGGGGTAAAATTAAGGATTCGATGGCCATATATAATTTCATAAACTCCCTAGGCGAAAAATTTCTGACAAGGTGCAGTTAACTTTGTTTAATTTGGTTTTTAATTTATTCACAACAATAAAACCCTGAAACTTGACTGTGTGTTTATTACAGGAAGTTATCTCATGTTTGGTGTTTTGTGTTGCCCTGTCCTTGTACTTGACATATTTGAAACAAAGTTTTAAAACATTTTCTCTTACATTTCAATTTGTTCTTATTTGATGCTAAGAATATTTCTTAATTAATTCAAGAGTTGTTCAAGAATACATTCTTTCTTCAGTAAACATCAAAACTGATTGATCCGCTCCCAATGGTGTAACTGTATAAGTCTGAGAAAACTCCAAATCTCTTATCATTTTATGCGTTAAGAGATTAGTGTGTAATTTCAGAAGAAAAAACACATAACTTCGCAATTACTCGCATCTCATGAATGTGTAGAGAGAGAGAGAGAGAGGAGCTTAAAAACATGAAACGGGTTTTCTTTTCTTATGAAAATATGCTCAGCCATTCTATTTCACTCGATCGGTTTTCCTTTTGAAAACTAACATTTATATAGCTTACGTGGTTGTGGTGACGAATGCAAGTCCTCATCGATTAAATGACTCGTTAGATATATGCAAGTCCTCAGATTAGTCAGCTAAGGTTTGAAATGAGATTATGAAGGTTTCAATAGTATTTTTAGAGTGTTTTTTTGGATTAAAACAAGTTGAATTTTGGATTTTGAATAAGAAACTTAAACTGTGATTTTATTATTATCATAAAACATTTTAATAGACGATTTGTTGTCTCTCTAGACAGTCCTTTTTTAAAATAAAAAAGAGGCATGCCTAGTCTTTTCCCTTTTAATTAAGCTAGGTCCGAGAGCCTAACTTTTTTTTAATGGCTCTTTAGTTTTTAATTTTTTTTATATTTTAGACTAAAATTCTTTCTAAATAGAATTATTAAAATAATATTTTAAAGGATTATTTGATTACAACATAGTTGTTTAAATTCTCTTCAAAAATTAAAGGTATACTAAATAATTAAAAATTAATTCTTATTTAAAAAAGGTTATATAAACAAAATAAAAGAGAGAATATTTATTAATTTAAATATAAATATAAAAAATTTAAAAAGCATTAATTTAAAAAATATATATAAAAAAATAATTTTTTTAAAAAAAGATTGAGCGTCGCTAACTCTGACCTATTTTGTTAGGACTCGAGCGTTTGGGCCCTTATTCTTTTATTGCAGATGGGATGGACAATAATTTTTTTAAAAAAATTAAATCAGATGACACATTGTCTGATTTTGCCCTGATTCTAACCACTATGGTAGCCGGAATATCGGAGCTAAATGTGTTCTTACCCAAAAACTCATTTTTCAATCTATTTTTGATCCAAAACACATAGAAAACATCCTATAAACCTTGATAAATCTACATATGACCTCAAAAAACTAAAAAAAACATTATCTCAAAACCTAAAATCAACCCGAAATAAAAAATGTTCTCGAGCTCAGACCTGTCTTTTTAAAGCACTTTCAATGTAAAAAAAAACATCTAAGTTGAACTTTTATCATCAAATAAAGTTATTTGACACAAAGATCAATTGTTTTAGTAGTTTAAATCGAAGCCAACATTATTTTTCTCTCTCTACCCCTAGGAATTCAGCGACCTCTCTCTTTCCCTTCTCTCAAACTATGGAATAAAGAGCAATACAAATAAATTTTTATATCAAAATTAAATTGAAAAAATATTAAGAAACTGAATATTTATAATATATAAATTGTGAGAACTAAATTAAATTTTTGTATGAACTTTCAAGCCATCACTTATTAATTTGTGGTGCCTTTTGTATTATGGTTCCTTGTCCTTTAATTTTGTTTTTATTCAAAAAATTTAATTCAATTGCCCTTGAGTTTAGCCCCTAAAAAATGTAATTATATATATATAAAAAAGAATGAACCAAATTAAAAACAAAATAAAACTTTGAATAGTAAATAAATCTATGTGATGAAATGAAGAATGATGTGTAGAATAAGATTCTCTCTGTTGTCTCATGCACGCACTCGCACACAACCAAATCAATATAAACAAAACACTTACGATTTTAATCATTAATTAAACACAAATCTTCGTCTAATAGGAATATTTTAAAAGAAATGGAAATAGATGAAAAAAGTAATAATTAGTTGGTACCTCACTGCATTAAAATTTTCCAACAACTTTACTAAACTACAAAGCCTAATCTCTGCGTATTTTACTTTTGCTTTCATGCTTCATACTTGAATAATATTTTTCCTTTGAATAAAAAAACAATATTTCCCCCCCTTAACTTAATTACAACAGGGAACTTTGGTTGTGACTACTTGTTAGCATGAAAAGAGATTCTATTCCAGCATATATCGATCTTACTCTTAAAAACTTGTAATTAATTCTTAACTCTTCAACTTTTTTTGGGAAGTCATTCTACAATTTTAATATGGTCAATAACGTATATCTTCGACCTCCTGTAGGTTACATTACCATTATCATAGACCCAAAAAAAATTGTTTTCTTCTAAAAATAAATTGTTTTAATTTTGATGCCCGTCAAATATATTAATTTTTGCTATGAAACGGGATTTGGATTATTGTAATAGAACTAGAATAAGTTTTTTTTATGCATGATGTTGACCACATAATTTTTTTTTTTTTTGATAATTAAGATGTTTGGGTCAGCTTGCGCATATCTCGATTAAATATCCGTGCCCATAAAAATTTCTTACACAAGAACATGGTGATTTTTATATACCAGGAGACATGACTCCAAGAAAATATAACCAGTGGGATTTGAATCTTGAATCTAAGAGGGAGCATACCTTCCAGTACCTTTAATTACCACTAGGCTAACCACCGACGATGTGGATCATTCATTTTCTGATTTCTCCAAGCAATTCTCCATGCAAGAAAGTGTTGTAGCAATTTGCTCTTCCATTCTTTATTAGTTTCTGTTTCCCATTTCCTTCCTTTTGGACCATGTGGTCAATAGGCTAGTATATTTCTTTTTACAATGCATGAAAGTAGAAAAAACATTTGGATTCTTTCATAACTACCTAACTATTTGAACATTGACACATTAATTTGTATACTGGTGTGCAGCAGCACATGATTATTTTCATGTTTCCTCGTTTAATTCTACATCGCTGCTTTTTTCTTTCAGATGCTGTTGAAATTCGGTTCGAAGCTCTGGTTTGGTTATGATCCTGAAAAAACCGGGGAAATTCAAAGTGAGAGTTCTGAAGGCTTCATAAAAGGGCTAATGTCTTTTCCTTTGAACATACCAGGCGCTGCCTTTCACAACTGTATGCAGGTGTGATTCGCACTTTCATCTTTAGAATTTTCAATATCTTTATTCCTCTGCTTTGTACATTTTAATTTTTATAAGTGAAATTAAAAATATTAATTTAAGTCCCACTTTCCAATTTCAGAAACAGAAGAAAATTTTGAAGCTGATGAGAGATACAGTAGAGGAAAAACGAGCATCCCCTGAAAGCAGAAGAGGAGACTTGCTTGATCGCCTCATAGATGACATGAAATCTGATAATTTGTCGACAGAAAATCTCATTTCTTATGTTATCTTTGTGCTTCTATTTGCCACTTCTGGACGATCACCGCAACTTCAAGTGTGGCCGTCAAGTTACTGGCAGAGCATGCTCTTGTTATGCAAGAATTAGTGGTAACTAAAGCAACCACCACATCATCTTAACCTTGACCTCGCTCTCTACTTCTGTTTCATCTTTTCCTATAGTCGTTGTGTTCATTCCATCTTTTTTCTGTCTCTTCGAATGCTATTTAGTTTTTCACCAAGACTCCTGTGGATGGATGTTGTTATCAGAAAGAAAACGAGGAAATCATTTCTAGCAGGGAAGATAAAGAAACTGGGTTGACATGGAAAGAATATAAATCCATGACCTTTAAAGATTCGGCTTGTATGTTTAACGGGTCGATCGTGTTATGGATTTTTCTTTTACGCTTTACCTTGGGGGATTGCATGTCCGCTGTCCTCCGGTTTTGTTCAATTGAGCTAGCTAGACTCTCTTTTTTTTCTTTTTTCTAATCTGATGTCTATATTCGCATTAATGTGCTATAGTTGATAGTGCCCAATTCTTTTTTGAAAAAAGAAATCTAGATATATGGGACAGCAAGAGTCTAGAAAAGTTCTGGTTGTTTGGGCAGGCTGCTAGGAAATGGGTTGTTTCCTGCAATTTGTTTTCTTTCAACCCATGCATATTTTCTTCCTAAAAATGAGATCGCATACATGTGGTAACGAAACTATGAGCGTCCTAGAAGCATCACCAAGAAGAAGATGCCCACACCAGCCAAAATTGAAATGAATTAGAGTTGAAGAAGCTACCTTGAGATATGCAAGATTACGATGGAGCCGAGAGTGTAGTAAATGTTATTAGTGTTTTTTTATTTAAAAATATATTAAAATAATATTTTTTTTATTTTTAAAAATTCATTTCCAACACCAATACATCAAAAAAATTCAAAAAATATTTAAAACATTATTTAAAGTAAAAAAATAATTCAAATTTTAACAAAAATAGGTTAAACTTCAAAATCCAAACAGTCACGAACCATTCGCGTAGAACATGTTGCATCGTGGCTGTTCCAATCCCTCTATAACAAATATTATTTTTTTATTAACATAAGTGTTCGGGTCAGCTTGCGCGTACCTCGACTAATCCCACGGGCCCTGGCTCTATAACAAATATTTGTAATTTATAATAGCCAGGTAGTGATTATCACTCTTAGCATTCTAGTTTACTTTTTGGGGATGTTGCGGGTTTGACTAAAAGATTTTAAGCGTAAGAAAAGGAATATTAAAGATATGTAGAATTTTTTTATATTGTTAAAAAACTTCTTATTCAAGTCCTTGTCAAATTTGAGTTTTCACTTAAATCATGCAAGAGTTGTCTTTATATGACTTAGTTGACTTGGTGGATTCCAAGATAAAGAAAAAAATCAAAGGATAAAAAAATCAAATTTGAGTTTTATCTTTTCTTTTTTGTTATTATCGCGACAACTAACTATTTTCTCTTTTCTCTTTTTTTCACTGTTTCCTGACAACTCTCTCTCTCTCTTTTACTCAAAGATTGAAAAATAAAAAATAATTTGAATCAAAATAAAAATTGTTGAGAATTTAGGATGGGTTATGTATTTCTTCCATGTTTTAATTTGAAGTTTTAAAATAAGCAGGAGATTCACTGTTTGTTTTTTTCACTTTGCTACGAGTTATACCATCTTTTTTAAAAACAAAAAAAATATACATGCATTGTTAATATATTAATATATTTTTTATTTGTAGAATGTTTCAAAAAAAAGGGTAATTGAACCAGTTAAGCATACTTGACTCTATCCATGTTAAAAAAATTAAGGAACTAAAACGTCAAAAAGCATAAGAACTAAAAAATAGAGATCACTATTAGAAAAAACAACCCCAAGAGTTTTTCGAAATGTCATAGTTGTTATTTTTAAAAAAAATTATTTAAAAATTTATTAAAATAATATTTTTTTAAAACAATTATTTTTCAAATTAATACATTCAAAAAAATTAATTTAAAATAAAAAAAGAAAAACATTTTTTTAAAATAAAAAGAAAAACAAACAAGCCCTTTAATGGATTAGCAAAATCAAAATAAGAGGACCAACCGAGCCATTTAACCCCTAGCCTATAATGATATGAACTAGACAACCCCAAAATCAAGACCTAGGCCCAATCCTAATCAAACTCGTCACTATTTGAGCCTAAAGCGAAGCCTGAATGCTTAACCAGAAGCTCTTCAAACTTTCTCACACCGAGAGCAGAATTGCAGACAACAGCCTCAGAATGAATGAATAACAAATTGCAGTGGTGTGAGTTCTCGAGTTCACTATACCCAGTGAAAGATGGGGAGATGGCAAAAGGGAGGGACATGAGAACATAATAACGTATTCAAATAGATAAAACTCTGTTTATTATATGCCGTAAGGCCACCGCCACAAACAGTGCAACCGCGAACAACTTTTATATTTTATCTCTTCATAAGATAGAAAAACCAGAACCAAAAGCCATTGCATTACTTTTCTACTATATCGAAAGCCAAGGCCTCCATGTAGCAGGTGGATCTTGCAGTTCTTTAGCTAACCCTCCATGCGAATAATGCACCTCAGACCCTCTCCTTTCAGCATGTAATCAAATGCTTTATTAATCTCCGAGAAGGGAATAGAGTGAGTGATGAATTTCTCCACTTCCAGCTCCTGAAAATTAAAAGTATTGAAGTTTAAATGCAAGTTAGCAAGCGACAATGACACAAGTAAACACCTTAAAACTGAATGAAACCGTATGTAGGCTCGATTGAAAATCATTTTGTGACAAAATCTTCGTCAAAAATCGATATAGGACGTCTTAAAATTCATCAAGTAATCACTACATGGCTGCAGATCCACCAACATGCATATTAGCTTTTACCTTATTCATATATTTTTCCACCACGCCAGGAAGATCAGTGCGAGGCTTGTAGTTGCCAAAGAAGGTCCCTTTAAGGGTCCTCTCATTTAACAGATTCATTGGGTGGGTCTTGAATTCATCATCTTTGCCCGGGACACCAACAAGCACTGCAACACCCCAACCCTGAGAGGCCAAGATGATATGATGAGATATTTTACGATTATATGCAGGAACATATATAATTAGTATGATTAAACAGCATATAAGCTATGGGAAGTGATTACGTCATGAACACATTCAAATGCTGAGATCATGGCTTGGACATTTCCTGTGCACTCAATACTCCGATCAACTCCTCCATCAGTCATCTCGATAATCACCTGACCAAAAGCAATATCAATCATGCAAGTGACTTTTCTGGCATCAAGCCTTGAATTTATTTAAAAATCGGCAATCTTGATACATACTTCTATACAACAATATAACATTTAGTAGAATCAAAATTTTGATTGTTCAATAAAGGTTTAAAATGAAGTAATGTGAACCTTTGAAATCTAGAAAACATGCTTGAGTAGAGTGGTATATATTAATAATTCTGCAAACAATGGTCATAGTAATGGATAACATTTAGCCTATAGTTTTGGCCAAGACAGAAAGTATGTTCAATTAATCTTGCAGTGATCAAGTACTCAGCATGCTTAGCTTCCCAGCTGAGAAAATTATTTAATGCATCGAAAGTAATGTGCCATAGTATGATTGAAAGCCAAACTAGAAGCAAGGCTGTGATCAGGTGCATACAAAATATGACAAGAATGTTTCATAACCCACCTGTTGAACAGGCTTGTCATGATCTTTTGGGTTTACTAACTCAGTAACACCAAACTTCTTTGCTGTGAGACGAACAGGATAAGTTACAACCATCAGCGATTAGTGAAATGCCACAATATTTAAGACATGAAGTATGTATTCTAGGCAAATAAACTCACTCTACCTTCATTGAATCTGCTGGGGTTCAAATCAACCCCAATAATCCTCGAAGCCCCTGATAACCTTGCTCCCTCAGCAGCCTAAAATTAGTTCAAAAGAAAAGAGATGAAGCGTGAGAGTTCACCACAAACCTTATATGATTGGCAGAAGTGAAAACACAATCAACGAGGACAACTTACAGCGAGACCAACGGCACCCAGTCCAAAAACCGCAACAGTGTGGCCCTTCTTTGGTTTTGCAACATTCAAAGCTGCGCCAAGGCCTACAACCACAGAGACCATATGTATCAACAATGTAGAAGGGTTTTATCTCACCACTAATATTCGTAGTATATTCTATATATCAACAATGTCAATAGATGATACAATAGCAGCCAGTGATTGTAGTTAACAAACCTGTTGATATTCCACAGCTAAGAATACAAACTTTGTCTAGAGGGGCAGCAGGGTTGATCTTGGCAACAGACCCAATATGGCAGACGGTGTATTCACTAAATGTGGAACCGCCAACAAAATGGTAAATTGGCTTTCCGTTGATAGAGAACCTTGATTTTCCATCAGTGAGCATAACACCCCTATCAGTATTGATCCTGAGGAGATCACACATGTTGCTTTCTTCTGATTTACAGTGTCTGCAATCCCCACACTCCCCAGTGAATACTGGTAGGACATGGTCACCTGGCTGGAGATCAGTCACACCAGGACCTACGCTCTCTACAATTCTAGGAGCCAGCAAACAGAAACAAAATATTTATAAGCATATTGCAGTGTGATAATCTAAATAAACAAATTTGCGAACATGCTGCTGTTAGTATTTCTATATAGAGAAGTACTTACCCTCCAGCTTCATGACCGAATATGCGTGGAAACAGAGGTGTTTGTCCCTGCAATGTAAAGGATCAGAACCATTTCCAATTTCAATTTTAATGCATCTTAAACACAAACCGTCTCCGTGTAATTTTGGCTAGAATAAATATAAACTTGAGTCACCTTAGCTTCCCAAAAGTAAACATCGGTGTGGCATAAAGAGGTAAAGAGGATCCTCAAGCGAACTTCATTAGCCTGTGGTGGAGCCACTTCCACTTCTTCAATCGACAGTGGCTTCGCTGCTTCCCATGCCACCGCGGCTACGTATAATACCCCACATGGTCGATTAGACAATTAACCCAGGTTGATCCGATGAATACAGAACAAAAAAGAATTTTGAAAAAAAAATCTAGATCAAATTTTGACCATGTTAGCTCTCACTAAGTTTAATTTAAGATCCGACCGGACAAGTTGGGTTGGGTTGGGTTGACTTAACACTGCATGGAAGCACTTGGATTCATGAGGGGGGGGGAAAACACCAAATATATGAAACTCAAAAGAGAAAAAGAGACGTGTATCATGCAGAGAAAGAACCCATGTTTTTAAAATCAAATAAAAACACGGTCCCTCCACTTTATATATTTTGTTGAATCAGATCCCATATTTTAAATTAAAACAAACTAATCGCTTTGCTTCCTACTAAAAGCAATTTGCGAACCTCCTTCCAGTTAGATCTGAACTGAACTCATCACAGCCATTTAATCAGTAATAAATCAGGGTGAAGGGGCTCAGATCACCTTTGATCAGAGGTTGATTTAAGCGGATGTTAAACATAGAGGGACCATTATGCCAATTCTAAACAGTACATAGAGATATGATCGGTTAAAGATGAAAACAAACATTCAAGATTTTTACCAAACCCACAGACTAAATTAATATAATATACACGATTGAATTATATATATATATTCAAGATAAAAGATAGACCACAGTTATATATCTAATCGGAAAAGTGGTACAAGGTATTAGCCGGCCTGAAAAATAAAGGGACGGCAGTGATAACTGTGAGCACTGTATACGATACCTTTGCAGCGAATGACTTTACCAACTGTGCTAGACATGGCTTCTTCTTTTGTATTTCTGAGATGATGGATTATGTGTTTTGATCGCTGCAACTATCTCGTCTCGTGGTTTGATTTATAGAGATAGTGAACTTAATGACGACTACAACTCTGCAAGCAGTACAGTGGTCTGATGGAATTTGTCAAGTGGTTTTGATTACTGGTGGCGCCTAACGTTTCGTAGTTACTTGGGAGATTTTCTTCTGTGTCTTATCTTTTAATCTTATTTATGGTCACACGTGGCCTTCAAGTCGACGGTGAATTTGCTTTTGGAAAGACAGTGGAGCACTCGAGCAGCACAGCTATCATCAACAGGGATTTCGAAATTATTTATCTAAAACGCAGCCGCAGCGTAAACAAACGGATTCAAGAATTAATAATGAAGGATGATGATTAAAAAATTACAGGCCACTGAGCCAGGACACCATTCGGCGCCCCTGCTGCTGGGATTTTCGTGTGTGTACATTCCCCGGTTCCCCCTCTAGGATCTGTCATTGTAGAGCAGTAGACTAGTAGACTAGAAGTCTAGATCGGCGTCTGATAATGATATGATAGCTCATTTACTTTTACTTTTATGTTTTAAAAATATTTTTTTATTTTTAATATTAATATATTAAAATAATTTTATTTTTATTTTTAATATCTTTATATAAAAAATATTAATTTAATGTTTTTTAAAATAAAAAATATTGAAAAACAGAATTGTATATTAACCATTAAAAAAAAATCATCATTTTATATTCACTGTTTAAGCAAAATCCTATCCAAAAGCATCTCGTAGAACAAGACACTAATAACGCAGAAACTCGGGAGCCTCGGCGCGACTATATCATAAAAATTAATTAATATGTTTGATTTTAATTTTTTGGTTAATGGCTTGTGGATTTGATTTTTCGTTCTCTTGTCAAGGTACAATTTTCGCGTAATTAATTTTCTCTTCTATTTGTTTTCAGGATCGTTTTTTTTAATTAATTTTAGAAACGTTTTTTATATATATTTTATCCAAATCTTAAGTTTTGTTTTGTCATTAATGCATCTGTCTTGTTAGAGGTGCGGTGGGTACTTTAGTAAAACACAACCATATGCTGGTTTGATTTTCCTTGTCTGAGGTCTATCCATGTTATAATTATAAGAAAATATAAAAGTCGTGGGACAACAGCTATAGTAATCTACAGTAAAAAAAATCTTCTTGTCGCTCTCAAAACAAACCGAATAATTAGTTGAGGGAGGTGAAATGATTTATTCACAATAATTCATTTGTCGTTACAGTGTTACGGGGGAATAGTTCCGTATTTTTACATTTATAGCATAGTAAAATATCTACATCACCTTCGAATCAATTTCTATTTTAAGATTGGTATTCGAAGTGCTTTTGTGTTTTTATTTTTCAAGTATAGTCATTTATATAACATTAAAGTTGAATTTTCTTACATCAAAGGATTTTTTTGTGTTTTTATTCTGGTTTTTTTTTTTGTGATTGTCATGTTAATGTAATTTTATAAATATAAATATTATAAAAAAATTAAAATGGATATCGTCAACGCATGATTGTGATTGTGCTATTCGACCGTAACGTACGATGTCGGCCAACGGCAAAATGTCAACTTCAAAGGCAGCATTTGAATCTTTCTACTGGCCCTTCAACTCCTAGATGATGCATGTGATCAATGGACTTCTTGTTTGGTATTGGTGGCCTTCTTTTTCTCTTTCTCATCCTCAATTCTTACACTCACCCTTGTAAAATCTCAAAGTACCCCTTCAATTTGTTTTTTATTCATATTTGATACATGTTCTTTTGTTACTATTTGTTTTATTTTAAATAGTTTATAAGATTTTTTTTTCAATTTCATTTTTTTTCAATTTTATTGTCTGTCAAATTTGATTCTCAGTCTTTTGATTGTTATTTGTTTTATTTGAATTAATTTTTACAGTTGAATTTTTTGACGCTTTCATCCTTCTTCGGTTTATTTTCATATCAGATTTGATCCTTATTGTTCTTATTGTTATTTTTTCCACTATGTTGATTTTTTAAAAATGATATTTTTTTTCAGTTTCATCATTCAATGTTAAATTGATTAAGAGTCAAGTTTTTTGATTGAGTATGAGTCTAAAATTTCATGGGTTTTGAGTTTGGGTGATTAATCTAAGTTTAGATTTTTCTTAGGGTTTGTTTTTTTTTTCTAAGCTTATATTTTTTTTTAGTTTCATCATTTATTGTTTATTTAATTAGACATTGATCTTCGTTAATTTTTTTATTTGATTTTTATATGATTGTTTACTAATTTAAAAAATAACCAAGAATATTTTGAATTTTTATTTTATTTTTTATTAAAAATATTTTATTTTTTAGTTAAATTAAATTAACTAATCAAATATAAATATAAGATATTCATCTCATAATATTTTATTTGACTTGATTAAATATAAATAAAAAGTCATATTAGGAGATTTTATTTTCAACTCACTGACCATAAAAAAATTTATTTTCTTTTTTTAATGAAAAAAAGAAAAGAAAAAAGAGAGCAACCCGTGGGCCCATAACTAATGAATGTCAATACACGTTCTCTTCCCGCTCTCTTTCCCTTTTCCTATTTTAAAATCCCTAAAAGTTGAATTAATTAATTAATAGAAAATTAAGTCCTCCAATTGTAATGATACTTTTCATTAAGTTTATAAACTTCAAAATTAAGTTACTGCCCATCATATACACAAGTAGTTACAAAAATTCACTAAAATATGATATCAATATTATTCCCTGCTATGAAAATTAAATGCTAACGGGGGATTAATTGATGTTAACAGGGAAAATAAAATCTTGTGACTAATTGATGTTAACAGGGATGCAATTGAATAAAATAAAGTGTCTTAATTTGTTGGTTAGGAACTTGAATGAAACCCTCACTGCAAACAGGGACTCACTTGTAGTTACCACCCCCTAGAGAAAATTCTTACGTTTCCAGCTCATGGAATCCACGTTTATCCGAACAACCCATATCGGCGGAGTAGTTTTTTCTTACCGGCGAAAGACGTCAAGGAGTGCTCGTTATAAAAGTATTGGATGATCGATTTTTCCTGTGGATTTTTCCGTTGGATCGAACAAGAAGTCCACAAGAGGGCCCCGGAAATTGATTTACGTAAGTTTTTCCCTGGTTTTAGAATTTTGACCTTTGAATATCCAGCCCTTGCGATTCGATGTCCCCGGGAGAAATATCGCTTGCAGCTATATTATTAATCGACCACAGATGTGGGCGGGTTAGCATACTGTAATGACATTACAATGTCCTGTGATATGAACATGGAAAAATTGTTTCTTCGGAAATAATTAATGCCTTGGATTCTCCATATATGTGTGCTTCAATGCTAATGATGATCTAACATTTCTTTATCCTCACAGCCCTATAAATATATAGTAGAGGAGGGTTACCGGTAAGGAAACTAGCATGCCGAAAATCACCCTGCAAAGGTAGAACCACAGTTAATACACCATTGATTATTAAAAGTAAGTAGAAACACAATTTAAATTCCCAACTTTCTTTTATTACAAATAGAATGAATTGGAGATCTCTTAAATAACAGATGAGCTATGCCTCATCGGTTTAAAGAGTATTTAGAAGCATGGTAGATGTTGATTTTTAAAGTATTTTTCACTTGAAAATATATTAAAATAATATATATTTTTTTATTTTTAAAAATTTTATTTTTGATATCAACACATCAAAATGATTCAAAAACATTAAAAAAAACTAAATTGATGCAAAATAAAAATTTAAATTTTGATAAAAAGCAAATTGAACCTCAATGTCAAACACAATTAAAGTCAAAGAAACATATCAAAAAAAACATCTAAACCTAAAAATTTAAACTAAACCTGTAATATAATTTATATTGTTCCATGTCATTCAATAACTCCAAATTGAAAAAATATGGATCCGGATCGATTACTGTGTATAAAATGCCTAATTCTCATATTATTTTCACGCACCACCACTTCTTCTTGCCGCATAATTCTTGTTTAGTGTTCACTTACAACAATTTTCCCATCTAGTCAAATCCTGAAGGACCTTAGAATTATGGCTTCCATGATTTGTTGCTCACTGCTCAGGTGTTAAATTTTAGTTTGGCAAACTAGATTCCTTTACTTTAAAGTGTGAAGTGATCAGACAGCACTACCTACCTTTCAGTTAAAAGGATGTCCCGAATCCTAATCCCTTTACTTTAAGTTATCACTTGATGTAAATTAATCATATGGCATATTTTGTGCCGACACAGTTGCGTTTCCCATAAATGGCATGGAGCCGTGGACAATCAACGTACGTCCTCATAGTTGTGTCGGCATTAACTTAATCAACAATATCAGAGTAATCATGTACAAGATATATGAACTTCATTTGGAATCTCAAAGTAAAGGTCTAGCTTCTGTCTTACCCTGTGCTCATTATATCAGGATGCAACCCATATTCTCTTGCAAAGACAAATGGCACAATCCCCTGTGAGAGAGCTGCCTGGCATTACACGGTAACAATATTTCAGACTCTGGCTGAGAATTTTCCACAAAACAAATGCACTATGTATTTAATTTTCACCAATTTTATCCATCAATCATGTATGCTCGCAGATATGAAATAATCACGAATAATGAATGCATCAGTTCTTTATTAACCAAGCGTTGCACCGTACCTGCACTATGGCTGCACGGAGCCGTTCCCCTCTCATTCCAACAGCAAGCGAAGCGGTTGACATTACGACGGGTCCACAAATGAATCGGATTGCCATTGCCATGGTCGCCCTCTTCTTGCCACAGACAATAATCCGAGGCTGAAGAGCCATGAACAACCCTGCAATTTTTGGAACGTGTCAATCAAAATGCTACTATTGGGGTGTCTTAAACCAAAACATCTCAAATTAATGACCTGGACGTGCATGCAATTTTGGGCCTACCATTCATGGGCCAGTAACATGAGCTATATTAATGTTGCTCTGTTTATGATGCTAAAAATTGCATGAGTTGTTCAACCTGACTATATAGATATGTTAATAAATTAATCATATTTGTGAAGAGAAGCTCCTTTGACTGGTAAAAATTCACCATTAATTTCGAGAAGAATAATGCTATACGAACATATAAATATTTTACACAAAATTGATGTATCTGTTTTTCTTATGTTTAACAGTTCATTTATTATTTCTATGATCTACATCTCTAACTATCACATGCAGCATCAGAAATCAAATTGAATTGAATTCACCCATGCATGGATAAGCATACTGGCTGGTAAAAGGGGTTCCAAATACCTAAACTGAACATAGCCATCCCAAGACCTGCATCTGAAATTATTTTTATTGAATATTTCACCAAGCTGGGCATTCCCACATTCCATCTGCTCATTCACATGGAAATCTTTATCAATAAAAACTAATGTGACGAAGTTTATAGATAAAGAAAATTGGCAAAGAGAGTACTGATACGAGGAACTCACTTGAAAGAGACTAAAGACCAAAGAAGCCCCAAAACACTTGAATATGTGTTGGGATTGCGAGAGAGCTTCCTCCCTACAACAAGAAGTATAAGTCTTAGCATGACAATGGCATGTGGCATTTCTTGGCTGGTCACTGCTTCCTTCGAATTTGTTTCCTCTGGTGCTGGCATTTTACAACTGTCTCTGAAGCTGATTTCTTTTTCTGCGAGGTTAACAGATAGATGATAATCCAATATTAATAGCCCCATTTCATCCTAGAGAATATACTGGCTTAAAGTCTACCGTGCAATTGGACATGGATAAAATTTAGATCAAACAACAGAAGAAACAACAATGAACTGGAACTCCAACATTGCCTTGAACCTTATTAGCTTCGTGGAAAAACATCAATAAAAACTACAATCCCATCGTGTCATCTATAATTAAAATTTAAGGAGTCAAAAGAATGAACTCCTATTTTTTTTTTATACAATTTGTATTAGAAAACAGAAGGTTTAATTTATTTACAAATTCAAACTTAAAAGTTGAATTGAGTTTTTATTAGGATGAGACAATAGTGTGCTTAGGTTAATGGATGTTCCACGGCTTTATTATTAAAGTTAATTTTATTTTTGAACAGATAAAACTTAATATATATATATATAGATCCAAGGTTTGTTTTTCAGTTTTAATGTAGGACAATGAAACATATATGATCATCACTTTGAAAGTTTTGGTTGAGGACGATTTAGTGATAATTACACTGTATAGTTAATTAGTTTGTTTAATGGGATTTGGTGTTATCATTAGGATAAGAATAATTAGATTCTCTATTAAGAAAGACGAATTAGTTAGGCAATCAAATAGCCATTCTCTGTCATCACACACGTGCTCTCGACCTGTTGATGGTGCCTACCAATAGCGGAGCTGATTCATTAGAAATTCATTGACCACTACTCCTTTTTCTTCCTTTTCTTTTTCTTGGGGTGGTGGTTAGAGCCACGGAGGGGCCACCTGCCTATTTGTGTGCCTAATCATGTGCTGGAAAAATAGGAAGAACGTTGTTTCTAAATCTAAAAGAGAAAATGGGTAAAGCTTAGATAATTAATCAACCAACGTAAGATGCGGAGATTAGTGTCGATTAGACTATAGTTCAATCGGCTTTCCCACTTTTCTTCACTAAAGGTTTTGGAATAGGTTGAATGTAGGTTATTCCTCCAGTATTACGAGGAACTTGTTGAATACAAAATAGTTCAGCAATTAGGATGGAGTTGAGCTATACTCAAATTATAGTATTTGGGCACTTCATTCACAAAACCTTGTAAAAAAACAAGCAACTAAACTCATACATGCAAATGAGGGTTGTAATTAAAAATTTACCTCCACTGTGCTTGTTGATGACTTCTGAGACAGTCATCAGGTTCTAGTAGCGTAACTACATAATCTCCTGGTTGTTAAAGATTGGCCGCATCCACTTGGCTAGAAGTTACCATGCTCTGGACATTATCTATAGAGGTCCTACGCACTCGTTCTTTCCCTTTGAGGTTTGAAACCTCCTGAGGACTCCTGGCTTCCCTCCTTTCAGGGGGGAAGGCGGGGAAGCATTAGTTCTAGACCTCGGACCAATCCGAAGGGGAGACAAGTCACATCTCTTTTTTTCTTTTTTTTTTGGTTGAAACAAGAATACGTGATACGCATTAAAGGTTTGGGAAGGCAACTGATAAGTCAATTGTTTTTCGCTTATCTTTTTTAGACTTAAATTTTTTTGGAACAAGATAAGTGTGATAATATGCAAGACCAATATATTTAAATTCAGTTAATGATTGAAACCAAAGAAATATAGGTTTAGTAAGATATCAAACCTAATATACTTGACTATAATTGTCAGTTAAACCCAACAAAGCATGACCTGACAAGATACCTAATCTAATATGATTAGGTTTAGCCATCAGCTAAACTCAAAGAAATTTGAGCC
>Ga0307517_10006643_pt1 | contig 17047 bp, 23 predicted proteins | sample 23_EM_MG_FD_194515 | JGI IMG/M metagenome (GOLD analysis project Ga0307517, IMG submission 194515) | Populus trichocarpa ectomycorrhiza microbial communities from riparian zone in the Pacific Northwest, United States - 23_EM | ecosystem: Host-associated > Plants > Roots > Unclassified | place...
CACAGTCGGAGTTTTCCGACAAATTCATAGAAGTCACGTGCGTGATGTCAAGTCAGAAATCTTATCCTGTGGCTATGCCGAGTCCTGACCATTACAATGGCGTCCGACCAGATGGATGTCGACGTACCCGTTCCCAGTTGGGAAAGCCTTTCTGCCTCCTCTTCCTTCGAGAAATTAGACCTCGAAAATATCAATCTCGTTGCTCTAGGCACCCAAATGAAAACCTATTCCACAGTAGAGTTGTGGGCACACCGTCTTATCTTGGCAGGGGCCACGCCCGACTTGTTCTGGCCGCCATTAATTAGTACTATTTTGGTGTGCCTCACGGCAGTACTGTCGAAAACAGATATAAAAGACAGCATCATCACGACTCCGTCCATGCCCATCGGGGTAAATTTGGTCAACAGTTTCACAGACGAGGAGTTGGAAGAGTGGAAAACTGGAGCCAGGAAGGGCATTGAATCCAATGATTGGAAGGATTTAATTACCCATCGTGCGTATCTTTCTGACTACCAGATGGTATCTCCTTTAATACCAAACCCCAGCAAAGATCCGAAGACGAAAATTCTCGAATGTAGCTTCGGGTGTCCCAGTCGAATTGAGTATGTTGTACTTTTTCCTCATTTCATTCTGTTGTTATACTCACATCCTACTCATCATTTGCTCTTCCTTAGAGGATGGTACATTTTTGTGTTTTATCCTTGATTCAGTCATACCTTATTGATTATCTTTGTAATTCAGCTGTAATCCGTGCTTGGAGCTTGGAGTACCACGGCAATGCTCACAAAATCCTTCTGCAAGCAATTGATCAGCTTCATGGGCTAGCGATAGAGCTCAACTACGCCAAATTAATCCCTATTGTCCAATCGTCCGGAATGGGGAAATCCAAGACTGCGGACCAGGTCGCCACAGAGCGGATCCTCTTCCCTATATGTTTACGGGAAAATATTGGTAAAAACTATTTCGGTGCGTACCATGGATTCTCGATAGTTGGTGGTGGATCAATTACATTTGCTCCAGCATACCCGCCCACCGACCAAGTGGTCCGCGACCACCTTATGCTTGCACCAGCCACTACAAAGGAGGTGGGGACCAAGCAGTACCTCAGGTCATTTTTGTCCTCCCTCTTCGAAACAGCACGCCTTCAAGTGGTCCGGCTTTTCCCGAACAACAAGCTGTATGATTATGCGTACATGGTGAAGGCCTTCTATGATCTCTTTGCTGATCCGTCACAGAGAAACTGTTTCTATGAAAGCGTCATTTCGAATGCTAAAAAGGGCCCGTATATCAATGTCTGGACATCCTTCGACAATTTTAAGAGTAGCTTGATGCGGCATTGCTTAAAATGGCCGGCGCCCACCATCTGCCCTCTCCTCATTTCTGTCGACGAGGTCCATGTCCTCTATACTCATCGTAAAATGGACTTCGGGTCAGACTATACTCTATACTCGTGCTTTAAATCGGTGCTAAATGAGGGGGTCAACCATGACTTTGCTGTCATCAGTCTCTCAACGGCAAGCCATGTCCCTAGCCTTGCTCCTACAAAAGCATTCATGCCATCATTGCGCGAAAGAGGTAAGGAACGTATTCTTCCGGCACCATTTACAGAGCTTCCATTCGACGTTTATATAATTGCCAAACCCCTCGTTGCTGATGTTGAGACGTTGACTTCTGTTGGCACATTGGAGTTCACAGCAAGGTTTGGGCGACCAATGTAAGTAGTTAATCCAGCCTGATTGCTTTCGTACCCTCACATTCTTGTTTGTCCTTGTAGGTTCTACGCCAGCTATTTGACCCGTAAAGATTTTTGTGAAGATAGTATCGTGGATGGAATCATGGGTAATATCCGGGAGAAACTTTTTGGTCAGCCTTGGCCTCCAGAGGCCGCAGAGGCCCCGGCCGACTTCGACGTTTCAACACTTGCTGTTTTATCGACGCGACTCCTCCTTGATCTCAATCCTATTACTGCTAAACAATACGAAAGAGAACTAGTCCGTAACCACCTGCGCATACTTTATTCTGTTCATCAAAACCGCCAAACAATAATCACTGGATCGTCTTCGGAGCCTCTAATTGCAGAAGCATCTGCACAGATCATGAACCACACCCTTTTGGACAAGAAACGATACATGAATGTATGGAATTTACTATCAGAATTTGTCAATCATGGTTTGGTAACACAAGGCGCTATCGGAGAGTTGATTGGTCGGACACTCTGCATTTCTGCAATGGACCGAGCCATAAACCAACTGGCAACTGTCTGTGAACTCAAATACCAGACACCTGTGAAAGTAGAAGATTACTACAAGGCACTTCTAACAGATGAAGCATGGGAGGAACTTCGTCATTCCACACCAGCTAACTGGCACAACTAAGCGAGGGCTCTGCCAAGATGACATTCGAAATTGCATTTCAGAATGCTTTCCTTCATTTCTCGCACTTCATAAAAGCAAACGACTCCTCCCCGATGCATGACACATTAGCCTGGGCGATTTGGCTGCGTGGAGCAGCAATTGTCTGTCCGCTTAATCAGGAGCTTACGGATCGCATGACTCCTGTCTACTTTCGAGATCGAGGTGCACTCTCTCCGGGATCGATTTCAGCAATCCTTGATCAAGACAAAACGGGCCAATCAATACTTCCCAATAATGTCGCAATTCAGTCTGCTGAGGATCTGGAATTTTTTTCCCATGCACATAAGCTGCCTTACATCGCTGCTGTCCACTGTTATGCCTTAAATCAGCCAAACAAGCCAGGCATCAAGGTCACAAAGGCGAGTTCACATAACCTCCAAAACTTGGGGAAGAACGACAAAGAGGCATCTCGTTACCAAATCGATTTCTGTGGTCTTGATGGATATGGAAACATAAGTGATGAAGTCAAAACATGCATTCAAACAATGATCAGCCACTCCAAAAATGAAGTGTTTAATAATCACTCTCGGGACTATGGCATGTCCGGACTGCGACAGATGCTGCCTGTTGTCACAAAACATCCCGATGCTACACAATGGGTTCATGAATGAGAAACTCGATGAAAGGAATACAACCCAGTCTTCCACTCGGCAGAATTACTAGGTTCAAGTGAAAGGAACAATAGGGGATGTCTTGTAACTTATTTCAAACTTATTTGACCATATGGGCGTAACTGGAAAGAAAGATATAGTCAGTAAACAGCAACCAAATCCCAATTTATGTTCAAAGATATATATAAAAAAGAAAAGAAAAGAAGGGAAAATATTCACACACACATGTAGCCAAGGCATCGTACTGCCTTGTCCCTATTCCCCACACTCAACGCAATCAGACAAAACCTCCGGATTCAAGCTAACCAGCTCACGAACTGACTCTCAATTGGCAGCTGCTGGTTCAACAAGCTCAGATAAAAGTACCTTGCCATTTTCGCAGTCTCCTTTCGCGAATGCACAAACACCGGAGTCCGTCCGGTTTTTGCCCACCTGATCAAGGACCTTTTCGTAGCAGACTTCATTGGCGATCTGGTAGCGCTTGATGACCTTTATCGTCCATGACATCAATAAATTGCTGTTGAAGGGTACAGGGATGGTAGCAAAGATCAAAATAAAAAAACCCTTTCTTCTCGTCCACGCGCAGGAAGGATACGGTGTTCTGGAAATTTGAGTGTGGCTGAAAGTCCTACGAGCCGCGCATACTCCTTCGTCTGCTCCGTCCTCCGAATCGTTCTCGTGATGATACTCTCCAACATAGGACCACGCTCATTATGTAGCAGATGGATCTTGGCGATAGTGACGAGGCTTAGGAGATTGGTGTAACTGGTGTCGGGATGCTTGCGATAACATCCCATTTGTCCGGAGGGGTGACGATGATTTGAATTTGCTGCTTTGTCATCAGTGAGCTCGCCAACTTTGACGGAGAAAATCATCAAGGGCTCGGAAAAATTGCCGACCATCTCTTGTATGAGGGACTTCATCGGTGTGATACAGATACGTTTAAATGCGTCGAGGTCGAAGGTATTGGTCGCGGGGTTGTGATGCTCCGATAACTCATTGAGAATTGTCAACATGGCCACATTCGTCTACGTGGTAAAGTCAATAAATAGGTAAGTCCAGAGTAAAAGAGAGACGTACCTTTCCAGCTCCCATAGGTGCACATAATACAATTGCCTCATCAGTTCCAAAGGTTATAGGGTACAGTTTGCTCTACACCCGATCAAAAGTCTTGCGATTAAAGAAAGGCATCCTGTGCTCATTTGGGAGGCGTTGCAATGGGGACGAGCTCACCACTGTCGGTGACCTGTTTATGAGGAAATGAATCACTTCTTCGCTCGTTTGAACGAGCCGTCAGGGAGCTTGCACTTCTTGTTCGATATTGAATGTCCCCCCTGAGAAAATGCCATGCTTTCTCGGTCGACAGTACGTTTTGGCTAGAGTGTGGAGCCTGGCAGTCTTGGGGACGACAGAGGGTTTGTCCACGTCCATGACGTTGACGTTAGTCGAAGATATGGCCTGGCGGTCCCCGGTTAATTCGCGAGTATCCAGCACACCTCTTTCTCGCGCACGGCCGCCTCAACGTTGACACGCTCGTCCACGTCACTGCGCATAACTTTTGTACACCAAGAGATGGTGTCGCGGTTCTTGAAGAATTCAGCAGTGATGTGGATGCTTTGGTAGTCGAACAGTTTCATGAACTGATTTCACAATCATGGACACTAGATTCGGATACTAAGGATGGAGGCAGCCTTGTCGGCGGCGCTGACTGGGCCAGAATAGACCTCAGAAACCTGACGCTGCACCCAGAAGCCATCGATGGAATGGGGGGAAACGATATCCTTCTCAGATTTTACTTTCGCTGTTGGGTATTTAGTGGTGCCTTCGTGGACTGGAGTTCTCGGAGTGTGCGGAGTGTGCGGAGGTAAGCTCGAAGGTCTCGACCCAGGTGGTGTAGTATCTTGTGATGTTGCGGTACGAGAGACGGCTCAGGTTTGGGTTGTCGTTTGAGGCGACGCCGATGCAGCAGGTTGTGACTCCTCTGTGCATGAAGCCGTTGTGGTGGATCTAAGGTGGCAAGGATCTAGTCGACATAGTAGAAAGAATAATGTTGTAAAAAAGGGGAAAGAGGGACAAAAAAGAAAATTGTACACCAAGCTCGATCCTCCTTGAAGGACTCGCAATCCTGCAACACATCATGCATTGTTAGCACTGGCACTTGCTCCACTAACACCATGAGCTTGGGTGTTGCATGAAGGTGTGATGCTTCGCGCGACACCAAGGTTCTTTATGAAATATAAAAATTGACATTCAATCAGGACTTGCAAATAAAAAACCGACCGAGTAACGTGGCGAACGATTACGTAAACTTTGGGTCGAATCTTGGCCACCGCGAAGTCACTCGTAACGGACTCCATAGCCTCCAAAAATGGCCTCTTTCGCCATGGTCTTTCCCTCCAAGAAAGAGGACGAAAGCGGCCTAAGCTCTTATTACAACAACAAAACCACCATCATCCAGGAGGCTCGTGTCTTCAATGAATCCCCCATCAGTCCAAGGAAGTGCAGGGCACTCCTCACACGGATCGTGTATCTGCTCTATGTCGGCGAGACATTCGGGGCACAGGAAGCGACGACCCTTTTTTTTGGGACAACGAAATTATTCCAGCATAAAGATGTTCGTAACGCCTTCCAAAGATTTTCAAGCGCGTTTCTTGCTTATTTATGATCATTACAGAGTGCCCTCCGTCAGGCAGTCTACCTAGCAATCAAGGAGCTCGCGACGACGGCGGAGGATGTTATTATGGTTACTAGTAGCATAATGAAGGATATGCAACCTAATTCAGAGGTCATCTACCGCCCGAATGCAATCCGTGCCCTTTGCAAAATCATTGACGTGCGTTGTTACTCCTCCCGAATCAAAGCGCGATTATTGACCACTATGCTAACCAATCGATATAGCCTTCGATGGCCCAAGGCGTTGAGCGTTTCTTCAAAGCAGCCATCGTGGACCGAAACCCATCTATCGCCTCCGCTGCTCTCGTGTCGGCATATCATCTTTACCCTCATGCCAAGGATGTAGTCAAACGATGGGTAAACGAAGTTCAAGAAGCTGTAAATGCCAAATCCTCCTCGACTTTCTTCGGATCGAGCGGAGGAGGAGGAGGATATCTTGGGTTTGGTGGAGGCTCTGGCCAACCTTCTGGCCCACAAACTATCCCTTCAACGAGTTACATAGCACAATACCACGCTTTGGGCCTTCTATATCTTATTCGTCAACAAGATAGAATGGCAATCACCAAAATGATCCAGCAACTTGGTGGTGGAAAATCGGGTGCAGGAACAACATTGAAGAATCCAATGGCTCTATGTATGTTAATTCGATACGCAGCGAAGGTTATGGAGGAAGATCCTAAGTGCGTTGACTGTAATTTCTCCTGTTTACCTTCCCTGACGTTAGCGATTCAGTGTCCAGAGGCAAGTTTTGGAGCTACTCGAGGGCTGGTTACGCCACAAGAGCGACATGGTAAACTTCGAGGCTGCACGTGCCATTTGTGAAATGAAGAACGTAACTGCTGCCCAATTAACGAAACCAATCGCTGGTGTGTTAACTGTACATTTTATCATGGAACATCACTAAACATTATTATTCCGGCAGTCCTGCAGGTTTTCTTGACAACTCCCAAACCTGTCCTGAAATTTGCCGCCGCTCGTACTCTTGCTAGTCTGGCATTGACACATCCTGCAAGCGTCGCAACCTGCAACATCGACTTGGAAACGCTCATTGCCGACCCAAATCGGAGCGTGGCCACATATGCAATTACCACGTTGTTGAAGGTATATCCTTGTTCCTGCAATAAGTTTCACAGCTAAAAAAAAACAATCAGACTGGCAATGAAGCCTCTGTCGACCGTCTAATCAAACAAATTACAGGCTTCATGACCGAAATTAGCGACGAATTCAAGGTTATTATTGTGGACGCCATTCGATCTCTTTGCCTCAAATTCCCTGCCAAGCATGCCTCTATGCTGACGTTCCTCTCGAGCGTGTTGAGAGACGAGGGTGGCTACGAATTCAAACGCGCCGTAGTCGAGGCTATGTTTGATATGATTAAGTTCATCCCTGAATCCAAGGAGCAGGCCCTTTCACACCTCTGCGAATTTATCGAAGATTGCGAGTTCACAAAACTCTCTGTTCGCATCCTTCACTTGTTGGGAGTCGAAGGAACCCAATCGCCACAACCTGCGAAATACATTCGATTCATTTACAATCGTGTGGTGTTAGAGAATGCCACTGTTCGGGCTGCAGCGGTTACCAGTTTGGCCAAATTCGGCGTGAATTCGGCAGAGCCTACACTGAAAAAGAGTATCACAGTTCTCCTCAATAGGTTCACTCTTTCCCTTTTTCCTTTTCGATTCGATATTCAAAATTTCACACCGACAGGTGCCTTGACGATGTGGATGACGAGGTTCGCGACCGCGCAGCGTTATACCTCAAGGTCTTCAGAGAGAAGTCACTGGCAGATGCATATGTCAAAGAAGGTAAAATCTTCTTATTCTCTAGTCTTGAAATAGAATATTTACTGTGCTCCAGAGTCCGTCTTCTCCTTAGCAGCACTGGAGTCTAAGCTCGTGGCCTATGTAAAGGACCCGTCCGCCACCGAAAAACCCTTCGATGTCTCATCGGTCCCCAAGATTAGCCGCACTCAAGCTGCCCAAGAAGCCGCTCGTAAGTCCTCAACCGCACCCCCATATACCCCCATTCCTTACAAACATTATTTTGCAGGTCCTAGCACGCTGGATACACTGGGGGCACCCATGTCAAAGAAAGCTACGGATACGCCCGCAGCTCCCTCTGCGGCGGAGAAACAATCTGCTTATCTACAACAACTTACAGAAGTTCCCGAGTTTGCATCCTATGGGCCGGTGCTCAACAGCAGCGCCACACCTGCGCAACTCACCGAGAGCGAAACCGAATACCAAGTCAACTGCGTCAAACACATCTACAAGGAACATGTTGTTTTCCAAGTCTGTCAACTTTATTTCCCATTCTATTGAATATTACTAACTGATTCACATAGTTCAACATTTCCAACACTATTCCCGATACTGTGCTTGAGCAGGTATCTGTTATCATGCAAGCTCAATCGGAAGATGCTGGTCTTGTGGAAGACTTTATCATCCCTCTGCCAGCCCTCACCGCTGCCAACTCACCCGGAATTGTATATGTCTCCTTCACTCGCGAAAGCCCTGAACTATACGCTATCGCCTCTTTCCAATGTTCCCTCAAATTCACTAGCAAAGAACTCGACCCTTCAACGGGCGTTCCTGAGGAAGAGGGGTACGAAGACGAGTACCAAGTCGAGGAAGTTGAACTTAGTGCCGGCGGGGATTACATTGTTCCCAGCTATGCGTCGTTCGGATCCGAATGGGAAAGAATGAAGTCAGCCCCTAGCGCCACAGAGACATTTGCTCTGTCTGCCATGGAAAGTCTCAAGGGTGAGTTTTCATTCTCACTGATGCTTTTCAAATTTTACAATGTTATCTGATTTCCCAGCTGCCTGCGAATCGATCATCGAGGTGCTCAACATGGAACCACTTGGCGGATCAGAGGTTCCTTCATCGACTTCTGTACACACACTCCAGTTGTCGGGCCTGGTGACCGGAGGAGGAGGCAAGGTTCTCGTTCGCAGCCGAATGACATTTTCACGAGGCCAGGGTGTGACATTGGAACTGGGTGTGCGTGCAGAAAAGCAAGAAGTGTGCGATTTGGTGTTGGCAGCTGTCGGTGGTTAGACATATTGTTTTGCCTTCTGTTTTCGCTTTACATAAGTTTTAATACCATGTCCTTGTATTCTCGTGTGGTTTCTCCGGTAATCAGGACCGTCATTACTATTTCTCCCCACAGTACAAGCGGCACACAATTGACCCAGGTCGCATGACGCTTTGTAATTCATGGAAGAAAGGTGCTCTCTGCCGAGTGTGTTTCCCGGAGAATGTTAAAATGACCGGAGCGTTCCGAGTGGAGTGACAATAAGTTCGTGGCGTGAGGGTACCGGTAGTGGCTACCCGGGTATGACTTATCCAAACCGAGTTCGGTGTTTGGCACTAAGCGCAGACAAATCGTATGATACCTGTTCCCGTAATGCTCTGTTCTTCGGAGTACCGCCATATCCTACATCTCCATTCATTGCTTCTTGACCAAATTTTTTTGCGTGGTGTACGGGCAATTCGTTGACATCGACTTCGTCGGACGGACATTTACCGAAGTTGCTGACTACACCGAGTTCAATTCTGCTCCTTTCTTTCACCATTATTGGTTGAGGCTGAGCCTGATGTCTGTGCAAACCCCCTCTTTACCATCGCCAAAAGTCATCCACGTTGATACCCGAGGAGCAGTTATTCTGTCGGAAGAGTCGCCAGAGGTACCTGTACATCCTACAGAAGTCCTTCACTCACTGACAAGCGGCGACAATAGACAAGAGATAGCCGAGGCATATACCTTCCCAACTACATTGAACCCGTTTCACATATCGCAGTGGATGTAGGTAACCATGCTATCTACGTTTGTCCTCAATGCTCACGCGGATTGGATTTTTAGATCGGAGGATCACTAGCAAAGGTTGTTTACTTTACCCGTTCACCTGAACCCCCTTCATCCCCTTCTATTGCTGCATCCCACGGTTCGAGCACCTCAAGTAACATATCAACCCCAAGGTCTTCCTCTCCGTCAGACGATGCAGCTAGCGCTCTATCATGCTCATCCTCCAATCTTTCAACGGGCAGCAAGGCCAATGGGGCACTAACCCCTCTCGTCCTTGAGCAACCCACTCCCATCGGAAACGGACTTTCGGGATTGGTGGACGGCTTCCTACGCGAATCCATTCTCAAACGTGCCACATCTTCGGCAGTGCAGCACTTCCCTGGAGGATCACTCAACTTTGAACGATTCGAAACGGACGATATCCACGCATGCGTTGAATTCATCCAGGAGCTTATTGAACGCTCCGCGCACGTGAATGGGGTGCCAATCGAGGAGATGCGAAGAGGCGTAAAAATCATGGCGACGGGAGGAGGCGCGCACAAGTTCTACGAACTTTTCAGCGACATCCTGCATGTTGAAGTGCGGAGAGAAGACGAAATGGAATGTCTGATTGAAGGATTGAAATTTATCACACTCATCCCAGATGAAGTGTACTTCTTCTCCGACGAGTTAATTTCGTCTGTGTCGCACCAGACAGCTACCCAGGTTTCGCCGCTTCCGGATAGTTCAGCAACTCTGACCCCTAAAGCCCCTGCACCTCCAAGCACTCTCGGTTCCACCACTAATCCTCCGGCCCTGGAACGACCCAGCCCAGACCCACCTAATTATGGTGTAACTTTTGAGAGCAATCCGACGCCACAGCTGCCCTGTTTACTAGTGAACATTGGATCGGGTGTATCGATAATCAAGGTTGACGAAGACGGCGCCTTTGAGCGTGTTTCTGGCACGAGTTTGGGTGGTGGCACGTTGTGGGGTCTTCTGAGCCTGCTCACACCAGCTACTACATTCGATGGTAAGCACTTCTTTGAACCATCTGATCAAGAGCTGTCAACTCAATCACTGAATCGTCTGAATAGAAATGTTGGCGTTCTCGGAAAGCGGCGATAACTCGACGGTGGACATGCTTGTTGGGGATATCTATGGACAAGATTACAGCAAGCTGGGACTGAAGTCGACGATGATTGCCAGCACGTTTGGAAAAGTGTTCAAAAAGGGTGGAGAGAAGGGCAAGTTCTCCGCCGAGGACATCAGCAAGAGTCTTCTCTATGCAGTGTCGAATAACATTGGGCAGATTGCGTGAGTGCTTTCAATCGCTTGGGCTGAGTGATTTGGGAACGATTCTGATCGGATAATCTCAGGTATATGAATGCAGAAAAATATAACTTGGACAGGATCTACTTTGGTGGCTGTTTTATACGAGGTGTGTGACCAAGGAACATTCATTCATCGGGCTCTAAACTGTTTGTGGACAGGACATGCGGCAACTATAGCAACATTATCGTATGCTATTCGATTTTGGAGTAAGGGTACAAAGCGGGCGTTGTTCCTTCGACACGAGGGGTTCTTGTGAGTAACCATTTATAGAACAGCGAAGGAGAAAGTACTGATAACCCATCAGGGGGTCGATTGGGGCGTGGATAAGAAATATCGAATCAGCAGAAGAGGGAGAGCTAATAGCCAGGCACTAATACATAATTGATTGCCCCATTTTACGGATATCGGGACTTGACACTTATTTTCATTTAAATTAGTGTACAAGTATTAGCTAACAGATGAGACAATATGCAGACGTGGGAAGATTGCAATTGATCAGTCATATCATAATCACTTGTCCATTCAAAAATCCTTCTTACAAAGTTCCCGCCTTTCCCCAACAAAATGTCTCCTCCCTTCGACTCCTGGGCTGCAGACCACTCCTTTCCAGCTAAAAATAAAAATTCTCCCTCGCAACCCCAAAAGAAACCTAGACATAGACATTCTCCTGCCCAGTTGGCTGCCTTGAACGAGCTTTTTGACCAGAATGATCACCCTCCACTGGAGCAGCGAACCGCTCTCGCAGAGCATCTCCGCATGTACGTCTCTGGGGCCTTTTTCTTTGTCTCTGTCCTGATGGCTATCTCAGGGAGACAAAGACCGTCAATGCTTGGTTTCAAAATAAACGAGCCTCCTCAAAGAAGCGCATACGGGGCGGTGCTCAGGCATATGAGGCCCAACATATAAATACCCCTCCCATTCTTCATCCCCCCCCTACACTTCCTGAATTCAACACCCAATCCGACCTAGACGATATTCATGACGACGAATATTCCGTAGACGTCCATCATTCACGCGCTACGTCTGTTGTACCATCAGATTACCCTTCCCCATTTTATGCAGCACATCCAGACCAAGCTCATTTTTACGCAGAGTCAGATCCAATGCCCCGCAGGATGCGCATGCGGCCGTCCTCTGAACAGACTGAGGAGCTTCGAAAACTGTACAATATCAATCCCCACCCTACTACCGAACAGCGGCAAGCTCTATCAGCCACTATTGGAATGTGAGTTCTATTTTGATCGTGATGTTTTTGATGATTCCATTATCTTCTTTTTTTTCTCCGTGTCGAAAACAAAATCTAAATCATTGTTTATTACAGGCGTTATCAAAGCATTACTAACTGGTTCCAAAACCAGCGGAGCCTCGCAAAAAAGCGGAAAGAAGACGAACCAGATGGTCTCCCTTTGGTTGTCCCCCAACCCGACTATCCCCAAGGGACACGGCATTACTCGGCATACCCTCCACCTTCCCACCCACATCCGTCTCTGGGTCTCCCTCCCCAGACAGGCCACGCATCCCCAAGTCTTCCTCTCTTGCCCCGTTCGCCCAGCGTTTCTCCCTCAACGGAGGACCATTCGCCCCAGAGATCCTTTTCCCACTCTCACAGAAGCACCACCCCTTATGGCAACCTCTCTTCCAGTTTTGGTCGCCCTCGGCGCTCTCGCCCTGAGCCATACCAGCTCGACGCCTTGAAGGAATTATTTACCAAAACCTCCACGCCGACCATCGAAGAGCGTTCTGCTTTGGCGCTTGAAATCGGAATGTATGTTATCCATATTGGGCGTAATCTCCAATATCTCATCATTTTCACAGGGATGTCGGAAAAGTTACGAATTGGTTCCGGAATTTGCGGCAGACTGCTCGCAAACGAGCGAAAAAGTCTGGCAGCGGAGATGATGAGGACGACGACAGTTTCCTTGCGAGGGATCCCCACTCCGCCTCTGCATCCCGGTTTGGCACGCCCACGTTCGGATCTTCGTCATCATCGATAAACGATTACTCTATGGATTTGGATGATTACGATATCCACCACCACTCCGATAATGGGAGTGAAGATGATTACCAGGAGGCTGTGACGCCGTCTCCTGAACGATCCCCATCTCCTCCTCCTGCCGCTATCTCCAATCCTCCTATGAATTACAGCAATAAGATGGACTCGCTAAATCACCCGTACCCTGTTCAAATAGATAAAGTCTCAACGCGGCGGTTTTCTGAAATCAGTGTCGCAGACGCAGAATTGCTCCTCATCTTCCACCGGCATGTCGTGCATTAACTGAAACGCAAAGTATCAATAAATATCCTTGTACGTCTTGTATCGTAATCTTTTTCGTACTCAACTCGATCCTTTTATAGAATCGTCTATCTATTTAACTATATAATTCAAAACAAAGCGCGGTGTAGGATAGCGCGACTAACCCAGCCCCCTCGTGTTCCCCCTGTCCATCTGTGCCCCACCACTCCTGTAGCCTTTGACGCTGAAAGTCTGCTTTTACTCTATCTACAGCCTTCTTTATCTCCCTTTGTATCCGTTCACCGGCATCAACAAAGCAATCCCCGCCTTGAAGCCAACTATATGTACGCTACATGTATATGGTGTACTAGTTCTAGTTATGCATACAGAAGAATACTCACAATTAAAAGCGAATTCTCATTTTACTACATCGACCTTTGACCTGTCGGATCAAGGTGCGCTTCGAGATGGAGAACTGACAAAAGATCGTCGTCCTGATCGACCCCTCACCGTTCCTATGGTATCCCCTTGCTTAGCAAGTAAGTCGCCACATTTTCTGACCCCTTACTCGTCGTCTGAACATCCCTTCTGATAGTCCATACCCGTCCCAAGTCACCGACCCAAAATCGAATGTGTTCTACGATGTTCCTTTGATATTTACCATGGGAGAACGATTAATCGGCTACTCTAATTTTATACGGCACGAAGCCTGGAATTAAGCCTCCATGTAGACACAGAGTCTCCCCAAACAAGCTGCTCGTTGCTCTTACTGGTGGCAGAGTACTTGAGTACTCTTTATCGTCAACGATGGCCCATGTGTGCTCGGCTCACCCTCCAGAGGATAGGACTCAAGACTTTATAAGGCACCATCTATTGAAGACAGGATGGACACTCGGTTGGAAATTTGGAAATACCTTGGTCCCTTCTGGGATGTAATCATCGCTGGTATTTGATAACACCGGACTTTCGACAAAGAACAGAGAATTTCGATCGGACTCCGGGCTGACTCCGGTCTCCTTGAGTGACAAGTCCTCGGTCCTCTTCAATTTCAATATTGGCATGTCCGAAGTCATTGGAAGGAAATAGCAAGCGTAATTGCATAGGATCACCGAAATCTGGTGGGAATTGGGAGTCGAGTTGTACATATATATGTGGATGGATTATATATTCTAAACAGGGGTGGTGTTTGAATTTATACTCAGGTATTGTCGCATACAAGCCTTAAACTAGTGTATTCGAAGACGATGCGATAAAATCGAGACTGGATGGTCGCCCGAAGTGAAGACGAGAGAGGCAAATAGTGAACTCGAGGCCATTCATTGGAATAAAGTTCTGGAGTAATCTAATCTTGATAGTCCAAGTAATATGTTCAGAGAATCCTGAAAGATCTCGGCCTCCAGTAAAAGCAGAGTATGGTGAGTGCAAGTGTGGCGAAGGTGATGGGAAGCGACATGCATACTGCAAGGAGAGAAGCAAGGAGTTGGAAGAAGGTTTGGAAGAGCTCCATTATGTCTTGACCTTTATAGCAAGAGTTAGATGCACTCGGCCATCGAAGTCGACGCGTCGAATGTGGGGAGTATTTGACCGGGGTAACGAGTGGGTGTGGGTGTTCAAGCAACAACCCAAGGTCCACGCCCGCGCGATGTAAATTGGCCTCAGCACGCCACAAAGTATCAGTTGATGGGTGTGCTTCGTCCCGTAAATGTGAGGAGACAACTTGAACCAGGTTCTGATTAAAATGGAACTGGCCTCGTCCAACGCGGTTTCGAGCGCGTTCCTGAGCGCGTTCCTTTTTGTCGAATTCGCCAGTAACTTCGCAGTCAAATTCACGAAGAACGGAGTGAACCACGTCCCAGATGTCGGTTGCAGGTGCTGCCCGAGTGCCCGAGGTTATTGACCATTTATGTCCACGGCGTTTAGCTTCGAACAACGTTGCCGCTTGGTATAAATAGGATTCTAGCCAGTGCTCTGCGTCGACGAATTGCTGTGGGTCGAGGCTGCTGATAGTCCGTCCCATCCTTGAATTGTGGGTTGAATTCCGCCATGTTATTTTATTTGCGTTTCGAAAAGGCGTATGATTTTCTGGACCAGGGTTGCATGAGCACGCTCCAGAAAATTGCTCCCATTGCCAGATATCCTGCCCATATATGTCGACGTTGTAGGCAATACAGTCGGCACAGAGTAAGTCTCGCAAAGACTGCTCGTAGACCGCAAGTGTCGTCATCGACTGTTTGATGAGTTGAGCTGTGATGGTGAGGAAGACCCATCCGCGGATGAGAAGAAGGATCTCTGTGGGCAACGTGACTTGGCGGGGACTCGTATTCGACTTGGTGTAGGGGCCATGAATGATGTAGTCTATCGCATCGAGCTCTGGGGACATGTACGCGAGGCACGCATGCATAAGTGTAGATTTCGAGGTGATAATTTTTGGTCCTGACATGATGGTAGCCTGAGGGCGGGGATATTCAAAAAAACACTTGGCTACACGCAAACATAAGTACTCTACGGACAACGCGGACATAAGGATAACATACATGAATTTCTCCGACGCGGACTCAGGCTGAAGAGACTCGGAGGACCTGGACTGACGTGACATGAAGTTCCTGCGGCTGAAGGAACAGGACCACGATATTTAACGAATCGACCTGGAGTGATTAATGATTATGACATCCTGCGCCCTTTGTGTCGAAGAAGACGAAGTGGGACGTCGAGAAAAAGGAAGGTTCGCCCCGCCAGATTGGGACATCTCCACGCAGGCCATGCTCATCGGAGACACGTCAGGAAGTGCTCATTGCAGTATCCCATCCTTCTATTGACTGTAGAAACAAGCAAGGCATAGCTTGAGGGGTCACTTCCGTCCTTGTGGCTGAGGTAGTCTGTGCACATGCTGTCGTCAACTCTGCCTCATGGGTAACTAGAATGCAATCTTGTTGCGCTAACTGGGATAGAGCGGAGCGCAGTACGTACCCCAAAATTTGTAGAGAAAAATGGCGAGGAGGTTCAAGCTGGGAGAAGATCATTCATTCACTGATTGAGGTCGATTGTAACACGGGCAGTGGATGCTCTGTGACTCGTGAATGGCCTCCTCTTTCGACCCGTCTTTTGATCCGTCGCAATTTCGAAGTCAGCGGCCTCGACGGCTCACCTTGGTGGTCTTCAAGTTAATTCTAACTCATGAACCTTTGGAATCGATCGCGCCTACTCTTTAGAGTTTTCGAACCCATGTCGGCCTTCTACAGCGGGCCTTTAAGAGAAACAAATCCGAAGTTCTAACGGATGAATCAGTCTGCCAGGTTTGCCGCCGGATGTTGAGGATTGGTTTATTGCAAGGTGAGTATTTTGACCGTGGCCACCGGCATCCTTCGCAAGGGCGCTATGCCTCGTCGTCTTCCGACTTTCCAGGATTCAATCCCCTCCGGGCCAATAAAAATTATAGTTAGTCTCAGCATACCTGACGCAATGCCTTGGGATAAAGGCGGAATGCTGGTGTTCGAAGAATCCCTGAAGTCTTGAACAACCTACATACCAACGGCGAGATATGTGTTCCACAGTTTTTTGATTGGAATGGCTTTGCTGCTTGATCATGAGGATGAGAATCATTCTGGAGCTGCCTGGCCAGATCGCTACCTACCTGCCGATTCTTTGATTTGAGCTAGATTTTTATTTCAAGTCGTCGAGATTCGAGTCCTCATATGTCAATATGATAGCATCATCTGACTCTAGGATGTGCGTAAAGGACAAGCACATTAGGACAAGCACGTTAGGACTTTTCACGGTAAGAGTTGGCTTGGAGTTGGCGTTTGGGAGCTCAGAGTACTCAGCAGAGGTTTGGTGTCTGCCGCGGCATCAAGTATCTAGAAGTTTTGGTCTGTTTTGCTTCGGCATGTTCGCCTCCTATCCTCGCCAACGACAGACGCCACATTGCCAGTGGGTTCAGTATAACCCAGAGGGATCCCCGGCAATCTCAGCCGGAAGGATCAAGTCGTCATAAATAT
>Ga0307517_10006644_pt1 | contig 17047 bp, 21 predicted proteins | sample 23_EM_MG_FD_194515 | JGI IMG/M metagenome (GOLD analysis project Ga0307517, IMG submission 194515) | Populus trichocarpa ectomycorrhiza microbial communities from riparian zone in the Pacific Northwest, United States - 23_EM | ecosystem: Host-associated > Plants > Roots > Unclassified | place...
TGTTTTCTTATTTTTTTTTTTTGGCCCCCCCCCCCCCCCCCGCACTTGATAAAATCTTGTTCTGCGATTGAGCCCGGTCGAATGTCTTCTGTGGCAAAATATTGATGACAACTCAATAGAGTATGATATTGCTCTTACACACCCACGGCTTAGGGGACATCAGTTTTCCCTAAACCCCCAAACCCGCAAAGCCCCGCAGGGGGACTGCCAAGAACTCCAGACAGGACTAGACAGCCTCTAGCAGTCTGCCCAGGGCAGCAAAATTCTAGGGCGGCCATTGTTGCCCCGGATGGCGGGCCCTATAAATTGAGAAGGCGCTTTTCAGGAGAAGGGGTAGGACTGCAGGCGATGCCGGGGAGGGCCGGGGAGTTGCCAGATAGCGGGAGACAGCATGAGTGATGTTTCATGATTTCCACTCTGCATATATCTGCTCCGAAACCGGATTAGACAGGTGGGGGTAGAGATGGGGGGTAGGATCTCGGAGTTGCGGATTCGCCTTCTGCCCTGGAATAAATTCTCGGGTTTTATCTGCTGGCTCTATTGGTTGCGGGGCTGGGCGCATCCCGCAACCCAAGCGAGCATGTGCTAGTAGCCATGTATATAACTCTATAGGGTGGTGAAGCACCCAACGAGAGGGAGGTGATATGGGGAGCCTAAGTTAGATGGGTTTGTAGGCGGAATCTCCATTCCAAGTGATGGATGAAGTGGTGTACTACCACGAGAGGTAGGCTTTAGTCCCATTATATAAAGGACAGCGGGGGGTGCGCGGGGGCATGGGGCTAATTGTCAGAGTTCGCCGCATCGTGCAGGATTCCCGGGCCCACCGTCCTTCCGGGTCTTCGGGTATCGGGCGTCCCATCACCCAAGAAACGACGGACTATAGCCCATATTCCGTCTCGTCCTACCTTCAAGACGGATGGGCCGAACCGTTGGGAACACCGGCGGACAGCAAAACCTGCGTGCCGCTTCACCTGACCTGTTTCCCTTCCAAAAATCGCAGCCCGTTAGAAAATTAGGAAATCTGTAGAGGGAGAGCAGGGATGACCCTACAATGAGGTCCCGGCTTTTCCCAGCCTTTTCCGCAATTCGCCCGGGACACTTTTGCTTTGCCCCTCAAAGCGTCCGGGTTCCCCTTGGAAGTGGCTTGGCAAAGTGGCCCGCTTCTCCAGAGATTTTTTAGACGACGTGGCCTTCGCCTCTTCGAAACGTTTGACTAATCCGGCGTGCTGCTCCTGAGAGCATTGATACCCTATGCCTTCAAACTTCTCCAGAGATACACTATTCCGAGCCATAGTAATCAGAGGTCCGCCTCTCTACTGCACGTAGTTAGTTGCTATTCACAATAATGATCAAAGGTGATACCCACGAAGGGGTTGCAGACGAACTGTGTCATTGCAAAATCCAGCGGTGAAGTGAGTTGAAGGCTTGGAAAAGTGGGTAATTTTAACGGAGAACGGTAATGGGGCAGTGGGGTGGTTGTTGCTGGGGTGTGGTGGAGACGGAACCTGGAATGACTGTGTTTGTCAAGTCAATCACAACCACTGCAGGGACTGCTAAATTGGATGAATCATCAAAGGTATTGTCATGCCATTGACAGGGGGGGCTAGGGAGCATTTTTAATGATCCCAATTGAGCTCCATGTCAACGGTGTCTCTATTATATCCCTCTCGGGTTAGCCGGGGAAACCATCGAAACCCATTTTTTCGCCCGATCTCGCAAGAAAAATCGGGGGATCCGATAAGCAAAATTTTTAATATTCATGTGCTGCACTCGAGGAGGCTATTAAAGACTGGAGGACTATTTCTACAATTCCATACAATTCTCTGCACAAGGTCATGTTTTCTAGTTTTAATGACCCTCCCTCCCCCCCCTCGAGTAATACAAGTCCCGGAAGAGCGATCCAATCATCTACTAACGCGACCAGATGCTGAGGTACTAAATTCGCAGTAGTGGTAGTACAACAGCAAGGGTCCTATTTCAACATCATATATTTATCCTGCTGCACCGCACCTGTCTGATGTTCATCCCATTTTGCTAGGCACTATCCTTATCTCGCTTTGCGGAGACAAGACAGGCTCACAATGCAATAAATTTAATAGGGAAGGCGTAGCCTACCAGAGTGAAAATGGCTAAAGCCCCTATAGCTTTCATCCCCCACAGCTGTTTCTTCCAAGAAAAAGGAAGCAAAAGAAATATTTTCATTCCTTTCTGCTACCCCGCCGATCGCCAACCTTAAGGTCTAGAGTCGGATTCTCCCACCTCGTAGCAGGGTTGATAAGTCCCACAGCCCTATTGATGAAGCCTAGGTTCTCCAACCTCCCAGTCCCCATAGGGCAGGATTTGAGGAATTCTCAGTTCTCCTGCCCTACATGACGGATTGTTCAATAATAACTCATTGTGAGCGTGGATTGAACTCCTGGGCTCCCGCTAATTGCGACAGGAGTATTAACCACTGCGCCAGCTAGGTATTTCATGATATATCAACTTCGGAACAAATACTTATCCTCCCAAGAGCCAGTTTTCGGAACTTGGTAAGAACGGTAACATATCTCTTTTTAAGTTGTTGATAGGTTCAATGGAGGTCTATTTTACTCCTTCGATATCTTTAGTGTGTAATTCTCCGTAATTTTAACCGGAAGTGGTGCTTTGTGCGCTCATTACTATCATACAGTAAGATATGAAACTACACAGCCCAAACCATATTACTAATACTATACTCCCCCGAGATGGGCAGACTTGCCACGATTGGTGCGCTCACAGTGCTTACTCCTAGACTACCACATCCACTCTCCCACACTCTAAACTCTATCATTCCTACTTCACCATTTAACAACCCGTCGTTAGTAGCCACTCACTATCCTCTGCGGTGGTGATGGGCCCGAACTCCCCCACAAAGGCTAAATATCCGTTATAACATCGTTTGTAGATAGAGGCTAGAAGAGCACGCAAGCCATCACCATAGTTGATATGGCGGAGTCTGAACTAACCTCCGATGGGAGAAGATACGCCACGGGAACTCTGCCACCCCTCTTGACTCCCGAATCCACTGAATCCACAACCTCGCTATTATATCCTGCCTAAATCCGAGCGCCCCAGCATAGACAAAGTCCCGCTGTAAGGTAAACTGCCAAATTTAGCAGTGCGATACGAACATCTTCAGTATCAATCTAACACCCATGTTGCTAGCAATTATTCAGCGAAATATAGAGAAATTCGGCAATATCACCATTGTAGGGGGTACCCCACTTCAAGGTTCAAATAGCTTCCCTACCAGAACTCTTGGAGCCCTGTTTAAATGCCGGACACAACACCTTGAGCTAGATTTACCATGAATGACCACTCCAACCCCTGGGCCCCCTCCCTATACAGCACATCTATCAATCCACCGGTATTCATCTAGAATTCAGGGCATGAATCCCGCGAATCCCCGCCCCGCGTTGAAATGCTAGAGAATCACACAGCTAGTAAAAGAGTGATCACTATTTACAGATTCATTTCTTAAGACCATACCTCTCCAACCATACCTATAGTCGTAGAGGTGACGGTAGAGCTACTCAGCATAGCAGTGGAAGCCCTTAGTCCGCCATGCGCTAGGAGCACAATTTCTCAATTCCAGGTAGTACTTATATTAGCCCCACTACCATCTCGGAGGCATGAATCTCCACAGACTCGGATGATTCAAAATCGTTGATGGTACGATGCTTGGCATCCCCGTGACGTAAAGTTAGCGATTCGCTCGTCCTATCTCTCTCGCTTCGAAGAATTCCTCCTCCTCGCTTCTCCGGTTAGCCGGTAGGACAGGCTGTGTGAGATATGGTAAAGGGTGACATGGTGAGTGCTCCTCTATGGTGGTCTCGGGTTCGAATTAGCCGGTTCCTAGGGGGCGCATAGGCTGCAATTCTCTTGCGTTGATGTTCTTGATGGATCTGTCACGTGACGATATAAGAATTATGGCTTGGGAGCATTTGCTTTACAGCGATGCTCTATGAGCTATCATAACCCGGATAGAGTTTGCATGTCTTGGGCTTTAGGGCCATCTTGAGTTAAACACCCACAACAGAAAGGACGTCAGGACCATGATACCTGCACAAGTGAATTTCGGTAGGCGATATTGTAGACGGACTATGGGCGAAGACCAGTCTAAGTTCCAGCCAATGCGCACCCCCGCTCGGGACTCCCGAATAAATTCCATCCCAAACCTAAAAGCCACCCTTCCTCCCCCCATGGTGGCATTCCCAATTGCTCTACTCATCTCGTCTCCCGCACCCCCTCCAAAGATGTCCATCGTATCACCTCAAGTGCCGTTCGAATACATATCCGGAGGAGTATCCCTGTCCAAGCCTCTGGAAAGACCCCTCTCCCTATCTCCCAACTCCCGGCCCAATCCCAAGTCCCGCAACACCCACCATCCCCCGCTCTCCATGCACAGAATCATTCATAAATTGGCTTCCCACCACTCCACGGCCCGGCTACCCCGCTGCCGTCTGGAATGACGTCGAAACCCAGGGCTTTGGCACAGTTCTACAAAGCCCTCTTCTCCGCGTTTTTGGTAGCAGTAATGTTAGAGGTCGGCTGGCTCCCCTACAAACACATCCAGGATGTCGAGAATAGCGCGAGACACAGAACTAATGAGGGCCTTGAATGAACCACGCATATCAATGCACACCACGGGGGAGTCGGCTAAGGTGTTTAGAGAGCCAAGAAAGAACCCGACGAGAATTAGTAAGGCGGGCTAGAAATGCCACAGAGGGGTTTAAGCAGAGGGGGGGGGGGGCGAAGGAGAAGCGGGGTTGAGATAGGTGAAGAGGGGGTGCTTGAACTGCAAGCATTCAGGAATCAAACTCGGAAGATGATGTGCACTGGTGTCCGGGGAGTTTGTCACCAATTGCAAGGGTCACAGACGTATCATTGCATAACCCTTCTTATGCTGAGGATGAGGAGAGCCCGGGTTTCTGAAAGGGAGGGCGGATGCATGCGGGCTAGTTTTCGGTAAACGCTATGTCAGTATTGATTACTCTAGCATTAAATTTCACAAATTCTATTGTTTTTGTACTTTTTTCCCCCCTCATTCCCATCGCGAGTGAGTTGTTATGAACATATGATAGAGCTAGGGGTATAAATTCCGTTTCGTGGTTTAAGACTCAGTCTACTTGGACAGTTGAAAAAAAATAACAATTGCAAGCTCCGGGAAATCCCAACGACACTCGGAAAGTTCGTGACACGAGTGATGAGCCTCCCGTGCTACTATACGGCCTTTAAGCAAAAGCAGCCTCTTCGTGATCCGACCCCATTCTATCCCCCCTCTCTCCTTCAGCTCAATCTCTTCATCAATGCCTTTACCATAAAGTATCCTTTCTTTTGCGTTTGACTTAGACTCCCGCTTCCGCCTCCTTGGCCCCTCGTCGCACCTCACATTCCATCACTGTGATTTCGGACTTCTCCATCCCGTGATCACCATGTACGGTAGGCAATCAGCTGTGCAAGTCCCCCCTCATGAACGGACCGAACACAGGGGTGACCCTGGGAACCGAACTCGGTATGTGCGCTCGAATGTGCACAGACAATTCGCGATGCAAAAATTCCGCTTCCAGGATCTCCCCTGTGTTCGGTCCGTTCATGAGGGGGACTTGCAGTGTAGTACCGCACTCGAGTACATTCCGCTGCCGGAGCTATCTTTTCTGCAGTATGCACCCCCTCCTTTCTGGTCTGATGCCCCACTAAGTCCCAGGGAACAGCCCCCTCAAGCCCGCAAATCATGGACTCAACCCGGCTCGAATGTCCTCCCGCTTACCTTGGCTCGACAATGGGGCGGGTGGTGGTCGGTCGTTCCCTCGACCATTAAAGAACGCCAAAGCGAACAGCGGTCGGTACATGCCGGTACCGTACCGCACCCACTCATCAGAACTAGAAGCTTATTCTTACCGGTAGTTTATTTGACCATCCCCAAGAAAGAAAGAAAAAAGAGGATAAAAAGAGTTTGGTTTGTAAGCTGTCGTTGCTTCGGCACCGCTTCCGCGGGTTAGTGCCGCTAGCCAAACCCTAAACCAGAGAGAGGCATCCTTCCCCCTCGATTTGAAAGCAAGAGCCAAGGGAGGGACAGGGAAAGGATTCTATGATCGTATCGGCAAGGTTAGAGCCGGCTTCCTTCTACACAATAATTACTCTCGGATGATAATCTGCGGGCATCGAGACTCCTTCCACCGTAAAAACTCGAATACGGTGGTAGATGGACGTGCCCGGACACTGTACGAGTAGTTGTCTCTCCCCGTGAGGCGCTTTGAACTAGTAGATTCCTTCTCCTTTGTCACTACGGGAACTAAATTAGGGGCATTTTCGCTTAAGTCAGGCGTAACTTGATTGGAAATTCAAACGTCCTCGCGCATTTATCTTGTATTTCTATTCGAGTAATACGAGACTCACTCTATCGGTCTCCTGTTTGGGCAACCCTCATCCAATTCACAAAGCCCGAGATCCCAGCGAGCCGCGAAGGCTTTACGAACCAAAGCCATCCTACCAAGGAAAGCAGGAGGCCTACTTGTACTGTACAGCAGAAAACCATCATAGAGCATGCATGGCATTAGAGTCTGCAGGGGGCACATCTCGAGAGGGCTCGGGGAGCAATTCGAATTTTAAAAAGTGGCTTCCACAATAATAATATTACAATGGTCTATTCAAAGACCCTTTTCCCCTCCCCCCCAGAATCCTCCACAACAATCATTCACAGCCTTATCTGACTGAGATGTGATACGATCCCGGCGACTTTCCTTGGGTTTGCCGCTTGCATGCAGGAGTAAGGAGCCATGTTGAGTAGGAATCGTGAGGGGAAAAATAAAATTCACATCAAAACATCCTTATCACATTGCCTTAGCTTGAGGACCCGGTTTCCTGCCTGCACCACACGCTTCTCGGGAAAAGGCGACGGCATCGACCCTCAGAGTCAATTCTATTCCATTACCCACCTCTAAATTCCCAGTGGATATCTCCTAACATGTTACCTTTCCTCTCCTCTCTTCCTTCACCATTTTTGGGCTGTTTTTTTTTTTGATACCATTGGGTGATAGAATTGTGACGAGTGAGTGAGTGTCAAAGTACGGCGCAGCTATGTCGACAATAGAACGAGAGGTCATGGATCCCGAGAAGGCCGCCATCTCTTCTCCCTCCGTGCCGCCAGAAATCATGGGAGCCGGCGCGGTACCGCCAAAGATGCAGACACACAGCTATTGTGAAGACATTGAACAGGGTATAGACAGTGGCGCACTCTCTAGCACTGGTGGCGAGGAATTCGAGGTTAGGTGGATTGGCGATGACGATGATCCCCTTAATCCACGGAGCATGAGCAAGTCTCGGAAGTGGCTCGCTGCATGGGTGGTCGGTATTGGTGGTGCTTGTGTGTGAGTGAAAAGTTTCGTCTTGTTCACCTTGTTTGCTTCCTCAGCATTCGTGGATTTTTCGTGATGGAGATGAACTAATGAGTGGAGTGATAGGACATCCACATCTTCCATGTATACTCCGTCCTATCACCAAATTATGACTGAGTTGAACGTTCCGCAATTGGCCGCGGTCGGTGGGTTATCGCTCTATGTAGCAGGAGTGGGAATCGGGCCGATGTTCCTCGGGCCGCTATCAGAGTTTTATGGGAGGAGGCCGATTTACCTCGTTTCCTTTTCGCTGTTTGCGCTATTCCTTCTTCCCTGTGCCCTTGCTCGGCATATCGCCGTGCTGCTCGTTTTTCGCTTTTTAGCCGGTATGGCCGGGTCAGCTTTTTTGTCCGTTGCCGGTGGAACAATGGGGGATATGTTCAATAAAGCGGAAGTCGGGGCCTCGATGATGTTGTATACCACTTCGACTTCTGTAAGATCAATTTCAAAGCCAAAAGTAGGCAGAAAACTGATGGGTTTCAGATGGGACCAGGTGCGGGCCCCCTCATCGGTGGTTTTATCAACCAGCATATCAATTGGCGCTGGACCTCCTGGGTCCCAATGATCTGGTCGATCTTCATGTTAGCCAGTCTCTACATTTTCGTTCCGGAAACCTATCACCCAGTCCTTCTCCGGGACCGAGCGGTCTCGCTGCGAAAATCGACCGGCGACCCACGCTATCGCGCACCAATCGAGAAGATGTCCCGCTCGATAGCCCATACAGTTCTGTGGTCCTGCATCCGTCCCTTCGAACTCCTAATATTCGAGCCGATGCTGTTACTCCTGTGCACCTTCGCAGCACTTGTCCTGGGCATCCTATACCTCTTTTTCGAAGCCTTCCCCCTCGTCTTCGGGAACGTGCACCACTTCTCCGTGCAGCAAATTGGCCTGACATTCATCGGACTGATAGTCGGTATGGGCATGGGCATACTAACCGAACCAATCTGGCAAAAAAACTACGCACACCTAGTGCACAAGCACAACCAAGTATCCCAACCGGAGTTCCGTCTCCCCCCCGCCATCGCCGGCAGCGTGCTCGTTCCCATCGGGCTCTTCTGGTTTGCCTGGACCACGCTCCCGCACGTGCACTGGATCCTACCGGTCATCGGATCGGCGTTCTACGGCATGGGAACGCTGCTGATATTCTCCGGAATATTCACCTTCACCGTGGAAGCATACCCCGTATACGCCGCCAGCGCTCTCGCCGCGAATTCGTTTGTCCGGAGCGCGTTCGCCGCCGGTTTCCCGCTCTTTAGCATGGAGATGTACGAACGCCTGGGGTACCAATGGGCCAGTAGTCTTCTCGGGTTTTTGAGCTTGGTGATGGCGCCGATCATGGTTTGCTTTTTCGTTTGGGGGAAGGAGATTAGAGCCAGGAGTAGGTTTGCCACTGTGAGATGAGTATCATCATAGATTGTAGTTATATTTCTTACATAAGAGGGGTGAGGGAGTGGGGGGTTCTTTTGTTTCCTTTCTCTCTGCCCGTTTCTACCCGGTGGTTTCTTTAAAAATAAAAATAAACGGTGCATACTGTATATATCTCGACGAGCAAACGATAGATGGACAGTGAGGTGGTGGCTCCACAGGAAAAAAAACGAGAACGAACGAACGACCGAACAAGGCCCCCTCCCCCGAGAGACCCCAGCGTCTTCTTCCCATGTAAGCGCTCATCCACCCACCCACCGCAGCCTCAAACATAATACCTCCTTCCACATCCCCCCACCTGCCATTCCAGGGTCGGGCACCCCCCCCCCCCCCCAAGGAACCACAACCGCGACTCGCGCGCGTGGGATGTGATAGGACACCACCTCCGACGAGATATCACAGACTGACCTAATACGGCTTCCTGCCTTCCTGCGCAGCGGTGCTGTGTTGATGATAGCAGAAGGTAGATTTCTAGGCTTTGGTGGGGGGGGGGGGGAAGAAGAAAAAAATGAAAAATGAAAGCGAAAAAGAGAAAAGGCAAACTTGGCTTGATGATTGATGGTGTTTCCGTAATATGATATTAGTGCTTGTATTACCGTAAGTTATAGGCTATCTATCATACAGAGCCGATGTAGAGCACGGTAGGGCTGCAGCGCAGTGCAAAACTATATTCCCACCATAATATTATATTAACAACATATCATACTGGACCAGTACTGTTAAGAATCTCATCTCGCTGCTCAAGTAAGTGCGATAGGGGATCATCAAAAAGCCAGAAAACAATTTCTATCATACCGATCCGACAACAAATTCTTCGAACGGACAAGGGTTATGTTTTCCGGCCCTTAATAACTCCTCCCCTCCCCCCCCGCCCCGAGCAAAACACGATACCGGTAGAGATAGACCACGTTATGATAACACTCGGTCGATCCCGATTAGATTAGATTGGGCGATCTCCCGGCATGTCAGGGTGCCAATATGAACCCTCCCTCCCTCCCTCCCTCTCACCATTCTTTAAAAGCGGACCGAATTCGAACCACTGAACCAGGCCTCAACAAGTTTTGAGAAACAGAAATCTTACGCGAGCCCCCCCCCCCCGACCTACCCCTTTTCTACATTCAGTACCGTATTATGCCATTTCCTTCCACACCACATAATAAATATAATACCGGTACTACCATGAAGAGGGGGGGGGGATATATATAAAAAAATATAGCTCTGAGACCGATTTGAACGATCGACCCTGCGATCTGCAATCGCATGCTCTAACCCCTGAGCTACCAGAGCTTCTGATGAGCCTTTTACTTTTTTCGTTACTAAGTGTGGCTGGGTGCGGTCTTCGCCCATTTTTTTCCTCCTTCGGGCGAGGTCGGTTAATCAGCTTAGGGGGCACGGAAAGAAAGAAGCTAGGGTGGCCTTCAAGGTAGGAAATAGTATATATATGATAATATAAATACAGGTACGGTAGGCGGGCAGGTAGGTATAGGTGGGTAGGCATACGGACAAGCAGAACGAGACTAACTCATCCCAATACTGAGCACAGCACCGCACAATTTCCACAATGCAAGGTGCAAACCAAAAATTGAAGTTAACTAGCAAACTCGGACCCAGAAGATACAGAAAGAAAGAAAGAAGCAAGGAAAGAAAAAAAAACGGTTCCCAGCAGTCTATAGTCACGCACCGTAGTCCAAGTACAAGATACGAAAACCCAAAATTGAAAATGGAGAAATGGTCTCGGAGGTAGAAAGAAAGAAACACACGATGAACATTGTCCACATTCCATCCTACCGCTCCTAGGCCTGAGCGAGTAAATAGAACGACCAGTCAATTCAGCGTACTTAATCAGAGCAGTAAAAAGACACATAGAATCGTACACAACCCTACCGCACCCAACTCGACAGAAGAGAAAAGAAGGAAAATAAAGGAAAGGAAAAAAGAAGCAAGAAAGCAAAATCACTTCGCCCCCTCCGGCGCCGGTCTCGGAAGAATCGGTAGAAACTATATACTCATCAGCCCTCGCTCCACCCACGAAGAACTCTTGAAAGAGAAAAGAGGGAAAACTCACATTCGCAACAATCAACATGGGGATATCAAACACATCCCTCTTAATAGTCCAACAGAAAGCACACTCCACCTTCCCATCCTTCGCGCCGAGGCCATCCATGCCACGAGCCTCCCTCACGCCATCCTTTTTACTATCATCCTTCTCAGCACGGTACTTGAGTACTTTGCAAGTCGTCATGACAGCGCCACGGGCGTCGCCAAAGGCGAGTCGGGCAAACTGCTCATAGAATTCAACAACGCTCTCGTCGTCCAGGAGCTCAGCCAGGAATACGGGCTTCTTCATTCCCCCAAGGCCGCTCCCGGCTCCTCCCCCGGTCGCGACGTTAACACCGCCAAGACCGTACTCGTCTACTGATGGTGGCTGGAAGTTAACAACTTCGCCGTTGACGGGCACGTTCGTGTTTCGGTTCGCCTTCTCGCCGAGGAGAACCTGCTTCTCCCAGCCCGTAAGCATGCAGAATTCCTTGCCGACACCAACTACCTCCCCTGTGCGTCGGCAGACGAGAGTTGGCGTGCCACAGTTTTGTATAAAGCGTTCGTACTCCCAGAGCGTTCGCTGGAAGCACTTTTCCATGAAGAGGAGGTCATCGGCTTTGAGAGTCTGTGTGCAGGCGATGAAGGAAGGGCGGAACGAAGCCATTGCCCGAGCGATGCGTAGAAGGAGAGGTTTTGGGAAGCGGGTTTCGAGCATGTGGAAGAGGCGGTGGTAGTGGAGTGTGTATGGGTATGGTGTTGTGATGGAATTGTAGATCTGGCTGGGGTCCTCCGGAAGTCTACGACGGCGGATAGGGGCCTGGATTTGTGGGACCTGTTGCTGCTGCTGCTGCTGCTGGGCTGTGGATGCAGATTGCACCTGCTGGAGGTTGGAAGGGCGATGGTGTCCACCGGATTGGTAGAATGAGGGAGAGCTCATGGGACCACTCGTCGCCGTTGCATCGTAATTCGCTGAGCCAGCTGTAGTTTGCGCTGTACTCTGAATGTAATTCTGTCGGGGGGATTCCACAGGCGGGGATGGGCTGGTGAGACTCCCCGGCCCGGCTTCAATCATGTAAGTCCCCGCGAACCCGACATTATGCCCCGCTCCAGAATTCCGCCCTCCATGACTGGCACCCCAGCCATCGCGGAAGTGCGATGAGTCATCCTGCGGGGCTGAAAACCCTCCATACCCTTCGCCGGGCCCCATGCTCGGGGAGTACGCATAGCTGCCTACGCTCCCATCGTCCGCGTCGGCAGCTTGTCCACTCATCCTGCCGAGGACGCCAAACTCAAGGGCACCGTATTGACTACCGAAATTCAAGCTCGCGATGTCGAAATTGAAGAAGGCAGGGTCACTAGGGTCGAATAGAGGGGTTCCGGGAAAGTTCCCCCCACCGCCGGCACCACCCCCTCCGCTATTCCCACCTCCCCCAGCTCTCCCGCCATTCCCACCATCACCGGTATTCCCACCACCGGCAGAGCCCTTCGTCGGCGACGACTCCTGCAACCCCGGAGACCCAATCGACCCCGGATTGATGGTCCCATCTGGTGGCGGCATGTCTGTGTTTATATTCCCAGGGACATGATGTGTCGGGTAAGTAGAGAACCCCCCGGCGAAATCGGTTACGTCATCGATCGGTGCGTCGTGGAGGTACTTTGCCTTCTTGCGGACACCATCGTGGCAGGCGTTCTGAAGACCTCTCTTGATACATCTCTGACATGGACGCTCGTCACCTAAAACTCACACAATCCGTTGCAACAAAGGGGCCCTTAGTCACATGTCAAACGCAAACACGCGGGGCGAGGCGAAGAGAGGGGAGGAAGGAGGGGATTGATTACCACAGGTCAAGTGGGCGCGCTGACAAGCGAAGCAAGCTCTCCTCGCCTTCTTCCTCCTGGGTCGACCTGGGTCTTTTGATGATGGTATGCTACCACTTGGAGTTGGGGGTACTGCTGGAGATTGTCCTGCTGCTGTTATCACCGCTGTTGTCGGTGTTGTTGTTGTTGTCGCCGGCGTAGCTGTCGCCGTGGTCGTCGTTGTAGCCGTAGTCGGGCCTGCAGCCTCGCCTAGTGAGTCGGGATCTGGCTTCACCATGGTGAAAATGGGTGGTCGCGTGAGCACCCAACAGGAGGGAAGGGAAAAAAATGAAAAAAAAGGATAAAAGCGGGGCAAAAAAAAAAGGATTTTATTTTTCAAATGAAATCCTTTTTTTCTCTCCTCCTTCCAATTGTTTTTCCCCCGGCCCTAAATTGCAGCTCCGTCCGCAAAAGTAGGTAGAGAATCTGAACAAAAAGTATTTTCACCGCAACAGCTATACTATCGGGAAGATGCGGAGGAGAGGGGGGTGTGTGTGGGAAGGGAAGGAATGAGGTTAAGTAAAGTTGAATTCTAAAAGAATTGGCGGAGGGTGTTGTGATGTGATGTAAAGATTATAAAAGGGAAAAAAAAGGAAAAAGAAAAAGAAAATTGTGGTCGATAGCCGAGTGGGAGCCTCAATCAGGTTAAAAGGCGACCCGATGTCCTAGAAACTTTTTCAGCAATCGTTTCTCCTCCCCCACGTCTGACAGGCTGACTGACTGACTAGATGACAGCTGACAACCTAAAGTTAATAAAGAAAGAAAGAAACAAAGAAACAAAGAAACAAAGAAAGAAAGAATCTAACTTAATACCTCGCCCTTCTCGCCGAATTCCCCCGGGTTTAGTGGGTCAATTGCGTTTTTCACTTCTTCTTTTGCTGCTCTCTACTACTGCTACTGATACGGTTACAGCAACAATGGACAAAACCAACTTATAGCAGGAGGGGAGAAGGATGAGGAGATATCGGGACAACGGGATAGAGAAGAGGCGAGATGTACAGTATTATATTAGAGGGGTGGTAGAAGAAGAAGAAGGAGAGGAAAGAAGAGAAGGAAGGGGGAAGGGGAAGGGGAAGAAGAAAGAGGAGGTGATGATAATTTGGATTACCGGTGGATCGTCACTCGGTTGTCGGACAAACGGCTGAACCATCTTCCCCAATTATTATTATTATTATTATTCTCTTTTTAATTACCTTTTCTACACCTTTCCCTCCTTCCTATTCTCATCGTTTAATAATCTTCTCCCAATCTTTTATTCAAGAATTAAACCCCTAAAAAAACTCTCAAATACTTTTCCCTCATATCGATGCTGCCCCGAGATCAATCCTGCATAGAGATGCCGGTCGCTAGCTTGCTGTCTCTCAAGTTGCGTTGGGTCCTGAGCAGCGGCTACGATTTCCCAGCTTGGGTTAGGGTAGGTCACAGAGGCAAATCTCTACCCAGCAATTACCGGCACCGGTATGATAGCTTAGCTCTCCTCGAATCCCATCGCAAGGTGCAGTAGTATCATACATATCTACACCTACTTTACCCAAACCGTAGATATATCACTACTAAAAGGGTGCCCTTAGCACCTCACCACAGCGGACAACCACACCACACAACTCAATCCCTCACTCATCTTCGTGCCCACCAAAAGGAAAAGAAGAAAAAAACCATCGCACCGACATCCACCTCGCTCGCAAGAACTGCAGTTCGTCGATACAGCAACCGATACATCTCGGGCAAATACCTTCTCCAAGCAGCTCATTTTTCCCCTCCCTTCCGGCATCCCTTTCCTAACCTCTCTCTCTTGGCCTTTTGTACCTTTTCCTGCGGCTATCCGCTACATTACACGAAACCTATCCTGTCGCTATCCGCTGAAAATTCCATTCCAAAGGGAGGATATAATTCTTCATTGGGGGGGTTCGTATTTCGCCCTCCATGTGGCTAGCATTGCTTCTCTTGCTTCTCCTGATGATCGGTGAATGAGCGGTAGTGCAGTCAATATAATTGTTTATTTTGTCTTGTTTTTCATTCTCCCTTCCCTTTTATGTTCTCCAACAGAAGAGAAGTTATTGGATTGCTAATAGAGGCGCATATCACACGAGTGCAGCTTTTTTGTTTATTTGATCAGAGCTCTGATCGAATTGTTTGTGCTGTTGCTACATTCGAATCCAACGACCGGCAATGGATCCCCCTCCAAACGCACCACCAACTGGGGTTTCGCCCCGCCCAGACTTGTCTCCGGTTCCTTAACGGAACAACACATTTAGCTACTCCTTTACCAATTGTAAGCAATTGGCCGGCAATCGGCACACGTCTAAACCTTCAACAAGTTTTTCTGCACAGGGCTGTGAATATGATAACATTATGACGACGCTACCTTTGTTCTCCATGCTGTCTGTTCTCCCACTCCTTCCTTTGCATATTACGCAATCGAGATGAATCGTCAGTGGCCAGGCCTAGAACCCAACAATTTATTCTTGTTCACCACTCGACTTGCCTGCCCCGTTTTCGGATACTCTCCTGAAACTAAACCTCGCTTCACTTCCGGAAGCCTGCGCGGGCTGAGTCCTTTTTTTCCACCAGCATCTACACAGGGCCAACCGTGTGGCCGATATTCGTACACTAGTTCCCTTTTTCCCACAATCTCCCTATTCTGGTCTCCTGCCGTTGATGCCCTCGGATGCACTGGCTCAACTTGAGCACCAACTGCAGTAAAGTGTGCATATGCCGAGACCGAGTGACTTTCCATGATGCCCCGCATCTCCAAGACCCCCTGCCGTTGTCTCTCCTGAGACATGCAGTTTTTGGCAAGCGATCGGAGATAAACCTATCTGCGCCTAGTCAGGTTAGTAGCAAATCGTTTTGTGACTTTGTTCGTTACATCTTTTGGACTACTGATCAGCAGACTTGCCCGCTCGATTTAGATGATCCTCGGTCCACTCCAGGCCCCAGGCTCGAACACCTGATCCAACCTCGCGCCAAGAGGTATCACAAATCCGTAGCCCCCCCTACCCACAATCACGAAGCGGTATTATGCCGACTGACAATCGAGTTGACATCTGCCCGCGTATTTGAAAAGGCTTTCCTACCGGGGCCGAAAGTCCCGCACTACCACACTGTCCCAGATCTGGTGAACAGCCAACAAAGGAACTAAGGAGATGGCGGTTGAGAAATTCCCCCGAAATTGCCCTCGCCCTACAACCAGCCCAGAAAAATCTCCCACGAGATTCCTCCTTTGTTCTGTTGGACATAAATCACCGAGCATTTATACTTTCAACTTAAGAGCTGTATCATACGGGTACCTACGTACTTTCAGCCATTCCAATCGCAACATCAATATCCCGACTCCTTGTTTCACTAGGCAAAGTCAGGGGGGGGTCAGAGCCCGAACATCGAAATCCAGGGTGAGTAACCATTGAAGGGTCTCCGAAATTCTTCCTACTCACGCAGCAAATATACCCCACCCAGATCCTAGACCTTTCCCTATGGTAAGTCAAAAATACATACCTTTAAGTTGAAAGCCCTTCACCAATCCTTCCAGGATTTCTTTTCTCTCCCACTTCCTCATGTCTCAGTGTCAAAGCGGAGACATTGGCTCAAGCAAATCACCCCGGACAGCCACCGCCAGAGATACCCTAGCGCTGCCAGCTGACACAACCTAGTCACTCAAGCCTTGTGCTTCCGATTTTGGGTAGGCTCATGCCCAGATGCATACCTGCGGGGCCAGACCCCGGAAGTGCTAGAAAGCGGAGGCGAGTGATCAAACATGATTAGAGCTATTCCGTCAGAGGTGCGAACCCCTCTGCGTAAGGCCTAGGAATTGTCATACTCCAAAGATACCCCCGGCGAGCGAGTAGGTATCGATAAAGTAAGGATACGCTTTGCTGGGGCAGTATCCAATCACAACTATGTCTCAGGGAGTGCGCCTTGTAAAAATTTACTTTGCATTGGTAGCTTGTCGGAGCTGAACACGGAGGAAGCTCTTGGAAGGGGTTATGTCTGAAGTTATGCCGTAGGATTAGGTGAACCCATCTCCCCTTTTGCAAAGATATTAGGCTCAGTTCTGCTTGTGCTGCTGGTTATTACTCTACCCATCTGTCAATCTTAGAATCCATGGTCCTAGCTCTGGATACCCCGAATGTTTCTATGGACAGCGAAAATCAAAGCAGAGAATTCACCTCCGGAGCGTAGCATGTGAGTAAAGACAGGACAACCGTTTCTGTACTTCATAGAAGCAGGGTACTTGGAACTCTGCCGAACACGTCACCGGCACCAGTCATTGGGGGGGGGGGGGGGGTCGCAAAGTTTAAATTAACTTT
>Ga0307517_10006645_pt1 | contig 17044 bp, 6 predicted proteins | sample 23_EM_MG_FD_194515 | JGI IMG/M metagenome (GOLD analysis project Ga0307517, IMG submission 194515) | Populus trichocarpa ectomycorrhiza microbial communities from riparian zone in the Pacific Northwest, United States - 23_EM | ecosystem: Host-associated > Plants > Roots > Unclassified | place...
TTATAATATTTTATTTATTTTTCATGTTTTGGGATTAAAAATAATTAAAATACAAATTTTTAACATCCAAATACTTAGACCTTGATTTTTCAATCACAGAGCCTCTTTTATAGTTGGGAAATAGTGTAATTAGATAACCCATCATCCTTTTCATTAAAAAATATTAATAAATAAATCATCTGTTTTTTTTATAAAAAAAAAATCAAGTATATCCTAACCTTCTAAGCCCAAGCAAGCTAGGTTTTTAAATTTTAGGCTAGGTGCTGGGTTGTCCTTTCACCATAGGCACGCTTGCCCTCTTTTTTTAAATGATCCTTTACATTTTCTATTTGTTTACATTTGTTTATAATTAGACTCTCCTTATTTAAATAATTATGTGACTCAAATACTATTAAAGTTTTTAATTATAATAGTAATAATTACTTTTTAAATAATTATATATGAATCTAACATGTATTTTTAAAAGTTTTGTTCATTAATATTTAATGTAAATAAAATATATATTTTGTTGTAAAATGTTTTATACAATTTTTCATACATTTTTTTATATATTCAAATAAAAATTATTGATTCATATTTTTTTTATTGAGAATTGATTTTAAAATTATGATGAGTTTTTATTTAAAAAACAATTACATGTTTTTGTTAAAAAAACACACATGAATAAGAAAAGGGTTTTGATTAAAGAGATGCAATTTTTTCCCATTTAAAAAAAATGAGAATTTTTTGAATATTTATTTTAATTTCTTTTAGTTTTTAATTAATAAACCATATTTCTAATAATAAATATATGTTCTTGTGAAAACAAAATACATGAATAGAAAAGGTGAATTTAGACTAGAAAAATAGAATTTTTGTTCTACCATTCTTACGAACATTCATTTCAATTATCATATAATTAAAAAGAAAATTGAAAAGGGCATCAATATTCATTTTACAAGGAAATTTTTTTAAAAAAATATTTAATCAGCATTAATAACTCTAATATTTTTTTTCTTGTCAATTTCTCCCTCTTTCTTGTGTCTCATTTATATAGAGTAAATATGAACAATTATTTATAAGCACTGCTTGTTGCAAAATGATTCCCAGTTACAAGCTCTGGGTTTGCAAAACTTAGCATCCCTGATAATTCATTAGCCGCCGGCATCCACATTCTCGGTTTGAATCTTGTGCATATCAATTTTAGACTGATAATTTCTGACACTTTTTTCATCGAAAAGAAATACAATGATGGCCCATATATGACAGGGTAGGTTTTATACCTTCGAAGAGTTCACTGAGAATATTTCTTAAATGTTTTCTCTGAAATTTAGATTCCCAAGTGGAAAATAAACAGCATTGTTAGTGTCCTACATCCTCTGAGATGTCGCCAAAGTCATTGAAACTCCCTGGCTGGAAAAACCATCTATTGAAATTAATGTGCTCTCAGAATACATCCTTTCAGATTGATACATATATAGCCTCTCTGATGTTTTCTGCGGACCGTTATTTCTCTGAACAATTGGAGGCATATACATAGTTTTTGTGGTCGGTGGCATAGCTTCAGCTCGCTGGGATGCTGGAATCATATTGTCTGTCCTTTGAGATGTTGCAGAGCTGTAAACCCTTTCGGAACTTGGATATGAAGCAACATCAGGCCTCTGTGATGTTAAGCCAATATGGTCATTCCTGTGAGCTGCAGCGGATGTGTATTTCCTCTCGGTTGGAAACATGTGATCGTTCCTTTGAAATGACTGGACCATGCTGTCACTCAAGTGAGAAGTTGTAATATCATGTAACCTCTCCGAAGCAGGATGTGCAGCGGTGTCAGTTGGACGAGAGGTTGGAGATGGACTGCTGTCTTTGAGCAATGCTGGACCCGTATTATCATTCTGACGAGGTGTTGCCATGTATACACACTCAGAAGTTAAATCCATTGCAGCATCAATCCTCTTCAAAGAAGGGGCAGCATTGTTTCTCCTCTGAGAAGTAGGTAAGTAGATCCTCTGAGAAATTTGAGAGATACTTTCAGTCCTCTGAGATGTTAGGGTTGGAGTTTCATTCCACTGAGATGGTACAGGTATATACATTCCTTCAGATGTCTGGCATGTGGTTAATGATATTTCTTGGCTTGATAGCTTGATCTCTGATGCATGAGGTATAGTGGGAGGTATCTTCGCCTGTAAATCCTTCTCAGCTGTTGGAGGCAAAACCAGGGATGCCTCCTGGTTATGCAAATCCTTGTCAGTTATTGAGGGCACTGATGACCCTCCTGATTTTGGTAAATTCTCACACAGCAGCTCTCTATGCTTCTGAGGATCTCTCTCTGGCGCCAGTGACATAGCCGGTGACACTGTCTTGCCAGGTGAATCTCTCTCAGATGGAGGCAATGCTGAGCAAACCCCTCGACTTGTCATTTCCATCTCATTCGATGTATGCATAGACAGCGAGACTCCTATGCTAGGTAACTCTCTCCATTGTTGCGCAACTGTCTTAATCTGGGTATAAAATTGCACACCTGTCTTTCCTGCATGCAGAAACAGAAAAAAAAGAGCTCCATAGCTGCATTTCATAAATGGTCCAACCACTGCTCCAAGTAATGTGTGTGCCTGAGAGAGGGTTTGAAGGAATTATACCGCAAAAATTTAGATTGCCAGCAAAAGACACCTTAGCTTCATGAAATGAGGAGCATGGCAATGGAACTGGAACAGAAACATTGATTCCAACCTGTAATACAAAATAAGATGTAGTTCACACTTGCAGAGAATACCTAAACTCTAAGAAAACCTGCCAGGAACACATTTTCTTTTGTTTGTCACAAGCTCTCCCTCTATTGTATCTACAACATGACAAACATCAAAGGCTTGAACCCAGTCCTCCTATTGACCAACTAACGTCTACATTCAGCAAACTTGGATTCCACTGAAAAAATTATCACAATATCCAACATAAGATAATCATTTGCTGAGGTCAAATTTTCCATTCCCTCCTGTTGCCCCATCAAGACACTTTCCAACCTGAATGGCACTTTCCGTAAGGGGACAAATCTTCTAGAAAGGAACAGAATCTTCAAGATGCATTTTGACAAAAGCAATTCTTCATTTCCCACACCATATGGAAAAACGTTGGCTTACCAGCACAGCATCAATGTCATTCTGGAACTTCCTCGCAGCGACACCAGATGTAGTGAAAATGGAAGCTCCATTCCCATACCTACAAAGGTATAGATATGAGAATCCAAACAAGGTGCAAGTACTCCCCAAATAATGACTAATTAGGGAGATATTTGGATGTGTGAATACTGAACAGATAATATATTTGAGAAGGTTCCAATTCCTTTCAAGGCTTTATATGTCTAAAACTATTTCTTGTCACAATCTACAAATATTCTGAAAAAAAAAAGTAGGTAGGGAAAAGTTTGCATGGTATATTAAGTCTGGTAAGAATGGAGGAAAAGTTACATGTTTGAAAACTGCAACAAACACTGAATCAACAAACACATCTCTATGATGATGAACATATAAGACACGTTCTAATGGCAGCCTGAGGATTAAGAGAGGAGTTAAAATATGTACCTGTTTCTGTTTACAATGGTTATGGCCTCTTCTAGGCTGTCTGCCTGTGGGTTATCAAATAACAGATATTGTTAACCATTCTCCAGCTAATTCCCAAAGGATTCACTCAAAAGCAACAATCTAAGAAAAAAGAAAATTACCTGCATACAGAGCAGGACTGGCCCAAGAATTTCTTCCTGCTCAACACAAACATCGCTGTCAAGATTATGGCAAGGTCTTTGGTTCAACTCTTCTTCCACTGAGAATCATAAATTATCCAAGTCCATTCATTCTGAAGCCATAAAAGAGTAAAAAGCATGAAATGGATACCTTGTAGCATTCCATGCTGATTGTAACATCACATAAGATTGTAGGACCAACAAAACTTCCATTTTCATATCCTGGAACCTACAAAATAAAGTTAATTAGATTAGTAAATTAAACTCTCCGGCAATTGAATTATAAAAAAGAAAGAAAGAAAAATTTTATATCACTCATCACAGAGACTATTAAACCGAACTTTTACCTGGAGAAGGCAACAATGAGATGTAATTCAGATGTGGAAAAGTGAAAAGCACAACAAATACAGCAGAGACTAATCATTTTATAGGGTCAGTCCACACACAGGGGCGTGTAAAGAGAGAATGACCTTGAACCAGTACATTCAATCCGCAGAGAACTCAAATATTTTGCATTTGATCTCAACTTGTGCCAATGGTGAACAATCCAACAATGGAAATCTCATTGTGTCTAAAAAGCTTATCAAGGATCCATTTTATTTCTCAAGACACTGTAACTGGAGATTAAAAAGAAAACTTCCTTATAAAATTATAACCAAGCTCAGCTTCATGAATTGAATTAAAGATCAAGAAAGACTTATAATAGTTAATCCTTCAAGGTCAAAGTCACAGTTAAACTAGAGATGAGAAGATATTAGAAAATGAAATAGAAAATTGAGAAAGGAGGAAACAATAACAATTTATGTGACTCGGTCAATTCAACCCCCTCCAGGGACAGAAGAAACCATGCTTCATATTACATATCCCAGCCTCTCACAGTAACGTTTTTAATAAAACCTAGAATCTGGAGTACAATCATGCTTCCTATCATAAACATGCTTCCTAGGAATCTAGAGTACTCAAGGAAATGAGGTTTTTCTTCAATTAAGGAACATGCAAAGCTTCAATGGTCCTCAGTCCTCACAATACAATTCAGAAACTAGGTCAACTTTTCCCTGCACGAACAATGGCCTTCCTTTTTTCCCAACAATTTTTTTCTCCTTTAGGCTCACAAATAGAGAAACCTCTATTAGAATGTAGAAATCAATCATGAAAAAAAAAAGTCAGAATCAAGCATTGCTCCTTTTCAGAGCTACGTATACAAACACTCACCTTTTGCTTTCTCTCCAGTGTCTAGACAAGGTCTTCTAATGTCCTTTTCTTTTTGACAGCTGAAACATCAAATTTTCCACTGTTTGAACTTAAGTTCATACTGACTCTTAATGTTTCAGCAAACACTTCTCTTTGCTCCTATTTGAGCAATTGAGCTCTCTCCTTGACTTTCCTCAAACTTCATGATGCAATCCTAGGAAGAAGAGTTGAAGGTATTATCCATTTTTATTCAGTCAATTCAGAAATTATTTTACTTTAGTAAATTTTTCAAAGTTAGATCATTTAACACTCCCTAACATCACACAAGGGAGAGTTAATTGGGTGAGCTTGGCTCGCTATTAAAACAAACTTAGGAAGAGGTGGGTGCTGTAATCACTTTGGTCCCACATAATTTGAGTGAGTGGGCTCATGGTGAAGCAGGATCAACTAGAAATCCCCTCCCCCCTCCCGTGAGGAGTGTCCTTCCCTTTTTTTAGTTTGCCCTATATGTCCACTCTAAAATGTCAAACCATTATCCTGCTATTCTAATTTGCCTCTCAATAAAAGCTGGATGACTTGTTCTCTAACTACTTTTAATTAATAACATAAATAGCCATTTTTGTTATGTGTGCATAGTCAAAGAGGACAGTCTCTATGGAATGGACAAAGTATTGGTTACACTATTTGCTACTCTCTAATGGCTCATTACTACCACAAGACTTCTACTTCATTACAATTCCATTTCATGTTCTGATTAGAATCTTGTATCAGGGCAAAACAAGCAAATCCCATTTACACAGAACCTTGGTCCTTATATAGTAGAAAGATTCCATACAGAATAGGAAATGAAAAATGCTATCAAGAAATTCTAGAAAACCGAAATCAAAGAGAAAATCAGGTGGATGAGCAATGCCAAAAGAACTAACAATTTTACAAGCACTTGATTACTAATTGATGTGGCACTTGTCATTCAAGATTTTTATTTTAATCACAATAACATGGCTCTAAAAGTGACAATGCAACATTTACTATCATTGAATTGAATACCAAATATGAAACCATGATAAGCTACTGCATCCTTGTTGATCATGAATTTAGTAAAATCTAATAGTGTTCTTTGACATATTATCCTTGTTGATTTAAAAAAAAAATATAGAATATTGATGTGGATGGTGGTCATAAACCATCAAGCACTCTTAAATTCCTTTACCCTTTAAAGTCATTTCAAACAAACCGAACAAATATCTTTTTCAACCTTCAAAAACAAATTAAAAAAAGCCGCACTGATGCAGCATCTCTTGCCTTCACAGTAAGTTACAGCATAAAGAAAAATCTAAGTGATTGGCAATATATCTTCTAGGAAATGTTTCACAAACTATTCAATCCATTTTTACATGACTTAATGATCACCTCATGAACAAACAAATAGTATCTTCTCATCTAAAACACTGTCTTGCCTACAAATCTTGTTTTTCTACATAAACCAAGGATTTTGAAATTATTCCCAACACTGAACAAAAAAAAAAGATTAAGAAACAATTTAAACTTGAATTAAATAATTCTTTTAGTGAAATTGATTTGCAAAATGACAGCTTAATCTCCATATGTGTATTTTTTAAACCAACACCATGTGAGATAGTATTCCAGCAGGAAAGATGAATTAGGCATTTTCAGTTCCACTGACCAGATAGGAGAAACACATCGTACTCCTGACTTTGAAATCTGATCCACATGTTTAGCTAAACAGTTGATGTATAATAGCTTGGGCCAGAAAAAAAAATTTGAGGTCATGTTAATTATATTTTTTTTAACTGCCCCATGAGCCCATAGCCATGAGGAATTATTACAAAATGCCTTTCAGAGTCATGACAAAAATACATGAGTCCAAACAAGGAATTTAAATTCCAGTATGCTATTTCTCCTAATAAACGAATACAATATTTAACCCGAGATAAATAGCGCAAGCAAAAACCTATACAACAGAAAGAAAGTGGTTTGTCTATGTTAGCATGCTTGTGTTGTTGTACATGGCAGTTGCAAATCTAGCACCTGCTTACACACAAGCATACAGAAGAAACTACACACATGCACACATATTACTCCAAGTAAAAAACAACAAATGAGGAACCTACACAAAGTTATCATCTTATAAAAGATAGAAACAAACAATGTACCACAATGTTTCTCCCATCAAGAAGAAGCCTAGCACCACTGTCAACACCACTCTGAACTAGTCTACATATGCGATCCTTTACCTGCAAATTTAACATGCCTTCGAGAATATAACACACAGAAACCAACAAAGCAATTGAGCATTGAACAAGCATACTTGAAAAACATGCATGACATAAAATAATGCCAATAGAGAATTCATGTATGATGGAAAGCCAGATCTCAATTTCACTCTTCTCATATTGCAAGTTAAATTGAAGCATGTTCAATCATACTGTTTTTACCTCTTTGCTAATCACTGGACCAAGGTCTGCACTGGGATCAGTCCCTGCATTAACTTTAAGTGCTTTGGCATGCTCCACAAGTTCATGCTCCCTGGAAATATTGTTACAACATCCATGTTGGTGTCATAGATATTATGTGCATGAAATTACCTATGAAGCTACCATGTGACAAGATAAACCAGCATCTTTTGGCAGTATCATAAACCAGGTTTAGAGAAGAATGGTTATTAGTGATTCTACTACTTTTGGCAACTAAAAGAGTTGAGAAAGCAATGAAAGATGAACTTTTTTGTGTGCTCAAATTGGACTAGGTCTACAATCACAATCTAACTAAACTTCTATTAGAAGGTAATTGTTAAATTTCTCCACAGCATCCCCTCCTTTTCCTCACCTTAAAATGTGATCATCGCTGCTCTAGATGATTAAAGCAACATTTTGATAATTGTTCACATGGACAGCAGAGAAAAGCATTGGATTCTCAAGAAATCATATCCCTTCAAAAAGATCCCAGTCCTGTGGAAAAGAATACTACAGTCTTGGTCGCAAAGTATATTGCTAAATGGTGATAGCTAAAACATAATTTAGAGGGTTGAGAGAAGATGAGCTTTTTTGGATCTCTTTAACATACAGCACGCGAAATAATTTTAACCAGGATAAATGATATCTTTTGTGGAAAATTTTGCCAAGCAAGAGAACGAAAAGGGGGAGCGTGACAATTACCCAGGACAACTTCTAATATCATTTTCTTTCCTTTTCAGCGCTCAATTTCTTCACAAATTACTCCCTTCTTTAAACTCTTTTTTGCCAGCATATCTTGTCAACAGATTTCACTTGCCTAAAATTTGTAAATTCACAAATAGGAACCATCCCACAAGAAGTTGGATTTTACTAACAAACAAGCCAAAATAACATTTTTTTTTTCTGGAGGTCACAGACTTTACATTATAATATGTAAGAATAGAGTTAGCTCAGATAAAGAATGGGAAATAAAATTATTTAAGAGCTCAAACAAACAAATAAAAATACCATGCTGATGAACCTCCAACAAAAACAGCTGTGCTCAATGCCATGCACCGCTGTCCTGCAGCACCAAAGCCAGCAGCAACCAGAGCATTCAAAGTATCATCTATGCTTGCATCAGGCAGTATAATAGCATGATGTTTTCCTCCAATATTAGACTAAGGATAAAAAAAAAGCAGATAATTAGTTTTGAAGCCCATTTAAGTAAAACAAATTTTCAACCCAAGATGTTAGAATGAAAAGAGTAGTGCTGTATACAGCACAAAAGGGAGGGCACACATAACAACAAGAAATGGTCATGGCCATTGACTTTTGGGTCCCACAAAATCAACAGACTTGACCTGTTCATATTGTGATCTGTGGCCCTCCTTTTCATGCCCAAAGTCTTTTCCTGAAATAAAAACATGTGCATGCATGCACTTGCGCACACAAGAGAAAATCAGAGAGGAGAAAAAGGAGGTTTTCACCTGAACACGCTTCCCTCTGGCAGCTGCCCTAGCATATATATGCAAACCAGCCTTGGAAAACAAGTTACAAGTGGTGAACAAAGACCAAGCACAGAATGTCAGTGTAAGGATTTGACTTGATGTATTAATTTTGCATACATCAGTCTATTATAAGCATAATCAAGATGAGAAATTCCTTTGTCCTTCTATCTTTCTAATGATCTTGACTTGCTAACAAAAGCAGGGGTAACATTCAACAAGTCTATTCAAAGTTGCAACTGTGTATGTTATTATAGAAATTGCACTATAACATGAAAGAATGAAAGGAAATATTAGTCTGCTATCAGATTGGAAGCACGTCTGCACACACAAATCAATGGTATTCAAACTTTGAACATTACAAATATAATTGTAATCAGTGTGCAGTTTAATCTTGAAATAACTCACCAGATCTGAACCAATGAACGATATAGCCTTTACATCGTCATCATCACATATGTAATTAACAATATCCTGCAGAAATTTGTTGAGATGAGTAAATTAAATGATCGACTTTAATGTCTTATAAGTGTTCCTTGAATCCAATCCCACCCAAAACCATATTAGGTTTTTGTTACATCAGACAGCTGCCAATTCCTCATTAAAAGCAAACCAACTAATCTCAACAACAAAAGCCGTTCTATGAAACAAATGCACCATCTCGAAAAAACAAATGCACCATCTCGAAAAAATGGATGTCGGGCCCAGTTGGGAATCTCACTTACATATAATTTGCAAGAAAATGCAGCTTGCCAAGAAAACCAGAAAGGGCCCTCAAAACAGCATATATTCTATGTAACACCCTAAAATGACATTACAGTCAATTGATCCCTCTATAAATTATTTTATGATAATGTGAGTAATAAGGAATAAAAGGATTCAAGAGAAGCAAATATTACATTCGTTCCATGAATGACATTTAAGACACCGTCAGGAAAACCAGCCTCCACTGCCAAGGCTGCAAGTATCATTGATGCCCCTGAAAATAAAATTGCCATTAATATCAGTTATAGTTCACAGAACCGATCCACAAAAGTGCATTGATTATGTATAAGAACAGATTTCATTTAAGGAGATTTCTGATGAGGGGGTAATGAGATTTAACATTACAACAGTAATGATTAAGGCTTTCGGTGCAAAAAAGTGGAGAGGGAATATTTAAGGGTTTAAAAATTACTCTCCAAGTGGTGCTCATTGGGGGATAAATTTTAACCTGAGAGAGGAAGGGGTAAAAAATTTAATTTGGAGGGTGGGCATCCTCTCTCTCTCTCAAACTTATAGCCTATTTTTCCTTCTTTAGTGACTCATTCTAACTGGCTCCACTAAGACACTTGGTTCTTAACCTTGTATCAAACAATTTTAAAAACTCACTTCTACACCTATTTTTGCACCCTTAAAAATTACTCATGTAATATTCATCTCCATTTTTTAGCCTCGTATCAACAACAACTTAGGAATAACAAAAATAACAAGTCCAAATGCCTAAAGGATGCCATCCAAGTACGCTTCAGCAGATCATGACATAAAGCATAACTATTTAATAACATATCTTCACAGAATAATAAATTAATCATAAATAGTTCTTATATTCTTTTATTGATAATGTTGTTTACATGCTTAATGGTAGAAATCCTCTATATTAATCTGCATTCTGGAAACAACTCAGTTACTGACACAGCAATTTTTGTTATAATATGCTGGTTCACATGTCAAAAAAGGCATGGGCGAAATGTTTTGGTCTCGTTGACTGTTTTCAACAAAATTTTGACTCTACTACACCATCCTTGAGTAATAGGATACATTTTTTTCCTAGAATAACCCACACATGCTTTCACATCCTAATCAAATATCCAGCTCAAGCAAAGACCAAGTTCAAGTTATAAATCAAATATCCTGCCCAATCAGAACCAAATTCCACTTGTATGGTTACTCTCAAATGAATTAGCTTCATCTTGCAAGGGTTTCCATCTCAAAAAAAAAAATTCAATGGCTGACAGCAACAAGGAATACATAAACTAATCTATGGTAAAGTCACCTGGATTCTTTTCACATGGCTTAAGAACAAATGTATTGCCACATGTAACTGCAATAGGGAACATCTGAAAAAAAAACATAAAACCATTTTAGAGAGAGAGAAAAAAATCCTTCTTCCCTCTTTCCTATCACTCACTCTTTTAGTGATTTGAATGATAAAAGGATAGAGAACCTAAATAAACTAAGATTCAGATAAGAAGTTACAACTCAGCCAAATCTGATTATTTGTCCAACTAAGCCAAGTGTGAGAAATCATGACGCATAGATTTAGAATTTTTTGTTTAATTAGGAATGTTTAAGAAATCAGAGCCACCATTTTCCAGAGATAAAATCTAGAAAGGGTAAAGAAAAGCAAGGGACAGAATTAATAAAAGAAAAGAATTTAGAACACATGGCACATACCCACAAAGGAATCATCGCTGGGAAATTAAAAGGGCATATCCCAGCACAAACACCAAGTGGTTCCCTAATGCAGTATGTATCAATTCCATTTGATGCATTAGGAACAAACTCCCCCATTTGCAATGTTGCCATAGCACAAGCATGCTCAACTGCCTCTATAAAAATAAATGGCAAATCACCAAGATCAATCTTGACAACTAGGGATCACATTGTAATTGATCTTCTGAAATCAAAGAAAAAATTACAATAAGAGAACTCTCTGGGTACTTACCCAATCCACAAAGCACATCACCCAAGGCACCTTTTAGAGTCTTACCCTGTTCTGAGGTTATACTGGTAGCAAGCTTATCCTGGAAATAATTTTTTGTGCATTCAAAATAATAATTTCACAAGGAAAAGGAACTATATAAGTATGCAATTCTTGTTTACAGACCATGTCCCTGCGAATAAGCTCCTGGAATCTGAACATAACCCGTTGACGAGTGGCAATAGGCGTGTTTTTCCAAGAAGGAAATGCTCTCTTGGCTGTGATAACTGCATCTTTGAATTCTTCATAGGTGGTTAAAGGTAGGTGCGAAACAACCTCTTGTGTAGCCTATTTAAGAAATAAATCATGCTGAAAAAACACAACGCAAAATACCTCTATTTGAAAGGAAAAGGTAACAACATATATGAACTTACAGGATTTAAAACATCAATAATTGTACACCCTTGAGACACTAAAAACTTTCCTCCAATAAAGTTAGGGACCTTCATCTGCAATTAAATTTAGTTTAAGGCTTTGGGCCCAATTCATTTAATCAAGGAAAAAACAGACAGTTTGCGGATAGAAGAAGGGAATTAGAAATTCAAATATATTCAAACCCTACAGGCTGCCTGTCTTCCTTTAATGACTCTCCGGTTGAAGATGCACTAGTGTTTACCAGAACAGATCTGTTAGGTCTCCATGACTTCAAACTTCTATCTGCAAGAAAAAAAAAATGATAATCCATCGTGAAGAAAACTTTATAGAACTACCAAATGATTTACTTTACCAGGAAATGATTTTCTTAATATATCTGAAATATATGCCAATTGACTGTCAAGCAGTTCATCATGAACAAAACTGTAGAGAACTACCAACTAATGTCTTCTACCAAAAATTTGCTATTTTTTAATGTTTAAAAACTATGCAAATCAACTGCAAGCAGTTCATATCAAGCCTATATAACAACCATGAATAAAGTAACATGGAGAGATCATTTATGATTATCACCAGCAAAAGGAAGCCTCCATTTCAGCAGAAAACGATGAATGATTCTCAACCACCACTGCATAACCAATTCCAAAGGGAAAGGCATTGATTGGGATCTCACCTGATAAACCACCTTGACGGATCTTAGCTTTGAGGTTATACAAATGTCTTGGTGTTGATTGTAGCTCTGGGTTACTTTGCTTGAGAGCTTTAAGCACTTGTCGTGGTTTTACACCAGCTTCAGTCATCATTCTAATTTGTCTAACCTCTTCTTCAGAAAAACGTCGACTGTAAGGATGCTCTGACATGTCTTTTAAAGGTTCATGATTGTGTTCCCCATTTTTTATATTAAGCACCCACATATCATCTTCCTTCTTACCAATTGCTTCAAAAGGGCAATTTATAAGGCGCGAACATGCTTTTCTTTTACGTTGACTTTCATCAATCTTACGCCTATTACGATAAATGCCTCCTCTGTCACAACCAAGTATAACTCTTCTGTCCCTCCTTGACTTCTTAATAGTCACAACATAACCTTGATTAGCCCCAAAGTCACGAACATATTTGATTAGTTCCTCGCGATCTTGAAAAACTCCAGATTCTGGAGGGAGCATCTTATACTGCCCTTCAAACTCTGTTTGATTATGGGTTTGCATGACAGACAGCAGAAAGAAAGATCCTATAATGCCAAATAATTTTTACGATATAAAATTAGAAATGTAGGCAGGAAAGAATAAAACAAAAATAAATAGATAGATAAACACAGCTTAAGGCCACACTGCAATTATAGTACCATGTAACCATGACATAATCTGCTCTCTGTTTCACAGTTTTATGATCCTATACCAGCATTATAGTTTGGCTTTGAATGAACCCCAGCAGATATGCGCTATTAATCCTTAAGATTAACAAATAGTATTTAGACAGAAGCCTACAATTAATTCTTAGATGAAACAAAACATTCTTTCTTAACTAACAAATAATATTTATATAAAAACTATCAACAAAATTCTTAATTAAGCCAGCCATGCAACACTTATCGTAATTAAAAAATAATTAAACTTGTTTCAGATGGAAACGTGTGTCAATGGTGATGAAAGGGAAATTCGGCTCTTCCTCGTAAAAGGGACATTTATCGGAGTCAGAGAAAGAGCTTCCTCTCGTAAGTCAAAACTAAAAGGATGTGTCTGTATGGCGGAAGGAAACCCTTGCATCACAAGGATTGCTCTAAATTACAGGTGCCACAAATGCATTATCGATAGTGGAGATTAACCTCCAAAATCTCTAAAAATGGAGGAACCATTTAAGGACAAACCATTTCAAATAAACAACTCCCCCACTCCCACGTCCGCCATCCTACAATACAATGGAAAAACATACACTCCCTTCCTTTCCCAACCCTAGTCTACAATGGCATTACTCTAAGATTAAATTGTAAGTAATTCCGATCATCAATACAGTATAGATGAAACCAGGAAAAAAAATTCAGGGTTTTGATTACCTGATCTAAGGTGACACTAAAAAGGTCGTCCGATAGAGGAGAAAATCCAACTGGCGCTGGAAGACAGACATTTAGACCTTAGTGACTGACTGTTGTCATCTTTCTCCAGAGTAGAGAGAGACGGTGAGGAAAAGTTTTTGGATCGGGACAGCTTCTTTTTTAAAAAAAATAAAAATAAAAGCTTCGGCACAAGGCGAGGCGACTGGCGTGTGGAATAACCAGTAGAAATTGTATTAAAATTATAAAAACAAAACTAAATTGCAGTGGGGGCCTTCAGAATCACGCTAATACTTCAATTTTTAAGAGAAAAGGGAAAGCTGGAAATTTATGTTTGCACTATCCTTCACTACTTTCTAAGAGGTCATTGTCATTGATATTAAATTTATTTTTTCTTAAAATTTGAAATTATATTTTTAAAATTAATTTTTTTTATTTTTTAATGTGCTGAAATCAAAAATAAATTTTAAAAAAATATTATTTTAATATATTTCCAAACAAAAAGCACTTTGAAAAATAATTTCTACCATATTCTCAAACACCACCTTTAATCACATAAAAGATCTCATATCCTGCCTAACAAGACTTATCATCTCGTTATCCTATTTGACAGATAGGCTTTTAAAAAATATATCTAAATAGATCTAGAGATCAACCAAGTTATGTAATATAACATGTACTATTAGAGTTATTTGGCACTCCATATAAGATTACAACACAAATTTTCCAGTAAATTATAACGAGACTCGTGATCAATGAGACTTTTACTAATATAATAAATCAACTCATAGTTACTTCAGTCATTGTCAAGTAAAGGATAAGGGATTATCCAGTTACGAGAGGTACCACAAGAGGTGGTTTTTTGCAAGTACTACTTGATCTTATCAAATGCTTTTTAACTGTCTTCTTCCAATACCACAGGGTTCTTTTTCCTAGAGTAACCAAAAGATTAACTCACAAATAGTTGTCAATTCAGAAATGAAGGACTATGTAACTTAGGTGCCCTAAAAGGCTTCGCATTTCTTTTTTGATCTTGAGTACGGGTGTGGCCTGTATAGCTTTGATCTTGTCAAGATCTAGTTTAATTCCTCTATTGCTCGTGACAAACCCCAATAACTTTCTAGATTTTACTCCAAATATACACTTTGATAGGTTCAACTTCAATTGATATTTTCTCAACCTTTCAAAAAGCTTCCCTAAGTTTTGGATATGGTCCTTTTTTTTCTTGAACTTGGTAATCATATCGTCTACATACACTTTAATCTCCTTGTGCATTGTCTCATTAAAAAGAGTTGTTATTGTCCATTGATAAATTGCTCCAACATTTTTCAACATGAATGGCATAACCTTGTAATAGAAGGTTCCCCAATGAGTGACAAATGTGGTCTTTTTATTATCTTCTTTTGTCATCTTTATCTGGTTGTATGCTGAGAAGCTATTCATAAAATAGTAGGTAAAACTCTTACCAGCATTATCTAATAGTACATAGGAAAATAATTCTTTAGATTTTCTTTGTTCAAATCCTTGAAATCAAAGCACACATTGATCTTGTCATATTTTTTATGAATAGCTATAATATTTGACACCTGCTGAGATTATTTAATCACCTTCAGAAAACCAACATCCCATTTTTATACACTTCTTCTTTGACTTTGATCAATATATTAGGCCTCATCCTTCTCAATTTCTATTTGAGTGGCTTGTAACCTAGCATCAATGGTAACCTATTTACTATAATGTTTGTATCCAGTACTAGCATGTCAACATAAGACCATGTAAATACATCTATATATTCTCTTAAAAAGGCAACCAAATTATTTCTCTCATCTATAAAGATCAACATCCCTATCTTTAAATCTTTTTGACTTTGATCGGTACCCATATTCAACAACTCTAACTTCTTTTTGTTGGGTTTCCAAACACGTTATGATTGTTTGACTAGCGTAGTAAGTTTTTCAACATCATTTTCTTTTCATTCCTTCTCATTCATGGTAATTAAGTTTTCATCAAAGTTAGGTCAATTATTCTCAATACAATAGTTTTGTGTTTTATGAAGGATCCGCTTTTAGGGTTCTTAAAAGATAAGAGTGTTTTTCGAGCGAGTGTGTAAATTAGATTGGAGTAATAAATAAATATAGATAGAAGAAAAGAGGCACAATTGAACAAACAATGCATGATCTCATTAAGACTTTTGAAAAAAGTTCAACGTAAATAAAACCCTTTTGTTAGAATTTGAGACACAATTGTCAATAAAGTAAAAATAAAAAGACAAGCAACACAAGCAATCATTTTAGAAAATTAATGAGGATATCCTAGGACTTCCAATTTATTTAGCTCCTTCTTCTCGGCACACTTTCTCACAAACTCTTAAGTCGATAGGGTGTCCTCCAGTGTGTTAATATTTAGCTAAGGCAACAACGGTCTTGTTTTGTTATAAGGTCTCCATCATAGCCTCTACTTTTTTTTCCCTTCAGGTTATGTATTGAAGCATCATAAAATATCTTGTTTATTTTTTCAACTCTTCCTTAGGTTGCATCACATAATCCAATCATCAAAAAATCACCTAGATTGGTTCAGCCCTCGATCTTCAATATAAGCCAACCTCTTTTTTTTTTCCTTTCTTTTAGCATTTTTTTAGTAGTATTTCTTTCCTAACTTGAAACCCGAGCTAAATATTTGGTCACAACTCTCATCTTCATTGTATTAATTATTTTTGGTATTTTGATGGTTAGGTCATATCTCATAGGCAGCCTATATTTTAAAATGTATTTTGCAGTCATTTTTACAACTTCAAATATCTCTAGCTTTCTTCTTTCTTCTTACAGTATTCTTAAGCATCCATTTAGCATTTCCAACCTTAAAAGCATGCAAATTCCCATCTTAAATCTCCTCTACTTCAATTTATGAGACTGATACATTCTTAGTCAAAGATAAGGCTTCATTAGCCTTCAATGTGATCAATCTCCTATTTACTATAAACTTTAACCATTGGTATAGGGAGAGTGTTATAGC
>Ga0307517_10006646_pt1 | contig 17041 bp, 19 predicted proteins | sample 23_EM_MG_FD_194515 | JGI IMG/M metagenome (GOLD analysis project Ga0307517, IMG submission 194515) | Populus trichocarpa ectomycorrhiza microbial communities from riparian zone in the Pacific Northwest, United States - 23_EM | ecosystem: Host-associated > Plants > Roots > Unclassified | place...
ATGAGCGCCGAGCAGTGGAGCGAGGTGATCCGGGTCAACATGGACTCGCTCTTCAACATGACCCGGCAGGTGATCGAGGGCATGCGCGAGCGCGAATGGGGCCGGATCATCAACATCTCGTCGATCAACGGCCAAAAGGGCCAGGCGGGCCAGACCAACTATTCGGCCGCCAAGGCCGGCCTGATCGGCTTCACCAAGGCGCTGGCGCTGGAGAACGCCAAGAAGGGCATCACGGTGAACGCCATCGCGCCCGGCTACATCGACACCGAGATGGTCCAGGCGGTGCCGGAGAAGGTGCTGGAAGGGATCGTCGCCGGCATTCCGGTGGGCCGGCTCGGCCGCGGTGAGGAGATCGCCGACGTGGTGGCCTTCCTGGCCGGCGAGCGGGCTGGCTATGTGACCGGATCGACACTCACGGTCAACGGCGGTCAGTATATGTCTTGAGGGCCTTGGCAGGGTCGAAAAAGCGCCTCAGTCAGCCCGCACTACCTTGGCCGTCATGACGGACGAGCCTTCGGCGCTTACAAGGACGATCTTCGCGGCGGTTTGCGCAGGCGTCCTTGGATTCGCCGGATCGGCCGCGGCTGGACCGGAGAGCCTGCGCGAGGGCCTGTTCGGGCCGCGCCCCTCGGAGGGCCGCCAGTTCGCCGCCCCGCCCGTGGCCCGCTACGTCTCCGAGGACGGCGACGTCTTCGTGCTGGACCGCAGCCAGTCCCGGCCCCTGCTGAAGTTCGAGAACAGCGGCGAGGTCTGGGCGCTGCAGCCGCAGCCGGCCCCGCGCGGCGACGTGATCTACAAGAACGACCTGGGCGAGCCGGTGCTGCGCGCCACGCGCCTGGGCGGGGTGACGGTCTTCACCGACCAGCGGCCGGAGGGCTCGGCCGCGGCGCTGGCCGGCGGGGGGCTGCCGATCCGGCTGCCCGTGCTGGGGCCCCAGGCGCTGTTCGACCGGCTGATCCAGGCCAGCGCCCGGGCCAGCCGCGCCGCCCGGCGGCTGATCTCGTTCGAGGCGCCCAACGTCACCCCGGCCTCCTCGTCCCTGGTCGGCGACGCCGCCATGGTCGCCAGCGAGGCGATCATCCGCATCTCGCGCCGCCCCGACGCGTCGCGCACGCTGGCGAAATTCAACATCATCCGCTTCGTCGAGGGCCGCAAACCCGCCGCCCAGCTCAGCAAGGGCACGCTGCAGATCACCGTTACGCCGAACCAGGGCTGGGGCGGGCGGCCGTCCTCCGACCGGATCGTCGCGGTGGCGGCCGGCGTCCACTAGCCCTTGAAATTGTCCTTGGCCGCGCGCACGGCGCCGAAGGCCTTGTAGTCCGGCTGGCCGCCGGCCCCGACCCGCTCGGCCAGCTTCGGCGCGCGCAGGAACGGGTTGGTGGCTTTCTCCAGCGCGATGGTGGTGGGGACCGTGGGTTCGCCGCGTTCGCGCATCGCGAAGATCTCCGCCGCGCGGGCCTTCAGCGCCGGATCGTCGTCCACCGAGAGCGCGAAGCGGGCGTTCGAGGCGGTGTATTCGTGGGCGCAGTAGACGGTGGTGTCGTCCGGCAGGGCGGCCAGCCGTTGCAGGCTGGTCCACATCTGCTCGGCGGTGCCTTCGAAGAGCCGGCCGCAGCCGAGGGCGAAAAGGGTGTCGCCGACGAAGGCGATGCGGTCGGCGGCGTCGAAATAGGCGATGTGGCCGAGCGTGTGGCCGCCCGTCTGGATCACCTGGAACGTGGTCTCGCCCAGCAGGACCGTCTCGCCGCCATTCACTTCCCGGTCGATGGGCGCGATCCTGGTGACCTCGCCGGGGCCCACCACCTTGGCGCCGGTGGCGGCGACGATCTCGGCGTTGCCGCCGGCGTGGTCGGGGTGCCAGTGGGTGTTGAGGATCACGTCGAGCGTCCAGCCCAGCGTCTTCAGTTCGCGCAGGATGGCGCCGGCGTCGGGGGTGTCGATGCAGGCGGTCTTGCCCGTCGCCTCGTCGCGCGCCAGGAAGCCGTAGTTGTCCGAAAGGCAGGGGAATTGGTGGACGGTGAGCGGCATCCTGGTGCTCCGACGAAACGCAACGGCCCCGAAGGATGCGATTTAGGTTGGCGAGAGCCCTTAGTCGAGCATAGCCATCCAAGTATGCGCCGCGACGTCCTCGAGCTTCGCCAGTTCTACGCCTCCGACCTGGGCCGCGCGGCGCGCGCCATGGTGGGCCGCAAGGTCATCGAGGCCTGGGGTGACGCCCATGGGCTGGACGTGCTGGCGCTGGGCTACGCCACCCCGTTCGTGGCGCCGCACCGGCTCGCCGCGCGACGGGTGGTGGCGGCGATGCCGGCGCAGCAGGGGGTGGAGATCTGGCCGGCGGGCGAGCGCAACCTCTCGGTCCTGGCGCCCGAGGACAGCCTGCCGTTCGCCAACGCCCTCTTCGACCGCATCCTGGTGGTTCACGGGCTGGAGGAGAGCCCCGATCCGCTGGGCCTGCTGCGCGAGGTCTGGCGGGTGCTGGCGCCGTCCGGCCGCGTCATCGTGGCGGTCGCCGCGCGCAACGGGCTCTGGGCCAATTCCGAGAAGACCCCGTTCGGCCATGGCCGCCCCTACAGCCGCGGCCAGCTCGGCGAGCTGCTGCGCGAGGCCGAGCTCGAGCCCTCCGGCTGGACCCGGGCGCTCTATGTGCCGCCGGTCCCCTGGCTGGCCGCCTGGGCCGAAGGGTTCGAACAGGCGGGCTCCAGGCTCTGGCCCGGCTTTTCCGGCGTGCTGCTGATGGAGGCGGTGAAGCAGACCTTCGCGGTGAAGCCCCGGGCGGCCCGGGCGCGATTCCCGCAGCGCGGCCTGCTCGCGCCGGTCCCGAGCGGGGCGCCCTTTTCTGAGGCGCCGGCGCCGCGCGGCCCGCGTCACCTCTTGGAGCAATCGGGCGAAGGCCTTAGCTTCGCAGCGAAGCCCGCCCCCCGCGGACCGAAACGGAGTGTGTGAGCCATGAAGATGATCGTCGCGGTCATCAAGCCCAGCCGCCTCGACGCCGTGCTGGATGCGGTGACCGAGGCCGGCGCCTCGGGGCTCACCGTCACCGAGGTCCGCGGCTATGGACGCCAGCGGGGGAAGACCGAGGTCTACCGCGGTGCGGAGTATGAGGTGAAGCTGCTGCCGAAGGTGAAGCTGGAGATCGCCGTTCCCGACGAGCTGCTGACCGCGGTGGTGGACGCCATCTCGGCCAGCGCCAACACCGGCAAGATCGGCGACGGCAAGGTCTTCGTCCTGGACCTGGAACAGGCGCTGCGCATCCGCACCGGCGACCGCGACGCCGACGCCATCGCCAGCTAGGCATCGGCGGCCGATTTTGAATTTGGCCGACGGATCGACCTGATCCCAAAGGGCGACGTCGCCATTGGCTTTTCGTGGGATCGTCCACCGTCAGCTTCTGTGGGAGATCAAGACTCCCCCTCGACGGAATGCCAGGGCGTCACGCTATCGCCCGCAGCCCCTTCGTCCTCACCAGATTCAGCAGCTTCAACGACGGCCCGTCCGGCCGCTTCTCGCCGCGTTCCCACTTGCTGACCGCGTCCTTGCGGACGTTCAGGTAGCTCGCGAACACCGGCTGGGAGACCTGCTCGCGCTCCCGCAGCGCCTTGATCTCCTCCGGCGTCATCGGCGTCACCGGCGTCAGGCACAGGGCGTCGAACTCGCGCATGGTCGCCTTGTCGATGACGCCGGCGCTGTGCAGGCCGGCGGCGGTCTTGTGCACCGTGCCAAGGATACCGCTCTCAGTCTTGCTTGCCATCTTCGCCATCGTTCCTGACCTCTGCAATCTCACCGGCGGCGCTCGCCTTTTTCAACGCTTCGGCGCCGAGGCCGAGGAAGGTGGCGGCCAATTTTTCAGCGCCTTGAGCTCCTTGGGCGTGATGTTCGCCTTCTCGTTCTTGGCGAAGCCGTGGACGAAAAAGCTGTGTCCGCCGACCTTGAACAGGATGATCGTCCGAAAGCCGCCAGACTTGCCGCCGCCTTCGCGGGCGATCCGCTGCTTGAAGACGCCGCCGCCGAGGTCGGCGTCCCATTGACCGGACGCCACGGCCTTGGCCGCTTCAAGCAGTTCCCCGCTTCCCAGGTCCGCCTTGCGGGCGAACTTCGAAAACTCCTTGGTCTTGTAGATGCCCACGGGATCAGGTCGTCTCGAAATATATAGCTCTAAGAGCTACTATTTCAAGCCCGCGACCGCCGTTTGGGCGGCGCGCCCACGGGCTTCGGCAGCTCGACCTCGCCGAAGAGGTCCTGCGGCACGGCGCCGGGTTCGCCCTTGGCCCTGCGGCTGAGCAGGAAGAGCGCGGTCTCGGAGCGCCAGTTCTCCAGAGGGCCGTCCGGCTTGATCTGCCGCGCCGGCTTGCCGCCGGAGAGCGCCGCGCAGGCGTCGACGCGCAGGTCGAGCTCGCGGCAGAGGTCGGTGAAGTCGCGAAGGGTGCAGAAATGGATGTTGGGCGTCGACCACCAGGGGTCGGGGAGCGCCCGGGTCTCCGGCATCCGCCCGCGCATCATCAGCGAGACCCGCATCCGCCAGTGGCCGAAGTTCGGCACCGAGACGATGGCCTGGTCGGCGATGCGCAGGAGCTCGGAGAGCACGTGCCGGGGCTCGCGCATCTGCTGCAGGGTCTTGGACAGGATGGCGTAGTCGAAGGCCCGGGTCGGAAAGTGGTCGAGGTCGCGGTCGCCGTCGCCCTGGACGACCGCAAGGCCGCGCGCCAGGCAGGCGGAGACCCCGGCCTGGCTGATCTCCAGCCCCTGGCCGTCGACGCGGCGCTCGCGGCTGAGCAGCTCCAGCAGCTCGCCGTCCTCGCAGCCGACGTCCAGCACGCGGCTTCCGGGGCGCACCAGGCGCAGGATCTCGCGGAAGTCCTCGCGCATGGCGCTCAAAGCCCCCGCGCCTTGCCCGTGGCGTCGAAGAAGCCGCGCAGGGTGGTGTCGAGCTGCGGCTCGTCGAGGAAGAAGGCGTCGTGGCCCTTGTCGGTCTCGATCTCCACGAAGCTGGCGCGGCAGCCGGCCGCGTTCAGGGCCCGGACCACGTCGCGGCTCTCGGCGGTGGAATAGAGCCAGTCGGACGAGAAGGAGAGCACGCAGAAGCGCACGCCGCGCGCCTTCATGAAGGCGTTGGCCAGCACTCCGCCGTGCTGCCCGGCCAGGTCGAAGTAGTCCAGCGCGCGGGTGATGTAGAGGTAGGAGTTGGCGTCGAAGCGGTCGACGAAGCTGGTCCCCTGGTGGCGCAGGTAGCTCTCCACCTGGAAATCGGCGTCGAAACCCCAGGAGAGGCCGTTGCGCTGCAGCTCGCGGCCGAACTTGCGTTGCAGGGCCTGCTCGGAGAGGTAGGTGATGTGCGCGGCCATGCGCGCCACCGCAAGGCCCTTCTCCGGCCGGACGCCGGCCTTCTCATAGGCCCCGCCGCGCCAGTCGGGATCGGCCATGATCGCCTGACGGCCGACCTCGTGGAAGGCGATGTTCTGGGCGGAGTGTCGCGCGGCCGCGGCGATGCAGACGGCGCTGAACAGCTTCTCCGGATAGTCCGCCGCCCACTGCAGCACCTGCATGCCGCCCATGGAGCCGCCGACCACGGCCAGCAGGGTCGAGATGCCGAGCGCGTCGATCAGCATCGCCTGGGCGCGGACCATGTCGGCGATGGTGATCACCGGGAAGGCCAGGCCAAAGGGTTCGCCGGTCTTGGGGTTGGTCGAGGCCGGCCCGGTCGAGCCCATGCAGCCGCCGACCACATTGGTCGCGATGATGAAGTAGCGGTCGGGATCGAGCGGCAGACCGGCCCCGATCACGTTCTCCCACCAGCCCGGCCGGCCGGTCACCGGATTGGTGGAGGCGGCGTGCTGGTCGCCGGTAAGCGCGTGGCAGACCAGGATGGCGTTGGTCTTCGCCTCGTTCAGCGTCCCGTAGGTCTTGTAGCCGATCTCCAGCGGCTCCAGCCGCGCGCCGGAGTCCAGGCGCAGGCCCTTGCCGGCCGGGGAGCGCCATGTCCCCCCGTCCGTCTCGATCGCGGCGCTGGCGGCGGCCGTCACGGTCATGGGGCCTTAGGACCGCCAACCCCTTTCCCTGTCAATGCTTCGCAAACCCAGGCTTCGCAGCCGACGCGGGCGCAGCTATGAGGTGGGGGTCAGGGTGGAGCTCAGATGGACCGGCTGATCCTCTTGCGGCACGGAAAAGCCGAACCGGAGTCCGCCAGCGGCGAGGATTTCGACCGGCGGCTTGCGCCGCGCGGCGTGCGCGAGTCCGCGGCCATGGCCGAAGTGCTGGCCGACATGGGCTTCAGGCCGGATGTGGTGCTGGTCTCGCCGGCCGCCCGCACCCGCGACACCTGGGCGGCGGCGGAGCCGGCTTTCCCCGGGGCAAGGGTCTCGTTCGGCGAGGATCTCTACCACGCGGGGTCCGAGGAGGTGCGGCGCTGCGCCGAGGCCGGCGGCGCCGCGGCGGCCACGGTGATGGTCGTGGGCCACAATCCCGGCCTGCAGGAGCTGACGGTGCGCCTCCTGATGGAAGGCCATGCGCCGGCCTCGCTGATCGCCAAGGCGCAGTCGCGGTTCCCCACCGCGGCGGCCGCGGTGTTCCTGTTCGACGACCACGGCCGGCCGACCTACGACGGCCTGTTCTTCCCGGAGCGGGGCGATTGAGGATCTACAAGATCCTGCCCCGCTGGGAATGGGACGCGGCCCTGGCGGCGCGCCGGTTCGACGGCTCGGCGGTCGACCGCGCGGACGGCTTCATCCACTTTTCCACGGCCGAGCAGGCGCAGGAGACCGCGCGGCGCCATTTCACGGGCCAGGAGGACCTGCTGGTGCTGGCCGTCGAAGCCGCGGACCTGGGCCACGCCCTGCAATGGGAGCGTTCACGCCGCGGCGCGCTCTTCCCGCACCTCTATGCGCACCTGGACACCGCCCTGGTGCGTGAGGTCTCCGAGGCCCCCCTGGACGCGGACGGCGCGCCGCAGATCCCGGACCGGGCGTGAGCCTGCTGCACGGCCTGGCGACCCGGGCGCTGCGCACGCTCGATCCGGAGGACGCCCACGGCTGGGCGATCCGCGGGCTGAAGCTGGGCCTGGGCCCCGTCGGCGGGCGTGACGATCCGATCCTGGCCGGGTCGCTGGGCGGCCTGGCGCTGCCCAATGTCGTCGGCCTCGCCCCCGGCTTCGACAAGGACGCCGAGGTGTTCGGACCCATGCTGCGCGCCGGATTCGGCTTCGTGGAGTGCGGCACGGTCACGCCCAGGCCGCAGGCGGGCAACCCGCGGCCGCGGCTCTTCCGGCTGTCCGAGGACCGGGCGGTGATCAACCGCATGGGCTTCAACAACCGGGGCCTCGACGCCTTCGCTGGACGGCTGGCGAGCCGTGGGCCGGGCGTCGTGGGCGCCAACATCGGGGCCAACAAGGAGTCCCAGGACCGGATCGGCGACTATGTGACGGGGCTCAGGCGCCTCTGGGGCCTCGCCGGCTATTTCACCATCAACATCTCCTCGCCCAACACGCCGGGCCTGCGCGCGCTGCAGACCAAGGCCGCGCTGGAGGAGTTGCTCGGCCGCCTGGCCGAGGCCCGCGAGGGACTGGCGGCGGCGGGGGCCGCGCCGATGTTCCTGAAGGTCGCGCCGGACCTGGAAACCGGCGAGGTGGAGACCATCGTCGAAACCTCGTTCGCCCATGGCCTGGCCGGGATCATGGTCGCCAACACCACGATTTCCCGGCCGCCGCTCAGCTCCCGGTTCCGCGAGGAGGCCGGCGGGCTCTCCGGCGCGCCGCTGACCGCGCTGTCCACCCGCGTGCTGCGCGAATTCGCCGAGGCCTCGGCGGGGCGCCTGGCCCTGGTGGGGGTCGGCGGGATCGGCTCGGGCGCGGAGGCCTACGCCAGGATCCGGGCCGGAGCCTGCGCGGTCCAGCTCTACTCCGCCCTGGTGTTCGAGGGCCCCGGCCTGGTGACCCGCATCAAGCGCGAGCTGGCGGCCTGCCTGCGCGCCGACGGCTTCGCGTCCGTCCAGCAGGCAATCGGCGCAAGCTGAGCTGTAAGCCGATGGGTCGCGTTGCCGAAGCCGCCGCGCTGGATTACGGGTTGCCCATGGCCGACGGCCCCACGCCTCAGGAGCATTCCAGGCCGGAGAGGCCCCGCTTCTTCTGGCCGGGCGGGCTCTCCGCGCGCCTGCTGATGCTCACCATCCTGTTTGGCCTGCTGGCGGGCGCCTGCGCCGTGCCGCCGGCGCTGGCGGCCTTCGAAGAGCAGTGGCTGCTGGACCGCATCCGGGCGGGGGAACTGGCGTCGCTGGCTCCGGACGTCGCGCCGAACCGCAAGGTATCCGACCAGATCGCCGCCCAGCTGCTGAATGGCGCGGGCGTGGCGCGGGTGGCGATCCAGACCGACGGCATGCGCCGACTGGTGCTGGGCGGGCCGACCCTGAAGCAGACGCCCTACCTGGTGGACCTGCGCGACCAGGCGCCGGCCTCCTGGCTGATCGCGCCCTTCCAGACGCTGGCGGGCGGCGAGGGCCGGATGGTGCGGGTGGTGGCCGAGCCCAGGTTCCGGCGCGGCGATTTCGTGGACATCGTCGCCCCCGACGCCGAGCTGAAGAAGCTGCTGTGGGCCTATCTCTGGCGACTGGTGCTGGTGACCGCCCTGGTCTCGGCGGCGGCGGGGGTGGTGGTCTATCTGTCGCTGAACTTCTTCCTGGTGCGGCCCATGCTGCGGATCACCAACGCCATGGAGCGGTTCCGCGCCGATCCGGACGACCCCGCCGCCCAGGTGCCGCTCTCCGGCCGCCGCGACGAGATCGGCCGCGCCGAGGCGGAGCTCGACCGCATGCAGGCGGATCTGCGGACCGCGCTCAACTCCCGCGCCCGGCTGGCGGCGCTGGGCGAGGCGGTGGCCAAGATCAACCACGATCTGAAGAACATGCTGACCAGCGCCCAGATCGCCTCGGAGCGGCTGGCGGCGCTGAAGGACCCCAAGGTCAGCCAGGCGCTGCCCCGGCTGGAACGCGCCCTGGACCGCGCCGTGAAGCTGGCCTCGGGGGTGCTGGCCTATGGCAAGACCCAGGAAGCCGCGCCCGAACCCCGGGCCACGCCACTGGCAGCCGCCGTGCAGGCCGCCGCGGAGGAGGCGCGCCTGGCCGAGAACGGCGTGCGCCTGGTCTGCAAGGTCGCCGCGGGCGAGCAGGTCAACGCCGACCCCGACCAGCTGCACCGCATCCTCGCCAACCTGCTGCGCAACGCCCGGGAGGCCATGGAGCACCAGGAGGGCCGGCGCAGGCCGGGGCGTATCGAGGTGACCCTGGCGCGGGCCGACAACGCCAGCCTGGTGCGGGTCGCCGACAACGGCCCCGGCGTGCCGGAGCGGGCGCGCGAGCGGCTCTTCCAGCCCTTCGCCGGCTCCGGCCGCCCGGATGGCGCGGGCCTGGGCCTGGCCATCGCCCGCGAGCTCGCCCAGGGCCACGGCGGCGACCTCACCCTGGCGGAGACCTCCGAAAAGGGCTCGACCTTCGAGGTGCGCCTGCCCGGCGCCCCGCCGCCAGCGCCGGTTCGCCGGCGGACGGCGCAGGCGAAGGCCTCAGGCTAGTCGAACCCCGCCACGTCTGGAGCTCTAACCCGGGCGCCGGCCAGCGCACGGGTCCGGACCACGTAAGTGCCCGCCAACAAGTCGCCTATCCGCTGTTGGTCTTTCGTCATCCAGACGCATATGCCGGCCGGAACTCCCCCGAGAAGGAATGGATTGACCTCGATGAGCCGCAGAAGGGTGCGGATGAGGGCTCGCGGCATTCCAGGGGGGCGTCCGGAGGCGTCGACCACAATCGTGCCGGTCACCAGCTTGCCGAGTGAGCGCCCCCAAACGCCTTCGGTGACCGTGAAGTAGGCCAAGGCGAGCACGAGCGCGACCACCAGGGAGATCAATGCCGGCTGCTGGGCAAGCGCGACCATGGCGGCGAAGGCGATCACGCCTACGGCGATGAAATCGATCCAAGCGCCGCCCCATCGGCGCATCAGGACACCGTCTGACTTGCGCGCGAGCCGACGTCCGACGTTCTCCGTCGGCCCTGAATCCGTTTCGGACATCTGTTCCCCCCGGGACGGCCCTTCTCGTTGCCGACGAGATCACGAGGTATGGTGGATGTCCAGTCGGGGTCAGTAGCCCTTGGCCACGCCTTCGCGCCGGGGGTCCGCCCCGCCGCGCAGGCCGCCCGGCGTCACCTCGACGCCATGTAGGCCCGAGCCTTCGCCGAACGGGCCGCCCTGCAGCTTTACGCCCTTGGCGGCCAGTTGCTCCACCACGCCGGGCGGATATCTGGCGGGTTCCGAGGCGTAGATATTGCCGATGCCGATCAGGTTGGGGAGCGCCAGCGTCTCCTGCATGGGCAGCTTCCAGTCGAGCACGCCGACCAGGCCCTTGAGGACGAAGGCGATGATCGAAGGCCCGCCCGGCGAGCCCACGGCCGCCACCAGCCTGCCCTGCCGGTCCAGCACGATGGCCGGGGCCATCGAGGAGCGCGGCCGCTTGCCTGCGGCCACCGCGTTGGCCGCAGGCACGCCCTCATAGTCCTTGGGCTCGAAGGAGAAGTCGGTGAGCTGGTTGTTGAGGAAGAAGCCGCCGACCATCCGGCCGTCGCCGAAGATGCTTTCGACCGTCGTGGTCATGGAGACCGCATTGCCGTCCTTGTCGACGATGACGAAGTGGGTGGTGCCGCCGGGCTCCCTGGTCTGGTCGGCGCCCCGGACGGCGGCGCCCTTGGGGACGCCCGGCTTGGGCGGCGGGCCGGCGGTGGTCGGATCGATCAGCTTCGCGCGGGCGTCGAGGTAGTCCTTGGCCAGCAGGCCTTCCATCGGCACGTCGACGAAATCCGGGTCGCCATAGTAGCGGTCGCGGTCGGCGTAGGTCAGCCGGCTGGCCTGGCTGAACAGGTACCAGCCCTGGGCGTCGTTGGGGTGCTTGTCGATGTCGGTCCGCTCGAGGATGCCCAGGCCCTCCAGCACCGCCGGCCCGCCCGACGGTGCGGGCGGGGTGCAGACCACATAGATCCGGTAGGGGCGGCAGACCGCCGGCGTGGCCTTGGGCTTGTAGCTTGCCAGGTCCTTCAGCGTCATGGTCCCGGGGATGGGGCCTTGGCTCAGCTTGGCGACGATCTGCTCCGCGATCGGGCCCTCGAGGATGGCCTTGGGCCCCTCGGCGGCGACCTTGCGGATCGAGACGGCGTAGGCCGGGTTCTTCCAGAGGTCGCCGGGCTGGACCTTGGCGCCGTCCGGCCTGGTGAAATAGGCGACGGCGTCGGGGGTCCCGGCCTGGGCGGCGTTGCTGGACGCCGCGGCGGCCATGCGGCCCGGCGCCGGGAAGCCCTGGTCGGCCAGCCGCTCGGCGTCGCCGAAGAGGTCGGCCCACTTCAGCTTCCCATGCTGGCCCTGGGCCAGGTACAGCATGGCGATGGCGCCGGGCACGCCCGCCGAGCGGCCGCTGGTCATGGCGACGGGACGGGGCAGGGGCTTGCCGTTGGAGCCGAGGAACATGTCCGGCGTCGCGCCGGCCGGCGCGGTCTCGCGGCCGTTGTAGGCGGTCACCTTCCTGGTCCTGGCGTCGTAGTAGGTCATGAACGCGCCGCCGCCGAGGCCGGAGCTCTGCGGCTCCACCAGCCCCAGCACCGCCTGCACGGCCACCGCGGCGTCCACCGCCGAGCCGCCGGCCTTCAGCACCTTCAGCCCCGCGTCCACGGCCATCGGGTTGGCGGCGGCCACCATGGCGTGGAGGCTGGTCGTCGAGGCCGCGGCCGCGGGCTTCGTCGTCCTGGCCGTGGCTGGCGCGGCGGCCAGGACGAGGGCGGCGAGGGACAGCGGCAACAGGCGGTTCAATCGAGTCACTGGGTTACGGCTCCGGCTGGTGAGCGATCAGCTTTAAGGTGCACGCGCATGGACAACAAACCTCCAGGCATGCGACGTCGCGACGATGGATGAGATGCCTCAGCGCGCGCGATCCGGCGCCTGCAACCTGATCACCGACGTGCCGGGCCTGAAGGTCGGGCAGTCGCAGGACGCCACGGTGCGCACCGGCGTCACCGTGATCCTGCCCGATCAGCGCAGCGTCTGCGCCGTGGACGTGCGCGGCGGGGCGCCGGGCACGCGGGAGACCGACGCGCTCGCGCCGGAGAACCTGGTGGAGGCGGTGGACGCCGTCGTGCTCTGCGGCGGCTCGGTCTATGGCCTGGCGGCGGCCGATGGGGTGGTCGCCTGGCTGGGCGCGCGAGGCCGCGGCTACGGCCTGGCGCCCGATAGCGCCGTGCCGCCTTCGCCGGTGGTCCCGGGCGCGATCCTCTTTGACATGGCCAACGGCGGCGACAAGGCATGGGGCGAGGATCCGCCCTACCGCGCGCTGGGCCGCGCGGCGATCGCCGCGGCGGCCGACCGGTTCGCGCTCGGCACGGCAGGCGCGGGCTACGGCGCCATGGCCGGGGCGCTGAAGGGCGGGATCGGCTCGGCCTCCATCGTCTCCGGCGACGGGATGAGCGTCGGCGCGGTCGTGGCGGTGAACTGCTGGGGTTCCGTGGTGGCGCCGGGCGGGCGCAGCTTCTGGGCCGCACCGTTCGAGATGGATGGCGAGTTCGGCGGCCTGGGATCGGCCGGCCTCGCCGCGGCCCCCGACGACTGGGGCCTTTCCAAGGGGCCTGCCGAAGGCCGCAACACCACCATCGCCTGCGTGGCCACCGACGTCGCCCTGACCCCCGCCCAGGCCAGGCGGGTGGCGGTGATGGCCCAGGACGGCCTCGCCCGCGCCATCCGCCCGGTCCATGCGCCCTTCGACGGCGACGTGGTCTTCGCCCTCTCCACCGCCGGCCAGCCGATGCCGGCGGCGGCCGACTACACGGTGGCCCGGATCGGCGCGCTGGCCGCCGACTGCCTGGCCCGCGCCGTCGCCCGCGCGGTCTTCGAGGCCACCGCCTGGCCCGGCGCGCCGGTCGCCTGCTGGCGCGACCTGCCCGAATAGGCCGTTGGTGCGCCGCGAGCTGCGCTGCTAGCTTCGTTGCGGTTCTGAGGCGTGGGAGGCTTGGCAATGGCGACATGGAAAAAGCTCGCACTGTGCGCGGGCGTGATGGGGCTCGCGGGCGCGGCGTTCGCGCAGCCGGCGGGCAAGGGCGGCGGCCAGAAGGTCACAGGCCCCATCGCCACCTATTGGATGAGCGCGGCCACCCAGACAGGGTTCGGCATGCCGGGCGCGGGCGGCGGGGGCGGCAAGCCCTCGATGTCGCAGATCATGAGCATGGCGCGCGGCGGCGGCGCGGCGCAGCACAGCCTGACCCTGCAGCTCGGCTCCTCGCAGAAGGCGCCCGGCCCGCAGGCCGAACACCTGCCGCCGCAGGGCCTGCGCGCCGGCCAGAGCCTGCCGCTGGTCACGCCCCAGGCGGCGCCGGCGCCCACGCCCGCCGAGGAGACGCCGCAGATCCCGCGCGAGTACCAAAAGCCGCGCGGCCGCATGCTGATCTTCTGGGGCTGCGGCGAGCACGCCAAGGCGGGCCAGCCGATCGTCATCGACTTCGCCCAGGTCAGCGCCGGCAAGATGCCCGCGGGCATGGAGGCGCTTAGCCGAGGCCTCGGCGCGCGGCTCATGCAGCCGCCCTCGCCCGGGCGCAACGCCACCTATGGCGACTGGCCCAACGCCCGGAGCCGCACGACCGTGCCGGCCGAGGGCTCGCTGACCGGCGACCATGTGGTGCAGGGCAACTACAGCCCCGAGATCCGGTTCTCGCTCAATCCGGACCAGGACTTCCTGGGGGCGCTCAACCTGACCACCAACGCCAAGACCCCCTCGGGCGCGGCCCAGCTGGGCTGGGCCCCGGTCTCCGGCGCCCAGGCCTATCTCGCGGTCGCCATCGGCGGCGGTCAGAACGAGACCGTGGTGATGTGGACCTCCTCGGAGACCCAGGCCGCGGCCTTCGCCATGCCCGACTATATCTCGCCCGGCGATCTGGACCGGCTGGTGGCCAGCCGCGCCCTGATGGGCCCGCAGACCACCGCCTGCACCGTGCCCAAGGAGGTGGTCGACGCCGCCCCCGCCGCCCTGGTCCAGATGGTCGCCTACGGCCGCGAGGCCAACTTCGTCTATCCGCCCCGGCCGACCAACCCGAAGGTCGCCTGGAACCAGGAGTGGCAGGTGAAGGTGCGCTACCGCTCCGCCACCGGCGGCATGCTGGGCATGGCCATGCCGGGGATGGCGGGCGACGACGAGGACAACTCCCGCCGCCGCGGCCAGCGCGGCGCGCAGCAACAGCCGCCGCAGACACCGGAGGACGCCAAGGCCGAACGCCGCAAGGCGATCATGAAGGGCCTGGGCGGCGCCCTGCTCGGCATCCCCCACTGACGCCGCCCGGCGCCGGGGCGAAAATTCCCGGCGCCCGGGTTGCGCTTTCGCATATCCCCGACTAGGTTCCGCGCCCTCGCCACAAGGCGATGCGCGCCCGTAGCTCAGCTGGATAGAGCATCAGACTACGAATCTGAGGGTCGGACGTTCGAATCGTTCCGGGCGCGCCAATTCTTCTTGAGAATCAACACCATGAATGCGCGGAGTGATCCGCGTCGAGTCCTCTTCCTGCGATTTTAGGGTGGGGTCGATTCAATAAGATACGAATTTATAAGCCAAAATTGGCAGATTCTAGGACGGGGTTCGCTCCCGATCGGTTCGAGGAATCTGACGGTCCAGTCTCCCCGGAACGTAAAGGTCACGCTTGCTCTGGCGCCCGGCGCCGTGGATCGCGTGGGCGACAGGATTTGTGTCGGAGGACAATCACGCGCGGCGCCGGCAGAGCGCGAGCCGAGCTCAACACCTCGCCCGCGCCTAGCGGATCGCTGGCGAAACGGCGGGGGCGATTGCAGGGATCTCGACGCTGCCGTCCCCTTGCGACCGCGCCGCGGTCAAAGGCTCTGGACTGACACGCTGTGTCAGCAATTCGTACACAAATTGCTGACAACAAGATGCAGCCCAGCACCCGAGCTATGGCAGCTGGAAACTGGTGATCGCGCCGGACGCGTCCACCTCAACGAAGAGGTTGGGCGTGGCGGCCATGCGCGGCTCCGCCACCGCCAGTACCGCGTCGAAAAGCGGGCGCAGCTGCGCATGCGGCAGGGATGGGATCAGGATCACGCCCGGGTGTGCGAGCCCCCGCGCCGCGAGGCTGATGAAGTCGCCGCGATTGACGGTTACGAACACCGCACCGACCCGGCGGGCGAATTCAAAGATGTCGGCGTCCGGGGCTTGGCGACCGAGGACGGCGACCTCCACCGTGCGCTGCGCCGTATGACCGGCTTTTGCCGCAACCCCGACCAACGCCTTGCCGCAGCACTCATCAAGCAGCAGGAACATGCGCCGTCCTGGCCTTGAGAACCGGCGGACGGCCACGTCTGGGGCTCGTGCGATCGAAGATCACGGCGGCCTCGATCTGCGCATCCGACAGGTCGAGATCCTCCATGATCTCCGCCTGGTCGGCGCCGCGCTTCAATAGGTCCGCGACGTGGCGGGCCGCGATGCGAGTGCCGCGGATCACCGGCTCGCCACCCAGGACATCCCTGCGGCTCTCGATATGCTCCTGCTTGGCCCGCCCAAGAGCCTCGAATGGCGCGAGCAGGTCCTTCCGGATCAGGTCAAGCGAGAACACGAAGTGGTGCACCCGGGCCTCACGTTCCTCGGCCCCCGCCGCTTCGACGATCGCCTTGCGCATCTGCCGCCGAAGCGTCGGGTCCACGCGGGTGCGAACATCCTTGATGACCCACAGATAGAAGAGATCGGCCCCGCGCACTTTGCGCTCGGCCCCGCCACCGACGCTGATGATCCGCGCATCGATCTCCCGGTTGATGTCCTTGACCGCCAAGCCCGATACGAACGCCGCCTCGGGCACGGTTAGGCGGGCTTCAGTCAGCTCGGACACGGAGTGCTCCTAAATCGTCCATCATGATGGATTATTTAATTGCTCCTGGGATGATCTGCAAGGGTTGCCGATGCCTGCCGTCACGGTCGGTTCGCACTTTGTTCTTGATCTCGCGACGGAACTGTGAGAGATTGAACAAGCGTCGATCACTGCGCCGCGCCAACCGCACTGAGCGGACAGGCGCCGCACCAAGAGCCACGCATTCCCGCCGCTGACAGCCGCGTTCAGCCCGCGGCTCCCACACACGCATTTCAAGGAGAGCATGCATGGCTACTCGCCAAGTCGACCCCGCACGTCTGCAGGGCGATGAACTGAGACGGTGGTATCTGCGGTCGCCGCAGCAGATCGAACAGGAGAAGCGCGAAGCTGAGGATCGAAAGCACGCCCAGTTTGTCGCGAGCATTTACGAGAACGAGCGCGAGCCTGAGGCCGGAAGCCAAACGCCTATCGACGGGCTCGTGGATGCCTTCCACGATTGGCAGAACGGCCCGAAGATCCAGCGACCGAACCTAGCGGAATCGTTCATCCCCGTTGTCGGCCCGGCATGGGAGGCAGCGGCCGATCTCCAGGACGGGAACTACGGCGGGGCTGCCTTCAACGGTGCGATGGCGGTCGCGGACGTGTTGCCCATCGGCGTGGCTGCTAAGGGACTGAAGGCCGCCAGCAAGGGCGTCACGGCGCTCAAGAAAGGGTCACTGACCGCCAACGCCGCCGCCAGCCGATTGCGAGACTGGGGGATCGCAAGGAAGGGCGAAGAGATCCATCACACCGTCGCGCTGAACGGTATCAAGCGCAACGAACAGAATTGGAGGAATCACTACGCCTTACTCAAGGTGTTGCCGGAGGAGATTCACCAGCGACTGACCCGCAGTTGGAACGGAAAGCCGCAGTTCGATCCCATTCGGCGCATTTGGTACGGGACGACCGACTGGCAGAAGGCCGTGCCGACGGGAGTTGCGGGGTACCTCGCCGACACCTGGGAGAATGTCACGCGTCCATTCTCCGCTTCGGAGCCCCCGCCCAAACGGCCAACCCGGTAATTCACGCTTCACCGCCCCTGCACGCGCAGGTATGTTCCGACTTTGTTCGGAATCAGGGTGGCGCATGAAAACTGCGGAAGCGGGCTTCCGATTGACGCATCAAATCTACGAAGTGT
>Ga0307517_10006647_pt1 | contig 17040 bp, 17 predicted proteins | sample 23_EM_MG_FD_194515 | JGI IMG/M metagenome (GOLD analysis project Ga0307517, IMG submission 194515) | Populus trichocarpa ectomycorrhiza microbial communities from riparian zone in the Pacific Northwest, United States - 23_EM | ecosystem: Host-associated > Plants > Roots > Unclassified | place...
AGAACCTTGTAATTTATATTCTTCATTAATTCAGGCTGAGGGAGGACATACAAAGTGGTAAACTTAGAGGCATTCTTGTCCTATCACTCAGTCTGGGGTGCCAGGACTTTTGTTACACGACTGTACTCTCTGAAGCAGAGGAAGCTACAAACCACCAACTATCATAGACAACAACTCCGCACGGAAAAAATAGTCGCACAATTCACAATCAATTCACCTTGCTCTAGCTAATTCACAAACCCTTGGCGCAACTCGAAACCAGAGGAGAAAAAAAAGCCCCCCAAAGGGAAAAAGGGAGCCCAACCTTTTCCGGTTGTCCGACTATCTAGAATACAAGTCCATGCATGTGCGGAGCGAATACGGTTTAGAGTCCTTGGCAACCGAAAATCAGCCCCACGATCCCCCTGCGTTCGCTCCGCACATGAGGGGGACTTGTATCCCCAGGTGATCCTCCCCTTCTTGTTCGCCTTTCCAAATTTTCCTATCCATTGACGGTCCTCACTTTTCTGACGTTGTGATAGCTTACCTATGACGAGCCCATTGGATCTCATTAACTCGTATTCGTAATTTTTTTTTTAACATGCCGTGCTAAGCATATTGCAGTTTAGACTGTGATTTCTGTTGAGATCCGGATGGTGGATTTAAAGAGAGTTTAGGGTACAGGGTCTCCCCCCCTTGTTCGCCAAGACTAAGCAACATCTTATTGTGTAACAGCGCGCGGTTCCAAGATCTTTGTAACTTTAGCGCGTCTGCGGCGTGCCTTGTGGCTCAACGCCACTTCCGGCCAACGGCAGTTTCAATTCGTATGAGAATTTAAGAATTGCGAACCGTTCATCCTTTAAACGTCCTTCCGGCTTTCTCACACATCGTTTTAAGTCTTTGAAGATAAGTCTTCCATTTTTTCTCTCACTCTTTTGTAACCTTTATTTTCTCGTGGTGGGACTTTGGTTTGGGTTAATTCAATAAAATTTCACTATTATCTAATGCCGTAAGGACGGTCCTTCTGCTTGGTAGTCCGAAATTTCCTCCTCCGGAAGAGGGGCAAAAAACACACCAAAAATCTGCCCGCCCCCAAGACAAAAAAAAAGAAAAAGACACCAGACCTTACCAAGAGAGGCAACTCTAACGTCCTAGCACAAGGATCGTTTATTCGAGTTCTTACGGTAGGAGCGTTGGGCTAAGCTGGAGACTGGCGTTGGGCCGCAAGGCACCTCGTCGAGGTGCTGCAAAGATTTTGGAACTGCGCGTAGTTGCGTAATCGGCAGGAACCTTGGCACGGTTAGTCTACAGGTGCATGAGCGGGGCGAACTTGGCGAATAATTGTCGACTTTGCGAGCCTTTTTTGCTCAGTGCTAGCTGCGGACGGCGGTGCGGCGATACAGAGATATAGAGTTGAGAGAGTTAGAAGTGTTTTAAGAGGGCTCGTACTTCCAAATAATGAGAATATCGGTGGTGCCACAGTGCTCGAATCCCGCTCGAGCTTATTTGCGGGGTAGTATTTTGGCTAGGATTAAATACTATTCCTGGCTGTGGGCAATTTTACCAAGGGGTAAACGTTTTGTGTAGTGTACCCGTTGGTTGAGGTGGTCCGGGGAAATGACGTACGGGGCATGGTGAGGTCTCACGTATACTCGTAATGTCCTGACGTTTGTGAACACAACTGCTATTGCATGATGCCAAGATCAGCGCAAAAAAGCCGGATTTTGGCGGTATGCAATAGCAGTTGCGTTGAGTACTTGAGGTGGGGGTGAGGTCTGGGTGCTGTGGGTGAGTGGCAAATGGAAAATATTTGTGGGCTAACAGGGGTTACTTCCCCAACTGCAGTTATCTTAAAGCGTGGCCAAATCTCGCCTTCATCCTCTGGTGTCCTTTTTCTCTATCCTGCCGTGGTCCCCAAAGAGGTTCGAAAGACGCTAGGCATCTTTCATACTCTTGTTGGGATACTTGTCCTAGTTATATAGGGCAACATGTTGCTGCCAAGACCCGTAGGAGTGAGGTTCAACTCTTTCTAAATATTTATCATCTTATGACACATTGTTGCCTGTGGTCGTCAATTCCTTCTATCTTTCCATGTTGGTCACATGTTTGCCCACCTTGCCTGGTTCCATTGTTTTTTTACCTGATTCAAGGCATACTCTTTGCTGCCAGGTATAGAAGGGAGAACAGGGAGGGCTTCTGGTTGGCGGAAGAGGCAGGCAAGAAGGTATGATTGGTCAGCCAATCTCCTTACTGGTTTGATCAGATCACTAAGGCTCCATCAGACTTCTTGAAGCTCAGGCCCATAGTTACAAAGTGGCTCATTGTGACTCTCAGATAGCAAAACTCATGAAATCCCTAGCCAAATGGAAACTACAATGGGAGCTGTATGTGGAGGACCCTAGAATAGAATATATCAAACTGTTCCAAGAACCAATACCCAAACTCAACCCGCTGATAGAATCTGATCCCAAAACCAATGATACTGAATTTTCTACTTATTGTCCCTTGCTTGTGCTCAAGTCAATACTACACCAATTAGGCAAAATGCTTTGGATTAGTAGTAGTTGCACATTGGACTTAGAGGGTTACAAGATGGGAAAATGGATGCTTCTACCATCTGACATTTTATGAACCAACAAAAATGGTCTAACATTGATCCTCCTCTATTTGCATTAGAACTTTCCACCAAGGAAGTAGGACCTCCCCTGGGCAGCCTGCTTCTGTTTCTTGCAATATATGTTTACTTTCAAAAACTCACAACAAATCTGGATTACATCATAGGATTACAATATTACTAGGGACATGTTGGGCAGCAAAATGTAAAGGGTATGTAACTTTAGCTCCACAAATATATCCTGGCTAACCAACTAGAGTGTATTAGACAATGCACATAGGGCACTTCCCTGTGGGACAGCATTCTTTGTCTTTTGTGGCCATAGAATAATATCATATTACTGTTATATCTATCATGTATTCTTTGTAGAAAAGCGTACCTGATTTGCAGGGAGGCCTGTATGACTCTCTGCCATTTAGCCAATTCTCTGTATATACCCAGAAACTGATCTGATATTTACATAGCCATCTAAGATTGAACTGAACTCGTGATAAAATTCTCCTTGGCAGCATACCAGCCTTCAAGGTGGAAGCGTTTTTTAAGTGCTTCTCTCCTTACGACCGAAATATGGCCGCATTTTTGTACTAGAACTATAAGTTTGCAAGGGGAGCCCTTCCTCAGACATTACAGGTACCACTTGGAGTACTGTCTCTATATGATCTGTAAACTAAAGGTTTCACCATCAACATTACTATCTATTTCTATTTGTATTGTTTTTTCTGTCTCCTGCAATTAATGCACATCAAAGGCAAATTCGTTACCAAACCTCTCTGCACGATGTGGTAACAATCCTATTGTTTGTTTAAGATGCAACAGGCAATCACCAATGTCCCTTGCATAAGCAAGTCTTGTGTTTTTGCACCAACTTGAAGGAGTAGGAAAATACTATCTCTTGAAATAGGACGGAACTGCCTTGATTGTCTCGAGGAATATCATCTTGTCAGATGGTAAGAAGGGTGTATCGTTGTGCTGAGAGAACTATGACAATAGTTCTAAATTGAGCAACCCCTTACTGAGACTATCACAATAATGTCCAGGTTCTTAGGTGGTAGATTCTTGTAGAGGAGAAGTGTATATAAAGAGAGAAATAGTAATTGGATTGCAACTTTAAGTATAGAAAAGTATTTAGATGGTTGTGTGAAGATCCTATCTCATGGCTGAAACTAAGGCACTTATATCGGCATCTTCCCACAACTCTAACCCTGGTGACTCATCACCTCCCATTAGGCGACCTTTATGACTCATAGAGAGTCATAGTGTAAAATCCAGTAAACAAATCCTGTGCTCAAATGACTCACATGTGTAAAACCCATGGCTCGTAATGTGAGTCATGTCCGAGAGTTATTAAAGTATAAACCAATCTTAACCCAAGGATGACTCGTATGTACACAGTCATGTATGATCCTATGCATTGAATGACATCATAGCTTGAAAACAATATACCTTATAACTAATACATATTAGTCATGTAAAATCTGCCTTGCTTAGTCATGATTTGTGACAGGTGTATCAATTTGCTACATTAATTGAACCATGTAAATTTATAAATTGATTTTTGCTTCCTACATGCTGTATCAAAAGGCGCTGTTGTTTGGCCATTTGTACTACTAGTATGCTTATTTTTATTCTTTTTATTTAAGGTATCAGGCGGGTTGTGGGTCAGGAAGTAGAGCTGTACATAACCGCCTGTATTGAAATTCCCTACTCTGCTAGAAACAGAGAGCTGCTCAGCCACTCTGAAAGCGATATAAAAAATATTACCTTACAACACCAGGTAAGTCTCCTGACCTAACCCTTTCAAGCCCCGAATTGCTGGCAGCCTTGTATCTCTTAGCTCAATAAATGATCTCTGCTAACTCCAAGTTTCAATATCGCAAATTAGTGGCTTCCTCATATGGTCAAGTCTCAGTGTCGTAACTGTATTGAATCTCAGTAACTGGTATTTGCAACTTTCTTAACTTGTCAAACTAAACCCTTTGTGGGCAGTGAGGGAGGGATTTGATCAAAAGTAGACACCTAGGAGTGGTTGTGGATAATACAAGTTTTTGTGGATATGTGAACATCAGAATTTTAGACCCACCAAGTATTCTAGCTTTCTCATACCCTGTTTCAAGTCTTTATAATCATGTCTTTCCTATACCACATTTATTTTCACATGCATAGGACACAGGTTTGGATTTTTTTACTATTAATATACCCATGGCATTACAATTCTGAGGTAAGCCAACTCAACCTGCTTATTGCCACTCGGTAGTACTCAGGTATATCAGGAAAGTAACACCTGCACAACCTGTAAGAAACCCTCTACATGGACTGCAGGTCCTGGCAGAACACTGTAATTCTAAAAAGTTTGTCGATCCACAAGCAAAACAGGGTGTGTGAAGTTTTCTTGATAGTTGAACTACCACAACCTGCCTGTATTTGCTGACCCAGTGATCACTATTTGTGGTCTACTGGAAGTGACTGTCATGCTTCTCTCCCCTTCCACCCTCCCCATGTCCCACTACCGCCTTCCCCACAGCCCCCAACATGCCTCTGACCCCCTTCAGAGTGTATTTCTTAAGACCATTCAGACATAGTTTTGACAGACGCTAGTACTAGGGTAGAATGGTTAGTCCAGTTTAGTTGTACAAACCTGGGCAGCCTTTCGATTTTGCCAACCTGTTGTACTCAAGTTACACATATCTGTCTAAACCGCATTTAAACACTGCATCAGCAAAAATAATACCTTGCATTCTGAGCATCCCGTGCGTCAGACGCACAGAACGCCAGAACGCCAATCGCGATTCAGGACGCAACAACCCTACCACACAACACACGAGATGCAACCGGGCGCAGCACCTAATACTCAGGACGCACCGGAGGCAGCACATAATACTCACGACGCACTGGACGCAGTACCTAATACTCAGGACGCAATCTACTAGCGCCCGACCACATCCTCCTGAGATAAGCGAAGGGTCCCCCCTTTACCGGTTTCTGACCTTGGTCACCTGGGTCACAACAGATTTCAAACTATTAAATTTACTGCAATTAGGCTACTACTAGTATTGGTCTAATAAACAGGCAAATTCAGATCCCCGCTCTGCCTCCCCCCAGGCCCGGGCCTCCCCATGGGCCTCCCCTATTCCCTCCCCGGGCCTCAATAGCTCCATTGAGAATTGGCACCTGAGGATGTACCTTATACCGGCGCGTAGCTGGCGTCGAGCCCAACAACCTCCCGCAATCATATCCAGAATCGGTCAAGCGGTTGTGGAGGAATCTGCCATCGAGTTCTGGGACCTTTAGAAAGACCACTCTCACAAGGGTTGGCGGATTCATGAGTTTTGATGCCACAGAGACGTACCTTATACCGGCGCGTAGCTGGCGTCGGGCCCAACAACCTCCCGCAATCAGATCCAGAATCGGTCAAGCGGTTGTGGAGGGATCTGCGATTGAGCTCTGAGATCGCCAGCCTTGTAACCTAATGAAAAGTAGCCCTGTAGAGATGAATCTTATACCAGTCTGTAGCTGACATCGAGCTCAGCAACTTCCAGGTGTCAGATTCAGGATAGGTGAAGTGGTTGTGGTGGAGTCTTCAAGTTGCAGCTGGTGCCCGGGGGTGTTGATGTTGAGTGTTGTGATGAAAGAGTCCATCCGAGTCGCGTCGCGTTTGAGGCTAAGTGCCATGAAAGCACTATCAACTGTGCTAGACTAGAGACTCTCCAGGATATCACTCGCTTTCAGACTTGAGTGAGCTGGCATTTTCGCTCCCACAAAGATGAAGGTCTGAAAATAGAACTCAGGTTGCCAGTGAGACTCAGAGTCCCCGGCCGGGGCCAGTCATTAGCCCAACTTTAAGATTGCGGGTACGATGGCTTCCTCACCTAGCGCCAGTACTAACCATATTATCTCTGCCAAGAAATACCTCTAAAGAAGGCTTCGAGGATACTCAGGTGTATTGGTCAATCCTGATGTTCGATAGTGTTGAGGTCGGAGTCTGGATGCATGGGAGGCAGGGTTGCTTGAATGCATGTGTCCGGACGGAACCCAAAGCAGTAGCGGGTCTCCAGACGCACCGGACGCAACCAGATGTGGCGCCTAGGTACAGGACGCACCAGACGCACAGAATGCAGAGTCCCGACTAGGAGAGTCAGGACGCAACACTACCGTACCTGACGCAACATCTCTTTTTGCTGATGTGGTAAAATACTACGATAAAGCCAAAAGGTAGATGAGACCAGCTACAAGGCACCAGGCCCCAAGAACCCATTTGTGACAAGAGAGTCAGAATGATTACTCTAAGAGATGATGCCGGCTGGAAGTGGGCGAAAATAGGAACGCAGCTAAATATTGACCGAAGAAAGGGTCAAAAGGTAAGTGTTAAAATGCCAACTAAGAATTTGTCAAAGGATGGAATTCAGAGAATAGTAGAGAATTTCACTAACAAAAAAAGAAAAAATCTTTCAGCAGTCAAAAGAAAGTTGAACTGCATCCAACTTCTTGTGATCTGGCCGTGCACCCATCTTTGACAAGGGGGAGAAGGAACACGTAGAAGCGTTCATTGCACACGATGCAAGAACCTAACGCCTAACTTGGGAAGCTATGGGTATCGAGTTACACTACACATGCAGCTCCCACACTATTAAGAATGTAATGGAGTTTATAGAGTTTTATAAACCTATCGCAAGACGAAGATTTTGGCTATGGGCAGACAATAGACTAAGGTGAGTCACCTGGTATCAGGAAAGGCTACACTGGACATATGAGGATTGGAAAAGAGTTGTTTCAACCAACAGGTCTACATTTTCCATGGCAGGGTTTGGCCACTGGCTATGGCTCACATGAAAAGCAGATGAGGAATACTATTAAGATTTTATTGTTGTAGTATGGGAATCTGGCCAGGAATCAAGAATGGTTTGGGAAGCATTTTGTAGCACAACCAAGTCTGACTTGGTTTTTATCCCTAGAAAAGCGAAGGTAGATGCAGTTACCTATATAGAAACTGTATTGGAGCCTTACTTGGTCCCTGTTTGGCATAAGTGCTGTGAAGAATATGGTTCGACAAACGTTATTGAGGATGGGGCACTGGGGTACCAGGTCTGGTTTCATCTAGATTTTTCTTCCTTATTTATTGCTTACTTTGTATTAGGGTAAATCAATCATCTACAGGAATTTAAATGAGATGGATACTATAGCATGACCAGCTCAATCACGAGATTTAAATCTTATTGAAGTCTTGTGGATGGATATAGAGACTGAGTTAGTAGGAGAAATATGAGGAAGAATCAGCAATATTCCTGAATTACAAGAGACTTTATCTAGACTTTGGGAGATTATTCCAGCAGAATGGCTTGATAGTTTAATTAGAAGCATACCGGAGAGACTCCAAGCCGTGATTAATGCTGAAGGAGGAGCAACCCGTTATTAATTAATAAACAATATTTGTAGCACTGTGAGGTATCATGAACAGTGAAGATAACAGAAGCCAAAAGTACGCCGAACTTTTTTCCCCCAGCAACCAGGGTCACAGAATCTCACTCATCCTTCCCTATTTGCTTTAGTCCCCATACAAATCTAACCGCCCGTTTAGGAAGTGCCCCCGACTTTTGGCATCCCCCGAGTACAAGTCGTCGGCGCTGCTCCCTCCCTCTGACCCTAAGAGCTCTTCCAAACGAACAGGTACAAGGTGGAATCACCCGGGAACTCTCAATCAAGGACATCTATTCCCAGGGTTCCGAATGGTTGGCGGATGACTGGACTGGACTAGCTAGTCAGGTCGAAAGTCAAGTCTAGTCCAATGGTGGAAATTAGACCGACTGGACAGTCAGGATTATGGAAACCGACTTGACCAAGACTGGTCTAACCAGGCCTGCCAAGCAATAGGATATGCTATTTTTATCACTATATATTATATTCAAATAAAGCTTTTCTTAATTAAACTTATTGTTTCCATGAATTATTTGGTGGAGATAGTGCCTTGCTTAGATTAGGGATGGCGAAAATAGGTTCTCAAGTATCGAACCATTTTTGGTTCACTAAGTGAGTGATATTACATGACCACAATACCGGTATTGGATACGACTTATCCATCAGGTAATCGTATTTCCACCGCATATTATCCTCTCCAGGATATTCTATGAACTTGTATTGAGGGGCTGTTGATTCATAACGTGACAAGCGACTTCAAGATCCTAGTATAGCTATACTTCTATTCTTAGCGAGTGTTGGGCTTGGTGTGATTCAGAGTCATGCGATCTTGTATATAGACTGGTCTGGGACCAGGCCAAACCGGACCGGACCACCCAAGTTAGTCGGGTCCAGTCATCGCCATCACTAGGACTGGCCAGCCCGGTCCCGCCTCCAAGACTTGACCGGTCGGACTATTCGGAACCCTGTCTATTCCTTAATGCAGAACTGCAATAGTTTTATGCGTGTTTATTAGAGACATTCGAAAAGTGTAGGTGTCTAGACTTAGCGATTCGAGATGGCTGTTCTTATTGGACGCTAACCGCGAGAAACGACCTAAAATTGATCGGTTGATCAAAGCTCTGATTCGCTCACCTGGAACGTCTACTTTCTTCCATGAGCAAACTAGGCGAGACCCCCTTACTCGCCCTATTAGAATGCTACAGAACAGAGCATGATATGCCCCTAGCGAATGACCCCTCACACTCAACCTGCTCTCTACCGCTGCTTCGGCCAATTACACCTCAGCTTTGGAATGCCTCCTATTATCTCCTATTATCTCCCGGCATCGGCATCAACATCAACACCGAATAGCCACCTTATCGTTCGCTCCAACGCGGGACTACCTGTGCCTGCCCCTTGCCCCACATGGCCTGTCAGGCTGGGAACCTCAATACTAAAAACACAGCAAAAACACAGCCCTTTTCCTCCCCCTTCCGAGACAGAAAAGAAAGCAAAAATTTCTTGGCCGTACCGAGAGGGGAAAGCCCAACGACATAGCACAGTTATTCAAGTTTCTACGGTATCGCACTCTGCAAGATAGTTGAAAATATAGGCTTAGCGTTAGCATTGATGAGAAGAGTATGATACTATATAAACCGCTTATCCGACCCTTTTTTTCGTAAAATTATCTCTTCGGGCCATTAGTCTTTGCAATCGTGGCTATCGCCTCCAGCACTGCTACTTGCGCCGATGAGAAACGTGACTAAAATCCCTCCCAAACTCCGCCAATACTATGAAACACTTCCCCAAGAAGGGAGCGGGACCTTGGGCCTTGGGGGAGTTGCAGGGCAGGTTTCGACTAGGACCGGACCGGACGACACAATGTTTCCCACCTCGCCGCGGTCCGCCTTCAGGATAGAGGAACTGCCTCGCTGTGAAGACTGCTCAATTCCTTAATCTCCTAGTTCCCAAGAACCGTTGATATATAACCACCGACAATGCCAACAAGGTGAATACAAAGACCTAAAAATTCATGGTTAGCCCGAAATACAAAACAAGGGGTCAAAACAAAAAGGAAACCAACCTTGGTGCTTCGCGCCCTGCTCTCTTGTAAATCCATTTTTGCGGCAACACCCCAGTACGAAGCTACAACTACCAAATATAAAAATATAGCTAGCCTAAGCAAGGAGAAGGGCAACCAAAGTATGAATGTGGCCTGATAAGATACAAGCATGGTGCATCTACCTTCTTCCATCTGCCCTAGGGTTTCCACCCCTGTCCCCTCTCGTCCCTCACCACACCCCCCTCTCTCCCTGCGCTCTTCTCCCCCGTCTCCACTCTCCTCCTCCCCCCCTTCGTTGCCCCCAGGGGCCCTCCATATAAATGCGGCGCGCAAGTGGTATGCAGATGTAAAGTTGGCTAACAAATAATGCATTCGGAAGGAATAGTACACGCAGAGTAATGAGATAACGAGGCTGCTGGTACATAGTGCCGGGACGATCCAGTGTATTGTCGGCATATATTGTAGCTGGAGGGTGGAGTTGGCTACCTGTGCTATCAGCGCTGCAGCGACACCTGTCATGCTGCACTGTGCCATCTGCATGGTGCGGAAGTCAAGGGCCTCCTTGTCACTAGCGAGGAGGATATTCGATTCAACCGCCCCCAGGAGTTCTGCCATGCGCGTGAGATAGAGTAGAGTGAGAGCGATGCGGTGGAGCATGTATGGTTTAAATTTTTGATTTTTATTTTGGTCAGTTTTTGTTGCGGCTCAGTAGGGAAAGAGCGGGTAGATACTTCGACATGACGCTTCCACTTCTTGCTTTCTCTCTCCGCGTTAAATCCCGGAACGGAAAATCGAGTCATAGTTGAAAGATGTAGACCGGACCTCTGACCACTATCTCGAGAGACCTTGCCGAGATATCAGGGTGATAACGGGGCCTAGTTATAATTTTTCGCTAGTCGCATACCGCCAAATGAATAACGCCGTTGAGCGGACAAGAAGCGAGGACGAGGCGAAGACTCAAACAAAATATGTTGCATCGGGGGTTGCAGCTCTCTCGAACTTCTCCTCATTGGCGCCAGGCGTTCTGGGCCACTCAGAGAACGGAGTTCGATCGAGGCCGGCGCCAATAATAGAGGGATACAGCACAGAAACCCAATCCCTGTGGGAAACATCGTAACCACAGCAACAGCGATAAATTAGGAAAGGCGAAATACCGTACCAAGCTCCCGCAGTCGGCATTTTCCGTAAGGATTGTGAACACCCCTACTCGTACAACCCACTGGTTGACGGTAGGTCGTGCTTATTCTTACAAGAAATACCAAGATGTAAACAATGGCCAAGGCAAAATCTGAACTCTCATGAGTATGGTAGCTACTATTTCTGCCCACAATCTTTGAATAATACGACAACTTGGGCCAGCCAAGGTCTCAAGCAGTTGCCCGCTGGCTTTCAGGCCATCTAGGTATACCGTCACAGTGCTGGGAACTCAAAAATTTCCTGAGCTTGGCATCAAGTCTCTCCTGTGATGCTTGGCATTTTTGGTAGGGATTATATTTCCTGCGGGATCCCTCTATTAGGGTTCGAACGGGAAGGTGCCGTAAGTTACCATAAGATACAATATCGAGGTTACGAACCGCCTTGAGTTCCCAAATCACCACGGCAACCACACTAAGCCTCACTTGCTAAACCACTTTTGGTGACATAAGCACTGTAAACTCGTGGCGGGGGCTATGTCGGTTCGGGGGTTATGTCGGGAAGGCAGATACGCAGGGGAAGTATACTTCAGTACTCGGTATAGACTCAAATACCCAGAGTGACGTCAAATGTTAATTCTTGTTCCTACACCCACTGGGTATGTCTCTTCCCGACATTACACACCAACCGACATTGCCCCCGTCGCGAGTTTAACGACCTTCTTTTGTTGCGTAATATTAAGAACGGAAAAAAACTTGTTCGCGGTTATGATGTGAAACATAAACAAAGCATTTTAAGATCAGGTTTTAGGGAGAGTAAAAACAACTCTTACCCTATTCGTATTGGGGTTCTCCACTGCCTTCAAAAGCGACCGGCATAATAACACACGGTCGTTCTTAACCTCACTTTCTTCACCCTGAGCTCGTGGCATATAAAAAAGTGAAAAAAAATAAGAAGGCACGCTGGTGCTTAACCTCGATGATACGGTAACGTGCGGTAAACTTACCAGGTGCCGTTTACCGACCGTCGTAGAATTTCAGATCATGATCATAGATCTTAGTGGGGTACTCATGTCATAGCCAAGAATGCCTAGCCCGGCTGATCTTTTGTGGATTGGGTTGCTTCGGCTTGATAAGCACAGAGGGTGGAAGAGAGGGTGAGACATCAGAATGTAAGGTGAGAGAGGCAGTTTTCCGGTATCCCACGTCGCTAGTGTAATTCACGGTAATTTACGGCAAGGTATCAGCCGTGTAAGATGGTAACGTCCCGTATTTTCGGACACAACAGGGTGTCGTATTGTTTCGCATGTAAAGTCGAAAAATTCACTATCGCCCTTGCTGCCAGTCTCCAAATGCAGTTATCATCGCAGCAGATGTGATAAGGGGTTTGTGTTTTATCAATTTTATCTCACGGTCTGCGGGTGAGATACGCGTTGGGATAACTTTGGTGTTTTTTTCTTTTGTTACACAGTAGCCATGAGGGATTTCCTTGGTAAGGGTAGCGACAAATTGTATGGTTTCCTTGGTTACGCGGATGTGCGACTCATGCTGGGTTGTGAGGCGGGCGGCAAAGGGCTGTGTTAGGATGTTCTTCGATATAAGAAGGGCTCCGCCCATTCTTGTGTTTTCAGGCTCCGCGCCCTCTACACCTCCAGTCATTGAAATTACAACTCCACGTCGTTCAGTGCACGATCCCCCCTGGCCCCCTATTTCCTCCTGTCCTTCAGGCTTCGCGTCCCTGTAACTCCGTCCTCACGATGGAAGACCTTCCTCCCCTCCCCTCATCAGGAGTCCAGTCGAGAGCCTCCTCTAGGCTGTCTTCCGCTCCGGACCTCTCAGAATCCCACCTCTACATCCGCGACTTCGTCCGCGAAACACGCCAATGTCTAAACTTCTCTTCTGTCCAGCTTCCTATCCTCGATGACAGTCAGCTTTCCAGCCTCTCGGACGGAGAAACGATCCTCGTCCCCCTATCCTGCGCTGCTCTGAACGCCCTCACGTCCATGATGCGTCAGCTGGACACCATAACAACCCAATTGGGCACTATACAATCTATCGTGGCCACCCTACCCACATCCGCGGCCTTAGACTGCAAGCTTACCCCTATCAACGCGTCCTTTCGTGACCTGTTACAAAGGGTGTCAGCTGCCCCCCCCCTACCGGCTAGTGCCCCAACTCGGCCTCCAATCCCTGCGACTAGTACTACCATACGCCCAGCACCCCCTGCGGTACAATCCAGACCGAAGGCGCGTGCCCCACCCCCCACCAAGGCTCCTCCTTCGTCTTTCAACCCTGACATCCCCCGATACGAAGTGGACACACGGGCCTTTTACGGAGACCCCCGTGCCTACGCGGACAAATTCCGGACTACTGGGAAGCAGGGGCTTTCTGTGAAGGGAAGTACCCCGACCCCACCACTTTCATCTCCGGCCACCTCGCCCCCGACTGCCCCAAGTCCCAACCCTCGTATGCCCAGGCTGCCTCAAAAGGTACCTCGAAGGGCAAGAAGAACAAGAGCTCCCTCACGGCCGCCAAGGTAGCGTCAGCCTGTAACCTCGCCCCTGTAACCCAGACACCGAGGACTCTCCCTACGGCCGAATGAAGGTTCTTGGCTCCCCGTTCTTCGCCCTCCGAGCACTCACAGGCTCCCCTGATTGCTGCCACTTGTCCGGATATCGCCGCCCGCGTCCTTAGAGATGCGAACTGCGTCCTCCCCCTCCCAGTCACTACCAACGTCAACGACCGGGGATCAGTCACCCTTCGGGTCACCGACCCTGCCACCCCAGCTGCAGCCTTCGCACCGTACTTTGACGCCCTCTCTAACCAGCTCAACAAATCTTTCCCCGTGGGAGACTCTCCCTGGATGCCCTTTCGCCTCGCCCCCAACGAATCACAACTTGCCATCCAGTCACTCCCGCTCGCCTTCCTCCCCGAGGATCCGGAAGAACTCTTCCTGTGCCTCGCAGTGTCCATCATCAACTCCAAGGACATACGCATCCTCGCCGCCAGATATCTCAACCCCGACGTGCAATCAAGGGAAGGCAAAACTGCCACCTCCGTCATCTTCTCCGTCCACCCTGGAGACGTACCCACGATGGGTTCCTCGATTCGACTCTTCTCCCGTTCGCGCACGATCGAACGCGCCTACTCCTCCAATAGGTACACGCAGTGTATGAACTGCTGGGGCTACGGCCACGTCGCCCCTAGGTGCCCCTCGACCGATCACGTTTGTCCCATCTGCTCCCTCAACTACACCCGGGCCATGCACCGCTGCCCCAACCCCACCTGCCCTGGTAACGGCAACGCTAAGGCTGTTCCTGGCTGTTGCTCTTCCTCACTGACCTGGTGCACCAACTGCGGGGGGAACCACACTGCTACCAACAGGGATTGCGAAAGCCGCCCGTCGCCGCCCCCTCTCAGGCGTTCAACCGTTACCTCCGAGGTGGTACCACCGCCCCCCGTTGGCGACGAAATGGACACGGCCGCCGACCACCTTGGTGTCTCGCCCGCCCCTTCACCCACCCGCTCTCTCCAGTGGGCATTTGAGATGGCTACTCCAAGGGCCAGAAGGACAACGATATTTCCGACCGCTGTAAGGCCCGCACCAGGCATTGGACAGCTCCCTCCCGTGGAGCCTCAAAGCCCTTCCCCGCTTAGCAAAACTCCCTCGGGCCTGGCCCGCTAATGCAGCACGAGCAATCTTGTTGGGAGGGTGAGCAGGCCTCACCCCCCCTCCACCGAAACCCTTTACACTCGTTCAACACAACTGCCTCGGGAGCTGGGATGTGTTCCTTTCTGTGTTCGGGTCATTTACGCCACTGGCCCACGTTCCGTCCATTGTAGCCCTGCAAGACCCTCCGGTCTACAGGGGCAAACTTCCTACTTTTAATTCTTTTACTGTTTTCTCCCCCCCCACCAACAGTGGCTGTAAGCCCCGGGTTCCTTTCTACGTTTATAGTTCCTTTTTGTCGACTATTTCAATTCTTCCGCGGTTCTACGATAGGGAGGACGTCATGGCACTTGACCTCTTCACCCCTGACGGCTTTTTTAACCCCTTCACCACTGGCTTCACGATAATTAATTCCTATAGCACCAAAGGTCGCTCCAACAACACCCGCTCCGTTCCACAGGACATTATTTTTGCCTCCAGCCTCCTCCCTACCCTCACGTTGGGTGATTTGAACATCCACCACCCCACGGCTGACCCCCTTACAGTTTTTAAAGAGGATGAGATTGCCACCTCGACCCCTTATTTCGATAGGGCGACGGACCTTGGGTTTACCCTCCTTAACACCCCGGGTGTCTTCCCCCTGTTCTCCATGTCTCTCATTGGGCGCCCCGGTGTCCTGGATCTAGCCTTTGCTTGTCCTCTCCTTGCACCTTATTTCACAGAATGGTCCGACCCCCTCCGCTCCACCGGCTCTGACCATATCCCGATCCTACTCCGCTTTGAAGCTCCCCTGTTTGGTGCCCCCCCCGACCCCTAACTGGGCCCTGACCGACTGGGCCACGTTGGAAACCTCCCTAAAGAGTATAGTTATCCCGCCCCCTCGCCCCCTCCCCACGACCCGCTCCCTGGACATCTGGTTCAGCACCAACCTGGGCACAGTCACGTCCCTTTTCGCCATGCACACCCCACTGAAGAGGCAGACTTTCCGTTCCAAACCCTGGTGGTCAGAGCTGCTTTCAATACTCAGGAAGGCCTACAACTCCGCTCTCCGCTCTTCGAAGCGTGACCGCTTTGACGCCGCCCTCCTCGCCTCGGCCAGAGCGGCGAGATCCTCATACTTCATGGCCATTAAGAAAGCAAAGAGGGATCACTGGTCCTCCTTCTTGGCCTCAGCAACCCTCCAGACAGTGTGGACAGCTAAGAAACTCGCTGTCGGCCGCTCTCCTCCCGGTTTCCCTGAGCTCCTGGAAGCCTCTACTCCCCCCGAGCTCAATCAGCCACTCCTCGACCACTTCTTCCCCGGAGAACCTGCCAGTTTTCCTGACACAATCCTGCTCCCGTTCAGAGAATGCCTCCCCTTGGCCGGAGACCAGATCGGCAGACCCCTAGCCCGTTCCTCCCCGTGATCAGCTCCGCGGCCGGATAAGATCCCCAACTGGGTTTGGAAGAGGGTTGACAAGGTAGCCCCTCACTTAATCCAAGACCTGCTCTCCCCCTTGGTGGTCTACGGATCCCACCCCCTTACCCTTAAAAGGGCCGACGGCATCGTACTAGATAAGCCCGGGAAGCCCTCCTACAACTCTCCTTCATCATTGCGCGTTATAGTCCTACTTCAAACATTCTCGAAGATCCTCGAAAGGATTATGAACTCCAGACTCTCCTGCGTGGCTCGGGCGACCGGCCTCCTTAACCCACACCAATGCGGCTCGCCGGCTGGCCTCGCGGCCACGGACGCAGTCACTACCCTCACGCACGAGGTGAAGACCCTCCGGATGGCTGGAAGGAAGGTCACCACGCTTTTTCTCGACATAAAAGGGGGCTTTGACAATGTCAACCCCACATCCCTCGGCGGCATGCCTTGAGCCAACGGGGTTAACCCGTACCTTGTGTCATGGACCAAATCTTTCCTGTCCGGCAGAACGTGCCGCCTCCTCTACCAGGGGTCCCCCAGAGTGTTTGCCCCGGTAGTGGTAGGGACCTCCCAATGGTCCCCGGTCTCACCACTCCTGTTTGTCATTGTAACAGGTTTATTCCTGTCTAACGAAAATACAATAGGACCGGCGGTAGACCTGCTAGCGCTGGTGCTAAGGGAGGCTTCAAGGGACCGGAGGTAAGAGATAATAGTTGAAGGACAAATAGAACTCAGGGATTGCCGTTCAACCAAGTGTATTCTTAGACTGAAGGTCTGTCG
>Ga0307517_10006648_pt1 | contig 17040 bp, 4 predicted proteins | sample 23_EM_MG_FD_194515 | JGI IMG/M metagenome (GOLD analysis project Ga0307517, IMG submission 194515) | Populus trichocarpa ectomycorrhiza microbial communities from riparian zone in the Pacific Northwest, United States - 23_EM | ecosystem: Host-associated > Plants > Roots > Unclassified | place...
TTTCATTTGCTCATTATTATTTTGATTATTATTTATTTTATCTGAGATAATTTATGAAATTATATTTTTTTTCAATTTCATTCTCATTCAACTTTTTAATTTATAAAATTTGTTCTTCATTATTTTAATAAACATGAAAAAAATAAAACATTAATAAGTTATTTTCCAGCTCATTTTCCATAACATAACCAAATACTGGAAAATATTTTCCAACTTATTTTTCATTACACTACTAAATATCAAAAAATACTTTTTTAAAATTTATTTTTCTCGAAATTCACTTTAAAAAAAAAAAACTATTTTTTAGCAAACAAACAGATTTTTTTTTTTGACCAACTTTGTGAAGGAAAGGAAAGAGAGCGAGATGGCGGGGAACCAAATATAGAATCCGATTAAAAAGGTTCCAATTTTTAAGACCATGAAATTCCATGCCGATTTCCATGTTTGAATGTTTTGCCATTGCCTTCTTTTCTCTGTCTTTAAGGTACACAAATTTTCCTTTTTCCTTTTTTTCTCTCTCTCTCTGATTCATTAAAGCCAACATAAATACACGATTTTTCCAATTTTCAGCTTCTATCGTACCCCGCTTATTCTCTCTCCATAGCTAATAACAAATGCATGGGTTTCGTTTCAAAGTTTAAGTTCTCCTTCCAAAGGTAAGACACTACCGATTTCCGTATCCATTTTTTTCAGGTCTTCATCAACATTTTCTTTCATTTGAAGATATTAATCATCGTTGCTTTCGAAGAAACTGTCTGAAATTTGTCTCGGGCGTAAAAAAAACGCGTAGGACCATTTATGTGTTTTAGCTTTCAGTAAAGTTATTCAGCAACGCTTTGTGTTATGCTGTTATTGTGGTTTAGTACTTCAGTGTATTTTTATTTTTAAATTCAAAACCTTGAATATTAGGAATCTGATTTTGTGAAATGGTGGAAAAAGATCCATATAACCTGCCTCAACTGGTGTGGAATTGTGTATTTGTTGTGAACCCTAAAATATAATTAGAATATTAGGAATCTGATTTTATGAAACGGTGGAAAAAGACCCATATAACCTGCCCCATCTGGTGTGGAATTGAGTATTTGTTGTGAACCCTAAAATATAATTAGAATAGTTAATTTCTTTTCCTTCTAACTTTCAATTCCAGTTGTGGAATTTAAATTCATTGAGGGTTAATGTGCACCCCATTCCTTTATATATTGAGCTATGCATCATTAATTTAACCCATTTTTAAACAATCTTTGGAAATTGTAAATCTCTCCACTTTTCTCAAAGAAAAGGAAAAAGGAAAAAAAGAAAGAAAAAGATCTCCACTTATTGTTAGGAGCTTTGGGTGGAGAGATTTGAACAGTTGAACTGAACCCGGGCAACATATTGCTTTAAACCTTTAAAATTGAAGGCTTTCATAAATTTCTTAGAAGTTATTTAACTTTTCTTGAGAGATCCAAGGTTTGTTAAATCAAGTGAATTATACGTTGAGTTTGAGGACCTTGTTTGTAGGGTGATTTGATATTTACATGTAATTAACTCAGACCAGGTTTGATGAGCTTGTAGTTATTTATCATCCAAGCCAAGCTGGTCCAAAGGAAGAAACTTGTGACCTATGGGAAAGAACTTGGAGCACCATTCTTCAAGTGTTTCTATTGAGAATAATCATCCAGGATGCATGTGGAGCATACTTCATGTACTCAAGTACCATCATTGGCGATATATTAAGAAAAAGCTTCACCACAAGAGTGGTGGTAACAGGAAACATGCCAAGTGTACGTAAGAGAGCCTTTTCATTTAAAATGAATTTCTTCCCCGTTATTGTTCTCATCCAATATTAATGTAATTTACCTTCTTTTGAAAAGGATGTTAAGAGAAATGTGTCTATTGTATCGAATGTTTACTGCTGGTGGATATTGTAGTAGATGGATTTTCTGGACTTGAGTCAACAAAACAGCCTTTAATTATCTTAAGGTAGCTGGTCATACACTTGGATAATGCATTGGTTTTATGGGATACACTTATGCACAATGCATTGTTTTTACAGTTAAAGTATTATTATGGTTCACATTTTACAATCCAGAGTATTCTTATAGCTGAATGGTGACAATTTACCTGCAATTACTTCCATACAGACAGATTTTTAGAAGTTGGCTCCCAAACTTTAGAAAAATACCCTTTTAAATCCTCTATTACTCTTAAATATTGATGTGGTATCATCTCTTAGGCTAGCCATTATCTTTGATAAAAATCAAGAATAGACCAGTTTCCTCAATTTCTAATAGATAAGGTGTCTTTTTCTTGTCTGGTCATGTTAGGATACCTCAAACACCAGAAAAAGGCATAAAACTGGACACTGCAACTAGTATATCTGAACCATGAACCTTTTCATCTTTCCAATCAAAAGATGTCTTTGAAAAAAACCCAGAGGATCTCAGAAATGGGGGAGGGAAGAAAGAAAAAACTTACTTAGGATTCATAATTAAGTTGACAATCATATTAGAACTTTCGATCTCTATCTACAGATCTTAACATTATTTTCTTATTTTGATACTATCAGATGCAAACATTTTGCAGTTGAAGCTAGAATTGGATTCTAGCAAGTGTCCTTCTTGAAAGCAAATATATCCTTGAAAATAGTATTAACCAGTTGGGATGGGGGGGTACCTTTGGCTGCTGTGCCTTGGTTTATTAGACTATGAGAGTTGAAAAGTGGATTGTGTTTTATGCCATCTTTACATGCACAATGTCATAGTTGAACCAGCATATATGAATCTTCAACTGCTGGTTCTTGTTCATGATATAATGAGATGTAAGATAAATTCCTAATGTGCTAATAAACATTTTCTCCTTTGCAGGGGATGGAAATCCAGGAAATATTTTAACTGATTCTAAGGTTGGTGGAACCCCTCAGAGCAACAACACTGGAAATCACCATTCAACAGTAAGTTATTTGTGAGATATCTTATTGCACTTTTCTATTAATGATAATCCTATTACTTTGTGTCCTGTTAAGTATAGATTCAAAGTGCATCACAAAGTAATATGTCGAACAAGAACCAGGGAGAGCTTGCGTGCACACATAAAAACCTATCTATATATGTGCAAGGTTTATAAATACAAGGTTTCTGATATGAAGATTATCAGGTTATTGATAAGAAGACACAATTCACTTCAGCCACCAAAGCTTCTGTCAAATCTCGAATAAAATCTAGAATTTCTGATGAGCTTTCCAAAAGGAAGGGCCGACATTGCCGAAGCTCAACTTACCCTATAAGATCACCCATGATGCAAACTGATTCCTTTCGCCATACAGAACTGTCAGATGAGGATCTCGTTTCTGATATAAGATTAAGTGATGGGTGTCTCACAATTGCTGAAGAACCAACCTCTTCCACCACCAAATTACTGGATCCATCGGTACCAACATCCTTGGAGGATTACAATCGTGAAGATTGTGGCCCCATGCTCACTAGTAATCACCTTGGACATAACCAGGTTGATATGACTGAAAAGGAACTAATTGAGAATCACTCTCTTCTTCAGGAAAATTCAAATGATAAAAGGCAGAAATCAGTACATGTAAAGGGTCTCAGCACGGATGCTTCAGCCCAACAATCAAAAGAGATTTTGGATGCACTAGATATGATCAACATAGACAAGGATATTTTAAAAATCTTTTTACAAGATTTGACGAATCCTTTGGCTCATTACATGCACCATCACTATACATTCACCACTAAAATGGGATATTCTGTCTCATTTCCTTTACCGGGTTCATCATATGGAATAGGTTCTGGAGCAAGAACAGGCAAGCAGAAGCAGGAGGGCCTGGAGAAGTTGCAAGCAGGTAGCCATACACAAAAGTCTGTTGAGCCCAAGTATAGAGAATATATACGTTCAAAGTCAATGCCATCAATAGCTGCTGCAAATTCCGCTTTGGGTTCATCCCACCGAATTAAGAATCATGCCCAGAATCAAGTGGTTGTTAAGCATTTCAAGAATCTCAAGCAAAAAATAAGGCATGCTATTAAAGAGAGCAAAAATGAGAAACATAGAATAACCATGGATGCAATCCTTCACAAGATTCCTCATGGCCACAGGTTTTCCAAGAACTTGGAAAGGATTGGTGTTGATAATATGATGGATCATTTCATGAGTAGAGATGGTAAAGACAGTCCCAAAAGTAGCTATGATTATGATCACTCTCTTCCTTCTACCAGCAATAGTGAATTATACTGCATCAGCAGAACAGTATCATTCAGCGAATCACTGGACAGATATTGCCAGTTGTATGATTCTAGCTTTAACAAAGAAGCAAAACAACATTTCCCTGAGACATTAAAGATGAAAGCAGAAGATGGGGTTTCATTTCAAATGGGCGCCGCAAAATCCATGAGAAGGATTTTTTCCTTGCCAGACCTCAAATCTTTTCCCTATTGCTGTGAGGATTCTTCTGGTTCCTTCCCAGTAAGTCAAGTTAGAACCATGACGGATGACACTTTGAGCACAAGAGGTAATTTCTGTGAACAAAACAGTCTCAGTCATCCTACAGCTTCCGAGCAATTCTTGGGAGTAGACACTAAAAATCATGTAAGAGGGAATAATGTGGAGAGTGAATCAGATTCAGTTATTGGTGATGAATTGGGTACGATATTGGTTTCAAATGTTGAGACACATGCCAACTGCACTTTAGTTAGTGATGACTTGAGCAACTTGATGACAGTGGATAAGCAGGATATTCTTTCCCCAACTGAAACTATTACTGAAGTGGTAGAACTGACTACTCTGCCTGTGCCTGACTCTAAACTTCAGGATGAGACAACCAGGCATGCAAACATTTTTGTTGCAGAAGGTATACTTGTCAAATTGCCAATGGTTTTCTTTCCTTGCCAACGGTTTTATTTATTTATTTATTTTTATTTTAACTCAATACAACATTGTAGCATGCATTGAAGTTCATGTATGTTCTCACCCGGTGTGTAGATATGCTTGTCAATTGGTTTCAAACTTTGATGTGGTCATTAATTTTTAACACAGAAGATAGCGTACTTAAAGTCAGGGTGTATAAACTTGTCAAATAGTGTATACAAGAAGGTAGCATAATTTATTATATTCAGATATGTGTTGAAATTTAAGTCTCCTTGGTTTGCAAAAAAAATGATTTCCCCTGCTCACTATTATTTTGTTAATTGAGTTGGTGTTTCATGAATAATGTTTTATATGGAGGCAGATCTTAATTATTCGAAGAACAATCTAGCAGAATGCAGCATGGATACACTTACAATGACAGTGACCGAGGTTGGAATTGAGAAAATAGATTTTTTAAGCAACATCTTGAATAATGATAGTCATCCATTCCAAGTTGATGCCAAAGACAAAGCCGAATTTGATTATGTCAAGGACGTACTGACGTTGTCTGGTTTCACTGGGAATGAGTTGCTTGGAACATGGAATTCTGATGACCAACCAGTACATCATTCCATTTTTGAAGAAGCAGAAGGTTGTATGCTCCTAGATCCTGAGTGCTGTGGAAATGAAGGTGGCAACTGTCATCACCTGCTATTGTTTGATCTAATCAATGAGGTACTAATGGAGATTTATGCAAACTCGTACACTTATTATCCAGTGCCGTTGTCTTCTCTTTCGCATGTCCGTCCAATGCCTGTAGGACGCCACGTCCTAGAGGAGGTCTGGACAAATATAAGCTGGTATTTAAGCTCAACTACTGAGGGTGACCACTCATTAGATCATGCTTTAAGTAGAGATTTAGCGAAGCGTGATGGTTGGATGAATCTGCAATATGATACAGAATGTGCGGGGCTTGAATTGGAGGACTTGATTTTTGAAGATCTTTTGGAGGAAATTCTTTGCGCTTGATTTTATGGCTGAATCATTTTGGTTCTTGCAGCGCTGTACGCCTTTTATCATTGCATATACAGGAAATTTTTATCAAATATTCCTGTGAACATCACGAGTAAAAAACATGGATAGGAAAAAATAGGGAATAATAATAATAAAAGAGTTTAGGTTATACTATTTCACTACTGTGAGGCCTGCCCTTTCAGCGGGTGGTCGGTTATCATCTTTTATTTATTTTTAATTTTTTAATTAACTTTTTAATATTAAATTCTCAAATTAGATAAATCCATTATCTATATTAATTTCATAATGAATTCTATATATCATCAAAGTCAAAGTAATTGTAAACAAATAGTTATATGCTTGCACGTTTTTTTTTAAATATAATTTTATGACTTCCTTTAAGCAATATTATATAGCAATGCTACAGTATCTATAATGATTCGTTTTTCAAAGTCTATATTTTAAATAAACAAATCTTTTACGGTATTAATATTTTTTACCGTGTTCTTATTGAAATATCCTGCTAATTAATATAATTATTTTTAGTTGTATTATTTTCATTGTATTATTTATATGGTATATACTACCAAAAATGGTTTTTATGGACGGGACCATTTTTTCTGCTAATTAGCAATAAAAGTTAGAGTTCATTTGGAAGTATGATGTATAGTTTAAATAGTATTTGTTTTAATCACAATTTTAAAAGTATTTGAATAATTAATTGTTAATTTATATATCATGTAGTTAATTGGTTGGTTGCACGTGGCATTGATTTTGTTTATGTAAACATGTTTGATTTTTAATAAAAATTTTATTGTCTTTAATATTCATCAAATATTTTATTAATAAATTTAATATTTAATTAATGAATATAGAGTAAAGATGTTGAGACAAAAATGCTTTGCAAAAAATAAATTATAAAATTGTTATAATTATGAGATTTATATTGCATCAATGTTCTTGGTCAATAGTCTATTAAAACTGGAAATTAATTAGAATAGTTGAGACTAATGTATATTATGTTATTTTTTTTATAAAAAAAATAGTTATTCTCATAAGATGAGGTATGAGAGGTACCTAAAACTAATATGTTGATGCTTATCAAATAATATGTATATTAAACTGACTCACATAAAAATTTGATATGGAGAGATCACATGTGTCTACAGAAAGGCACATGTGATGTTATATAAGTAATCCTTAAATTTGATATCATTAAGTTATTTTATATAGAAACCATTATGTTTTGATCCTGTTATATGTTCTAATCAATCATACCAAATAGACAAATATTTAGTATAACATTAGCACTCAATTTAGATGTAATATTGAGTATAACATTAACAAATGGATTCATCATCCTAGATGAATTAGAAAAAATAAATATTTCATGTGTTTTCAAATAGTATTGATTGTAAATCATTGAAGAAGATAAAATGAGATTTGAAAAGAATTTCAAATCTTATTTAAGAATAAATGACTATGGTGTTGAGTATAAACTTGATTTGACAAGTAGTAAAAATATTTCATGCTATAATATCTAAATCGGAACATTGTTGATAAATGAATAATAATTACACTGATAAACTAGTCAATAAAATGTTAAATCAAACAATTTATGACTTTTCTAATATTTAAGGATCATAACACATTGCTAGATATTGTACTTGATCTTTAAATATAAATAAATAAATTATTAAATTGATAATAAATTAATTTAATTAATTAATTTAATCCTGTTTTATTTAGAATTATGATTTATATTTATGCTAACTTATTAGATAATCTAATGGGTCACACACACAAGAAACATTGATCATAAATCAAACTGAGATGATTAATCAACTGTAACTTGATTATAAATAGGTTTTAGAAATTGAGGACTAGAATGATGTAATTAAAAAAGATTACAATTCTAGATATAGAAAAAAAAATCAAGTACTTGATTGAATAAATTTCTAGAATTGTCTTAAAATGTGACTCATGGGATAAATTGATATTTTATCATTTATAAGATAATCTAATGGGTCACACACAAAAGAAACATTGATCATAAATCAAATTGAGATGATTAATCAAATGTAACTTGATTATAAATAGGTTTTAGAAATTGAGGACTAGAATGTTGTAATTAAAAAAGATTACAATTCTAGATAAAGAAAAAAAAATCAAGTACTTGATTGAATAAATTTCTAGAATTGTCTTAAAATAATATATGTGATTCATGGGATAAATTGATATTTTATCATTTATAAGGTTTTCAAGTTTCCCTATAAATAGAATGATTTACCTCTTATTTTCTAAATAAAGAGAAAAACTATGTAAGTTACAAAATACTTGAAAACACAAAAGAAAACAAATTAGCACTCAAAGACATAACAATCTCTCTCCTAAAAGGGTTTAAGAGATATTTTTATGATGGTTTGTGTGGATTAATGTTAGAGGTCGGACATTTAGACGGCTTGTGATTTACGATAACCTAGCATTGAAGAAATTATTCAAAGCTAAAAAAAACATCTAATCTTCATGTAATCTTCATATAAAATTTAAACAACTCTAAATATATCTAATGAGACCCTTAGGACTCTTGAAAAATTATTAAATTTATTATTTTCGTTGTGTATATGTATTTTGAAAAACCCGACATCAACACAAACAAAAGTTTTGCATGGATCCTTATTGAAAACTCTCTTGAAATCTTGGTTATAAAAAAGTTATAATTTATAACTTTTTTTAAATGTAGTTTTTCAAACAACAACAATAAAAATTACCACATTGTTAAACATATAATTAGTGATAAAAGCTACAAAAGGATACTATAGTTAATTCCATCACTAACTCAATTTTTTACACTAATTATTGATCGAATTACCAAAGAAAATTAAAAAAAATCCTTCCTCTCAAATTTTCATCTTTATAACACCAAATAATTCATTCCCTCTCCTTTCTTCCATTATTTTCTCTCACATCCTCTCTTTCATTTTTTTCAACCAGTATTTATTAGAATTATATCGGATCAAACAATGGATTGAGACTTAGTACAAATTGAGTTTTGAACAAAAAATATTTTTGTGATTAAACTGATATGAACTAGTTGAATCGGCTAGTTCTTTTTAGAATCAAAAGAACTGAGTGATTTGAATGGTTTGTTAGGTTAAATTAAGAAAAACAAAAACCCAATACAACATAATTTTATATCATTTTCTTTAAGCTTTTAAAATCCTGGTCATCAACCTTTATTTTGGCTTTCACTTCACCACTTTCATGAATACACACCCATCAATCATTCTTTAAATCCTTTTTCTTTTTAATAATATAATATTTATTTGTCAAATCTTATATCCTTTTTATAAATTAATACTAACCCTAAATAACTCTAGTTTTGTCTAACTTATTAATAGATGTGGTAACCACTTATTCTTCATCTTGTGTGTAATATGGGCTTCATTCAATTTTGATTTTTCTTTTCGAATTTGTAAGCATGTAGAAGTTCTTGCCAACTATTAAGTTTGTGATTGTCAATTATATGTTGTTGATCTATCCCTTATTTCTTTTACTAAGATTAATAATTTTTCTTATTGCCTAAAAAACATTTAAAGGAAAAATAGTTGATCCTTGTTAATGATGTCCCAAAACCCAGAATATTTATATAAGAAGTTATTTAGTTTGTGAGAAGTGGTTAATCAAGATATCCAGGTGAATAGTTTTCTTTTCCCTAGCTTAGGAAATACAAAATTAATGGTAAAGCCCTAAATACCTACAAAAACATAACCAATCGGGGGACTTTAAGACTTGTTGATGATAAAATCAGTAGTTTTATGAAAAAGATAATAAATGACTTAAAAGATTCTTAAATTCCAAGAATAAATGATGTTTGTTCTTATATTTTAGAGTGAAATACTCTGAAATATATATTTAAAAAAATAAAAAAAGTTCTAAACCTCTTACTTGGATGGTTCTAGGATATTTATACCGCCTAAACCTTGTCATTTTTAGAGAAAAAAAATACTAAAAAGTTTGTTGCTTTTAGTGGTGTTAATGAGGGACAAATATCCCTTATAATGAGATGATATGTATGGTAGGTCCCTTAAGAGACCTTTTATACATCTATAAGTATAGGGAGATGTTGTGATGTTACGGTCATACAAATTAATTACCATAGCTTAAATAAAAAAGATAGTATAGAGCAAGCAAGGGGTCGATCCCACGAGAAAGGTTTAGTTCAGATTTTTATGTTATAAGGTATGCAATTAGGGGGGGGTTTGAGATTATCTAGGTTATAACAGAATAAAACAATCAAGCTAAATTAAATAAATCAGAAAACTATCAAGAGAACAAATCTTGGTTTCAAGTAGACATTTACCTACGAAAATCAAAATTGATAATTGAAACGAAACACCAATTTATATTCTGAATCACCAAATCAAGAAACTATCTTTTCTTAACATTAGTTAGTTAACCGATCCGCAATGTAACTAACCCTAACTAGTAAACAACCACGGTGTCCGCACTAATAATTTTATTCAATGGCAGCCTTAAGATCTAGATAATTGATTAATCTAGACAACATAACTGTCCGCAGTTCATGTTTCATTTGTTCGAATGTTCTCCCTAATATTAATAACGTAGATCCGCTGCAATTATTAAACTTAGTTGCTTCACAAGTTGATATACCATAACTCCGGTTTTGATATCAAACTTAGCAATAGATTATCTACAATAATAACTTAGAGTCCACTCTAGCAATTAAAATAAACAATCATATGAAATAAGTATAGGAAAATAAATATATTCATCATATAAACTGAAAAGAAAAGGTAAAATAAATCTCACAGTTCTTGAAATTTGAAGGTTTCTGTATTCTTGCAACCAAGAAAAAGAGTTTAGCCTTACATGTCTATTGAACAACTAATCAAAAGGAAAAAAAAATGCATGATTTCGGGTTATTGAAGGAAATAGTGTGTTTTTCCTTCTCTTTTGGCCACCCCCCTTTCCTCCTTTCTCTCTCTTTTTATTTGATAAGAAACCCTAACCCTCTTTCCTACAAAATATCCTTACCTAAGTATACAATTTATATTTAAATAGTTCAATAACTGTTTTTCTAAAAAAGAAGAAATAGCTTTGCATAAAATCCTCAAGTTTTGACTTTGAACTTAGAACAGTTAAATTGCCAAAATTAAGACTTGGATGTCTATTTGGATGCTTTAGGAAGTAATTTGGACTTATTTCTTCACAAAACCTGTATGTTGGCAGAATTCATGTGTTATCTTAGAAAAATTGTATCTCTATCATATGAGCTCCTTTTCTGCTAAACTTTAGTAGGCTGATAGGTTTTCGAGTCAGGAATTCAACAAAATTGATTTTGCATCAAATGGACTTCTCTAGCTCAAGATATTCAAGTTGAAATGGTCAAAGGTCAACACTGGCAAAATGCGAGATTTGTCTTTGAAGGCTGTGATTTTCATGCTCTATTTTTTTTTCTTGCCATATATGTATAGAAAGGTATGGATGTTAGCTTTCTAATGCCACTAGAATCACTTCGTTTCGACTTCTAGAGCTCAAGCTCTGCCAAAAACATCGATGGAGGTCAAATCTGCCAATTATCTATAATTTACTTCTTTTTGAATCTTACATCCAAAAGTGCCTTCAAAACATAAAATAAAGAATATCAAGGCATTTTATATATAAAACATAGGAAAAATACTAGGTAAATATGAGTAAAACTATCAAATAATATGGTTGCATCAAGAGATCATTGCCTCTGACACAAATAATTCATGTAATTGTTCTAGAAGTAGGATTTCTTAGTTCTAGATAATCAAGACATGAGATGTAACCCAATCTAGGTTAAAGGGCATGATGGGACTAGCATCTGGTCAGACTCATGTTATCTTGGGTTCAGCTGACACCTGAACCCAATGATATTGAGTCTAACATCTCGTCAGCCGCATGTTTCTTTGGGTTAAGTTGACGATTGAAATGCTAAGGTAAGTTGCAATAGGAAGAAAAGGGGGCTGACAATAGAAAACAAAAAACGAAAAGGGGGAGCCATTTTCTTCTCCTTATCACTTTCCTTCAAAGATTTTGTAGAGAGAAACACATGCAATCATTTCTTAAGAGTGTTAGGAGACTTGAGTGAGGATTTAACACCAAAAACAAAACAAATTAAAGGGAGAGTGAAGGTTGGAGTTGGCTGTAACAGAAGAAAAATGAGGAGAGACCAAAAAAAGGTTTGAGGGAGAAAGAGCTTTTAGGGAGCAAAAACACAGCTAAGAACAAGAAAGCACCCTTCTAGGTCTATTTCTAGCATTTTGGGTAAGTTTTATACAGAAATCTAAGTTCTTAAATTAGGGTTCTTAAGGGAATTTTAGGGTAATTGGAAATTGAGGCATTGTGGTGTTAAAAAAATAAATTTGAAGAAAAAGATGGGTACTAAGGCCTTGAAATCTTTGGCCAAGACAATAAAATGAACAGGGGGAACTTTTTCAATTTGATTATGTGTGTGCATGTTAAAAGGACAAGTGTTTATGATCATTAAAGTAATTATTGTATCCCGGAATCTAAACATCTAAAGAAATTCATATGGTGCATGCTTTTTTTATTTTAATTGTGAGTGTTTGAAATCTTTTGAATGTTTATTGTTGTGGAAATGACATGTTTTGTATGAAATTGTGATAAAAAGAGTAAAAGAAATGCATAAAAATATTTAGTTGTGTATAAAACCTATAAATTGGAAATTTTGACTGCGTTACTAGCTAATTTGTGGCCAGAAATTGGGCTAATTAAGGACATAATTTGGGATGTTATTCTATATGAAAGTTGTATATAAGGGTGTTAACTTTCAAATGGAACTAGATTTTCCCAAATCAGAATTATAAAACTTTAGATATAGATAAAAACCTGAAGACAGGTCGGGCTGAAAGCTACTAAACAGAAATGTCATCAAACTTTAAACTGAAATCAAGATTAGAAATTGAGAAAATTTGAGGTGGGTGTCTTCATATAAAATGTGGTTAGCAATGTTAGCTTCCGTATGGAAGAAATCGTATCCTATTTGGTGTAATAAAACTCCAAATATGGATAAAACACTAGAGGAAGATTAGGCTCTATGTTACAGGACATACTTATATGCCACTGTATTTTGATGATTTTAGGTATGTAAATGGCAGAACTGAGTTTAATCCCCTCACCAAAGCTTGTGTTTATTTCTTAGCTTTATAAATAAATAAACCCTGTTTAAAACCAAGTTTTGCAACTCTGGTGAGGAGTAAAACACTAAACAGTGTTCTGGTACCTTGTTATAAGTTGTTAAACGTAGTGAATTTAAGTACGAAGTTAAAAGAAGTATTTCTTGTACAAAAGATGAGTATGTGGATTTGTAAATAATATACTAATTATAAAAAGTATTCGTATGATTCAGGGGGGACACTAGTGGTAGGATCTTCTATCAGAGGATATCACTCAACTAGAGGAGTAGGTAAGCAAAGTTTTACCTACAACTGTGCGATGTCAATTAATGGTTTTTTTTTTTTTGTTGTGACTATAAATGTTATATATTAAATGAGTTAAGATGAATTGTAAATAGTTGTATGAAATGACAATGTGATTGCGTTACTTACGCTAAGGCGAAAGCCAATGTTATGATTGTTTTCGAGGTTATTTGGAAACCAATATGATTGGGTTGCTTCCGCTAAGAAAAAAATCCAATGTTGTGATTATTTTTGAAGTTGTTCAGAATACAATGTGATTGGGCTACTTTCGCTAAGGCGAAAGCTAATGTTGTGATTGGTTTCAAAGTTGTTCGGAAACTATTGTGATTGAGTTGCTTTCGCTAAGGCGAAAGCCAATGTTGCGATTGTTTCTGAAGTTATCCGAAAACCAATGTGATTGGATTGCTTTCGCTGAGGCGAAAACCAATGTTATGGAGTCTTTGAAATTTGCTCAAAGACCAAATGTGTTTTAGTTGCTTTTGCAAATGTGAAAGCCAATGTTATGTTATTACCCTAGTTATTTAGGAACCATGGTAAATTGAGTTGTTTTTGATACGTCGAAGGTCAATGATAAGTCGTTACAAAATGTTTGGTAATTATGTAAATCAAAGTACACTAATTGACTTAAAATTGAGAGTAAGGCCTTACTCATGTCGAGTATGAATATCTTGATATGTTATTATTGTGAAATTAATGATTATTGCTCATGAAATTCTTTCTATAGAGTTGAATAAAAAAAGATGGGTGCTCTCGCTTTCATGCATGTATAGAAGACTAATTATATTATGATACAAACTTATGCTTAATAAATTCTTTGTTGCAAGACCTTCTCATATCGATGACCTAATAGTTAGGTTGTAGTTGGACTTTAGATTTGAAACTTTTATTGTACATGTAAATAATTTTATAGACCTAACTAAAAGCCTCCCTCTCTCTCTTCTTTTAATGACATTTCCTATCTGTGTTTGTAATTGTGTATGAAATCTATATGTAGAATATTATCATGCAAGTTGGTGTACATCTTTACATAACTTTTTCCATGGCATGCATTAATAATATATAATCACAGTTTATGTTGAACATCAATTAAATTCCTTTAACAAAAATAAAAAGTACGCATAAGTTAGCAAATGGATTAAATAGAGAATAAGTAAGATAAGTACAATATAAAAAGAAAAAATATTCATTTGAAGAAAATTTGAAAACATATGGTTATATCGTATCTCTTTTTATAATTCAAAATATAAGTGCATAAGATTGAATCTATTACTCTTTTAATTTTTATTTATAATCAAATTACTGTAAGATGAACATGATGCAATTATTGAACGGTATATGATATAATGAGGGTTGAAAGAATAGGTGTGATATATTCTTGATTGTAATGATATGAGATAAGGTCCAAGATAATTGGATCATGTTTATGATAATGACTTGTAATATGGAAGAAGTAGTCGATAACTTGTTACGTCTAGATACAGAGGAAACTCTGTCAAAATTTTGGTAGAGCTTTCAATAAATTAAGGAACATGACTACGTGTGTAAATAATTGTTATATATATATCCATAATAAAGGTTCATAATCGATGGAAATGTATAGAATTTTCTATTTTAACATCCTGGCTAGTGGAGGTGTTATAAAGTAAAGGGTTAGTTGAGTATGTGTGTTTGGGAACATGAGTTTCATAATATGGATTGAGGTAAACAGTTATGGTATCTTGTAAGGTAAGAAATAAAGTAGAATCAAATTTATAAGAGTTTTGCTAAAATTTCAAGATGTTGTTAAGTTGACTATAGGCTTTGTTTTGGGAATTGGTTGAATTGTATGACATTATATGTTTATTGATATATTAGCATGAATAATTGTTTTTTTTTTTAGAAAAAGAGTTTTGTTTAGATATAAGTATTGTATGTGTAATATGTGTTTGGGGGAAGTTGTGAACTTAATGTTGAATACTTTTGTAATGTTAAATATAGCTAAGTCAATGGAAAAATTTAAGAATTAGTAATTTAAATGGTTTTATTGATTTGAATGCATGTTGAGGTAATGTGATATATATTAGAATGAATATATGTTAATATTGAAAATTTGTGTGAGTGTAGATAATGTTGTTTGTTGTGATAGTATGTTTGGCTATGTAAAAAGAAAGTTGCAAAATTGTTAGGGTTGTTCACGTTGATGAAATAGTTAATGAGTAAATTGAGAAATTTGGAAAGGGATAAAAAAAATGTTGTTAGAGGATTAGGAGGTTTGAATATTCTATATGAAAATAAGATTAGTATATATATTACAGAAAATAAGCTATACAATGAAAAATAAATTATGCATGCAAGTTGAAAAAAAAAATTTGTTTAGTTTGGTTGAATCAATTAACCAAACTAAATTATAAGCCATTAAAGGTTTAATTGAGATTGTGTAAAATGCTTGAATTAATGAGGAATGAATTAATAAGGTAAAAACATACAATTACTTTAGATGAACAAGAAGGATTTCTTGTGCTTTCCAATTATTGAACTCTTCCCCCTCAACACATTTACACACAATCTATTTTTATCGACATGATATCTTCCTATGCTTTACAAAATCCTAGTGAGAGTGGTTTTTTGGCATAAGCTCTTCATCATATCCTTCATTCTCATTATCTATCAGGTTATGTATTGAGGAGTCAACAAACATCTGGTTCAACTTTTTCACTTCTTCTTCTAACTGTATCACATAAGTCGGGTATGGGAAAGTCACCTTGATCAGTGGAATATCCATGTCTTCTTCATTCAGATCCTTACCTTTAATGTGAGCCAACCATTTTTCTCGTATATTGACACGATCAAAAGATTGATGTCTTCTCCTAAGTGTAGGAGTGTCGAAGTAATAAATAACTCGGCAAGACCGAGGTCGAAACATAGGGAGGTTAACTGTATAAACTACAAAAAAAGAAATAGACAATAACAGAAAAGGAGTTGAAGAGAGCTTTGAGATGTGATATTGATATAAGGATTTAAACAAATATAAAACAATTGTCAAGGTTAGAGGATCCACTAATGGTATTTCAAACAAGTATAGTATAAACTCTTTTTATTACTCAATTGGAAACCACACACAAAAGAAGTTCCAATCGGATTATAAATTGTTAACATGATTACATTAGTTATCTTATTCGAATAATGCTAATACTTGTAAATGTTGTCAGATATTCATGATTATAACTTATGTTAACAACAAATCAAGTTCCTTTCATAGCACAGGTGTCGGTTATACCATAAGATAACTATACTACCTCATTGTCCATTTAACTAGTGTTTTGCCTATGTTTTATATATAAAATGCCTTGATATTCTTTATTTTATGTTTTGAAGGCACTTTTGGATGAAAGATGCAAAAGGGAGTAAATTGGAGATAATTGGCAGATTTGACCTTCAGTCGATGTTTTGTGCAGAGCGTGAGCTCTACAGGTTGAAATGAAGTGATTCCACTGGCATTAAAAAGCTAACATCCATACCTTTCTGGACATCTAAGGCAAGAAAATAAAATAAGGAAGAGCATGGAAGTCGCAGCCTTCAAAGTCAAATCTCGCAATCTGCCAGTGTTGACCTTCGGCCATTCCAACTTGAATATCTGGAGCTATAGAAGTCCAATTGATGCAAACTCAATTTTGTTGGATTCATGACTCAAAGGTCTATAAACGCTCAAATTTCAGCC
>Ga0307517_10006649_pt1 | contig 17039 bp, 12 predicted proteins | sample 23_EM_MG_FD_194515 | JGI IMG/M metagenome (GOLD analysis project Ga0307517, IMG submission 194515) | Populus trichocarpa ectomycorrhiza microbial communities from riparian zone in the Pacific Northwest, United States - 23_EM | ecosystem: Host-associated > Plants > Roots > Unclassified | place...
TCGGATAAATTGACAAGCCGGCGGCTAGTGTACAGCGTATGTAATAGCTTCTAGCCTTTTCTAGACACCACGCACCAATAAATCACATATTTCATTTGCGGAAGGTTCAGGAGTTTGTCATCAGTACGTGCGATCGACGGTCCCACGTGACAGCAGCACAAAGTATGGCATCGGCAGTCTGAGTTATCCCGGTGTCCGGTCGTTGGCCTGAGGCTTCCAGCAACGTTCCAGTGTCCCCCCTATGTGATTTATGAACCACGCTCCTTCAGCACCCCGAGGCCTCGTGGGTATTTGCCCTCCAGGACCTTCCAAGAAACGGTAACGGCCGAATACCGCGTCTGACCAACAAGAACTTCGCTGAAGCTCGCAAGGTACGCGTCACCAAATCCTCCCGACGCGAACGGGTCGGAATCCGCTTCAAGAAGGCCAGGCGAGTGGGTGTATCGCTCCCCCGCCGCATACGTCTCCGAGTTCAGACAAGCGCTTCTGGGAAGCGGGACCGGAAGGATCGAGACAACCGAAAGTCTACGCTAACCCGAGCGGAGAGTGGGGAAGGGGGACACGGCGGCGTACCTCATTTAGATAGTCAACCAGCCACGCCAAATCATCGCCCTGGAGGCCCCAAACACACTGCTCGTGGCCCTGCCCGTAGAGTATGTTACTGTGTTTGTCTTGAAACTCGGATGCAGACTTGTCGAGATAATGGAGGTGTTGCAGGGCCGGGGAACTGGGGGAAGACACGGGGAATACCCTTGACTGGGGTGGCACCGGCATGTTTATTACGGCGAGCAATAAAACACCGAGCGAGAAATCTGACGCGGACGGGCTGGTGAACATGAATGTTCCTAAGTTGGTCGGCGTCAACAGGCCGTTCGCTCCACCATCATCACCATCCCCACCTCCGTCACCAGAGATATCTCATCCCCACAACATTCCCGAAGGAGATACGGAGCGTTGTCGCGAGCCCGAAGGATTGTCATCATCTGGTTCGACCCTGGGGCGTCTGCCCCCCCCCCACCAGAAGATCGAGAACTCGTGTCAGTCTTCATCCTGCCGACGGGTTGGCAGTCGCACGGTCCCTAATTCATAGATATCTTACAGCTGAAGGCATGACGACGCCTCTTGGTCTGCCCCCAGCGAGGGCTAAAGTGGCGTCACACCGGCCATCCACGCGTTTGGAAGTTCAACCTCACGTCCACAAGCCTTAATTTCGCTACCCTGGACCGAAATTTGGCGTGAGCGTGTCGAAGCGGCCTATATCGGGTTCTTCGAGGTAGGGGGATTGTCTTCAAGACAGAAAAGGGGAATACGAAGGTGACCGATTGTTGCGCATTGCCTAATTACTCGCTTGGTGGGTCAGTGGCAATAGCTCCCCAATCACGGTTGATGCTGACCTTCGTTCTCAGCTTTTATACCAAGTGTTGCCTCTCCGCCGCCCCAATCATTGCTGCAGAAGAGGACCTCGGAGGGAAATCGTCCTCCGGAGGCTGGCCAGGGAAGTATGGGATTAGAGGCGAAGCAACTCTGGGATAACATATGCGACAAGGAGTACGTAAGACTGCTTCGTCGTGAGTACTCGTTGTTCATGGCCGCACTGTGACGGGTCGTTAACACCCTCATCAGTGCCTGGGGTCACGAAGGGGCCTTGAATCCGGCGATTCCAACATATCCAAACGGTCCTCCGACCTACTAGAAGAGCACAGTCTCGACTTCTATTCGACGTTTTGGTGTTGTCCGCCTTCCGACCCGGTTACGTCCAGGGCAGTGACAAGGAACGTGACATTTCCACTTCCCACTTGCTGGAGTCAACCCCACACCCCGAAACTCCACAGACTGAAAGTGTCCAAAGGCTTCAAGATGTGGCTTACGAATTACTCCAGCCCTATCTTGGAGGAACAAGAGGAGAGGAGTTCCAGCTCTCAGGGAAAGGTTGACGCACCCCGTAGAACGGAGGAAGACAGAGTTAACCCGCGGCTCGTACTGCGCCAGAAGGGGCGACCACGGGAGTCGAAAAGGATGCAGCGAGTAGGAAGAGAATCTTGGTCGAAGTTCTCAAGGTACGGTTTCGTAATCGCTTGGTTGCTTGTGAATTGAGTAATCCGTCCGTGCTCCGCTCAGGTGGCGACGAATCTGTATGAACTACGTGGAGCCAAGGGAGTGGGCGAGGAGGCATCCGTAGCGTGCTGCGGATGTGGGGAGGTGTCGTGTTTCTAGCGGAGCCGCTCTCGACGGGTTGACCTGCAGTAATACTCGCTCCCGCCCTTGGTATGTAATGTGTGCTTACCGCCATTTGCCTTGGCTGAATTAAAGATGCCCGATTGTCCCCTCCAGGGTCACAAACGCCATCCTGGAGGTGTTATCGGATTGGACGGCGACCCGTAAAATGAATTTGGAAGCGTTTTGACCGGCCTTTTCAGGGAAGTCCAGCTGGATAAGTTTGTTTCGAAATCCAATTCCAGATAACAATACCCCATGATGTGATACTGACGGCGTTGTGTAGAACACCATGCAGTTCATGGCGTCTGTAAGGTTCCACCCCGGATATGTCAATTGAAACAACGAGCAACAAATCGGGCGCGCGGTAGTCTCGTGGATGTGCTACCGAGTTCCAATACCGAAAGATACGACAAGTAGGGGCCTATTTCAACCTATCAACAACGCCGTACGGTTTTTAAGGTTTTACTTCCCTGAAAACACAACCATATCGTTACCATACGCATGCGTCCGGAACAATTCGTCGAGCGGGACCAAACAACCCCCAACCAGGCACCGAACAAGAAGCCCCTCCACCTATCTGCGTCCACAGTGGCCAGCGAATGTTTGAATGCTGACCCATGGTCACGGTGAATGTGGATTCGGTGCAATGCAGGGATAAGCATGTGAGACCTCCGAGCTGTCATTCCTATCTGCAAACACACCGTTAACGGAACAGGTAAATGCCGGCAGAATCGCTCACTATGGTGGGCCGTTGAGAGTGGTTTATGCGGCACGTGTGGATACTTATCGCCCATCATGAGATCCGCATAATGCAGAACGGGAACCAATTTACTCCCATCTTTTCGTGCTAGACTGTGAAGAGGATGGGTCGCGCACACGGTTGGTGAATGATCCCTGGTCCTTTCATACCCCGTTGCCTCCCCCTTAATACTCTTCGCCCTGTAGTTGAATGGACAATCATGCCCGAGGTATATGAACCTGTGGGATCGGGGGCTAGAGGGACCCCCCCCCCCATCCAACCCCCCACCCTCACTGACATCCGCACCGCGTCACGCCCAACATTTCCTCGTACGATTTCTTATCTCGTTCTGGATGCAGTGTTGGATAGGTGAGTCCCGTTAGGCGATCCGTCATCTATCTGCCAATAGATGCTAACGAATCTCATGACCAGTCAAACTTTGGTTTTCCTGTCTATTCCTTCTCTTTCTATTCGTTCAAGTCATCGCGGTCAACTTGGATGATTGTAGAGCTAAGCTCGCGGAAAATTCCGGCGGGTCCGGTCCCGTGAGTATCACCTATAGCCAATGCGTTGTGGAATGCGGCGGGGGTGCTGGGGAGTTCAAGTGGACGCTGTTCTCTCAGGGCTTTAGCGCATGGTTGCTACCATGGACCGCCTTGATATTTCAACTACCATTCGGTGCTGCGGGTAAGTGATCTCCGGATCTCTCACCTGGGTCAATCGCACGGGCAAGTGCTGAAGCGCTGAACGTTTAACGCTGACGTTCCATGACGTTTAGACCGCCTCGACAATATTGTCTCCGTGTTTATGACAATCGGGTCTCCCGCGTTGGCAGGATATTCACTTACCATCACCCGCCTTAATAGTAGATGGTTGACGCGTCAGTTCTCCGAGAGTCCCCGCTTCTTCAATGAGAACGAAATCCCCCTCGCGATTTCCGCATTCCAGCATATCCCATTCACGATCGATAAATGGGGTCCCCTTCTTCCATCTTTGATCGTCCTACCCAAAAACGATAGATACTGGGACCGCCTTGCGACCGCAGCCAAACAAACCAAGGGCTGGTCGATCCCCATGGCGATGAACGTTCTCTGGGTACTCGCCGCGTTCGTGATTACCATCGTGGACTCTTTAGTGGATTTCCGCTACTTCATCACGGTTCCTGGAGATGCAGGTTACTCCATCGCGGCTGTGTGGGCGTACCTCCTTCCCCTCGTTGTTGGTTGGCTTTATGTGGGATACCAGCCTGAGGCCAACCATCTCTCTGATGCTCTGGAAGAGGTCCGCGAAATCACACACGTGGCTGCCCCCTCAAGCCCAGATTCCTTCCCCGTCATGCATGGTCACTACGCGATCGACTATTCGACGACACATATCGACCACGTAAATGCCGACGAGAAGAAGACTACCCCCATCTTTAATTATTCTCGGGTATTCACCTGGTCACAACACGCCGAGCATATTCTCAAGCTTTACAAGAATGCGGCCGACAAGGCTCATCGCAGGATTACTGTTCAGCGTGGAGGAACGTGGACCACCGACAATGATGGTATCCCCTCACCCAGCAACCGGATTGGAAACGAGGTGGAAGTTATTCAATATTGTATGCCCGGAGTTCCCGACCTGGGAGGCGACTGCCCAAATTTCCCTATCCCCCAAGTCCCACACCCCGGTTCCACCCCACTGTCCGAGCATCCCGCGATAACTCCCCAGACGGCCGGGATGGACGCAGACGATTACAAGTTCGTGCACGAGCGCGTTGCAACCGTGTCGTCCGGGGATTTCGGGTCCACAGTTGTGGACACACTAACCAAGTCACCTACGGATCAGGATTTGGAGAAAGAGCCGCCGATGAGTGCCCCACGAATACCCGAAGATCCTGTATTAGCAACATTCGCAAAAGGGGTATTCCAGCGTGTGGCTTTTGCGACCGTCCTTGCCCTCGCTCTTCAGTGGAGTACAACCGGGGCCGCCATGCTTATACACTTCAACACGCCACCGAAGGGAATTGGCTGCCGTGCCACGACCTTCACCTCCTACGGTGTCACAGCGACGGTTGCCTTCCTACTCTTTCTCTTATCGAGCGTATTAGCCCACTTGGCTCGTCCCCAAATTTTCCCCAGGAGGCAAGTGGCTGCGAAGTCTCTTATCGGGTACATTGCTACATTTGCAAGGTGGTTGGGAAAGTTTATGGCCATCATGAATGGGTTAGGGATATTGCTTTCGTCTACCATGCAGATTGCTGGTGTGTACGATAGCTGTTTTTGTTCCTCTTCCATTTTCAGGGGAGACCCGAACGGGTTGGTCTCATTCACAGAGGACAATGTCAGAAAAAGTGAAGTGTATATATATTGGATTGGCGGGATTATTATGGCCTTTGGTTCAAGCATTATTTATGCCTTCGTGATTTTTGTTGCTTCTCCGATGGGGTAGGAACGTTAACGATACCATGTGCTTCAGATGTCCCTATAGATAGGTCTCGCATTATGTTTTGTAGCTCTCGTCCCAAAACCTTGAGCTAGTTGTATAATAGATGTTAGTGTAAATGTTTCGCTGGTCGTGAAACCGGAAGTTAATCAGGGCAACACAACCGGCACCAGGACTCCCGAATAAAGCTGGAGAGGTTAACCGCACGTATTTCTGGAAGGTCTAGGCATACAACCGGAGGCTTCGTGGCGAGAGTTCTCGGCCATTTCGATATTGGCGTGTCAGGTACATTGGATTAGATGCTTACAGATTTTCTTCCATGTGGTTGTGATGATCTCTAGGGTGTTGGAGCATACATCAATAATGGGTGTCCTACCTCGGGGGGACGAGTCCGGAAATCGATGAATAGGAAATGTTTTCCAGGGAGGGAGATTAACTGCTGCAACAGATAGCCACGCCACTCGCCAACCGTACAGAGCCTCGGCCTCCCTCGGAAAGATGGCACCCTATTGAAAATGGGTAACTATCATGGTTTTCGGGTTCTCCAATCCTGAGAAGGACAGCCAGAATTGCCGGGTCAGGAGTGGGGCGAAGTTGAAGACACGGGATTGCACCGGTGGTTGGTGGATAAAGCCTGGGTGGTATCTTCAGGACATTTTGAACGAGAGCGAACAAATGATACTCCTCTCCATGAAGTATGTCGCTGACTTGATCGTGAAACTTGGAAGAAGACTTGTCGAGGCCGCGGAGTTTTTTCAAGGGATCGCGTGAGGACGTTCTATTCACGTTCTACTCGACGCATGTCCACCACCAAGGGCATTCTGTGGATTGGTATGAGATCCGGAGCCGTTATGATCTGCGTTAGATAGTGGATCCTGCAACATTGTCCTGGAATTAGTATGCGGTCTTGCATACCGGCTCTCATTCATCCCCGCACTGCCACCGTGACTTTCTGGAGAGACAGGCTCACTACTGCGGTTCGCCTTCTGGAAAGGGATCTGCGGAGCGGGGTGGGGAGATGGGGAAACCTTGTCGTGAAGCGAAGGGGGACCCAACCCTACTGGCTTTTGTCCGGCGGGTTGCTCCCGTGGCCCACCTTTTAGAGCTGGAGTGTAACCAGACTTTTGAGCAGGGGGTTTCGTGGGAGGGGGAGGGCTACGCGCGAGAAGGAACAGCGAGGTCATTGAATGCATGATAGTCGACGAGAGAGAACTCACGAGCCACGGACACCATTCATTCTTGAGCCTGATGCTCTAGTGTGTGGCTCTGGTGGCTTCCGCTGATCCTGATGTGTCTGTGGGGGTGGGATCTCCCGGTCCTTAGGGAGTGTTTTGCTGACACCTGTACAGGGATTGCTGCGGGATTCATCCCCGGTTTGTAAATCTGAACCCGATGCGAGAAGAATTCAGAGCAGCTCAAGGTCAGGAAACGTACGACACCTACCAGAAGAGTTGTTGGTTGTACGATCAACGTCCGTACAGGCATCCTGCCCAGATTCTCGCCTTGGAAGGGCACCGTCACCGGAATTCGGGACGTCAGAATTCTTGCCACCGCCGTGCAGATCGACCCCTGCGGGTCACAAGCAATTTGTTGGTAATCCCAGTGGGACGGGCAGAATAGACGCACCAGGTTGGTTGTGTCGTCTCAGACGATCCGGGGGTGATTTCCTCGTTGGGTTCACGTCTGTCCGGGATGTCACCAACATTGGGGATATAATCAGAAAAATAAACGCACGAGAAGGATCCCGATTTTGACCATCTTGGTCGTATCCGCCGCCTTCATTCAGAGCCGAACCTCCACCAATGTAAGATGCGGATAGGGAGAGTTGAACGTGTAACATACCGGGGGCTCCGAGGTCGTTCTGTGGCGACTCGGCCCAACACTTTCTCTCACTATTGCCGTCCGAGCCGCGGTCGAAATCCGATCCTACGCCAATCTTAGCCACGGAAAAAACGGGTTTACGAATCGACAACTCACCAGACCCTTTGTTGTTCGCGTCTTTTCTCTACGGGTTTCCACTACCGAGAGTAGTACCCTGTAGGCTCGTGCGGGGCCCGGGGCGGTTATAATCCGTGTCGGATGGTGGGTCCTGCGGCATTGCCCTGGGACTGACATGGAGTCTTGCACTCTGACTCCCATCCATCCACGCGCTCTCACTCTGGGGAGACAGGGTCGGGGCCGATGGTGGGAGGATGGGGCAAAAGTATATACGATGTCGGAAGTATTACCCTGGTACCACATAGCTTTCTCGGTTCGCGTAGATACTCCCGGGAAGTGGGACTTGGAGTATTGGGATGAGAACCTACGCTGGCTTGAGCGGGGAAAGCGGAAAGGTGACACAGCGGCGTACCTCGTCCAGATGGTCAACAAGCCAAACTAAATCACCTCCTTGAAGATTTGGTGCACATTGCTGATACTCCTACGTGGAAAACGCGTTGCTGAGTTGGTCGTGGAGATCGGGCGAAGGGCTGCTGAGACGATGGAGTTGTTGCAAGGCCGGGGGGCTGGGTAAGGACATGAGGAATAACAGCCCGCCGGGGTGGTGAACAGTGGGAAAATGCGAGAGATAGGAGGGACAGCTGGTGTATGTATCGGAAGCCTTGCTCGATCCACGAGGCGACTGCCTGTATGAATGAGAGCGACGCGAAATGTGACAGATTAATCCCTGAACATGAGAGATACCGTCAAACCCATCAAACTCCGAGCCCGCATCCCTTTGGCCGCTGTGACGACTGGGGACTTCGGATGGGGCGTGCACTGGGGATCGAGGAAATCCTGATGTGACCTTCGGCTGGCGAACATGAACGTTCTTGAGTTGATTGGCGCCAAGGGGCTGTTCGCCACATCCCCACCTCCGCTACCCCCAATGTATACTGAATCCTCAAGCTTCAAGGTGTAGTTTTGGTTGTTTCGCCGCCGGGATAGGGTATACCGCCACCACCAACGCCCCCTCGATCTCCGTCACTCCCAACACCCCTCGTGCCTTTCGCCAACGGCTCCACGGATAATCGATGCCGGTGACCAGCTAGCGGTGACCAAGAAATCCCGCTGCTGGTTCTTCATGAGGTCCGTGCTCGAACAATAGTCCCCACGTTTCCAAAGTTTCAACACATGATCGGGCCTCGTCAAAGGCCATTCCCTACTGGAGCATCGTGGATCGAGGGGCGGCGATGAACGCGACGGGCGATCTACCCCAAGGAAGAACACCCGTCTCACCGAATTGTCGCGGGGAATTGCCGAGCGTCGTCGGTTGGTGCCGGTGAATGGCCGGGATCAAGCGATAGACCGCATTGTCCGAACACGCCACCGAAACTTGGGACACACGGCCACGGATGTATCTCTGATGGCGGTCTTCTGAACTGTATAGAGTGTACCAATATCACATAGGCTACAATGGCACTCTGATGTCTTTCTCGCATGACTTCATTCATTCACGGGGGCTCTCTGGTCCCGTCGCACGGGAGTAGCCGATTACGGCAAATGTCTGCACTCGAATTCAGACCAGAATGCGTGGTACCATCATGACAGCTACAATTCCGTCGGTCATCTCTGCTTGCTGCGTGGGAATACATTTGGGAGGCACGCCATTCCCAGTTCACCTAATGAAAGCTGGGCCCGCGAATAAGTCCACATCAAGTTTCCTAGATTTATCGTCCATCCTTCAGCAGCAGCAGCATTCTATCCCAGCTCGTAATCAGCAGGTGGTTACAATATGAAGGACCACACGTACTGTTTTCGTCCTCCTCTGACTGAGGTGAACCCGAAACATTTTGCGTGGTCATAGGAGTAGTGGGTTTCGGGGGTTGGGACGTGGGGGTCTGGAGCTTTCTACCTCCTCTGCAAGCGATCTTCGCGACTGGGAAAGAATGAGGCCACAAGTATCCACATACAATGGGACTGACCTCCATCTTTATCCACCTCAAAATATGGTCTCGTCGCAGCCAATATCGAGAAGATGTCACCTGAACCTCCCATCTGTCCAAAGATGAGACTTTGAAGTCCTATACCTGCGGATAACCTACCGAACGAATATCCGCAAGATCTTGATGGTGCATCAATGCACATTTGGCATTGGGGTCGTTCTGTTGAGGTGATTGAGTGGCGCAGCCACACCACAGGGATGGAAATTACCCGGAATATATAATCTGCAATGGCATCCCAGCTGCCATAGTCCTCCTGGAGACAAATTCAGAGGAGAGACGGGAAGAGAGAGCAAGGAGCGTACATGTGGTGTGTTTTGGTCAATATTTGACCCAGAGCCTGCCCTGGCTGGTCCCGCACCGACTCGAGTTGGTTTAGAACCCATCTGATCCCATTTTCTCGAGCGCATGGTGTAATATCGAATGAAGACGCATTGACTGGGTCTGTAGGAATAATTACCTGCGCGGCCTGGTCTGGGCGAAGGGAGACGTGGCCCATTATTAACCTTCAGTGGGAACAGGGCACGCCATTCCCCCCGAAAATCAGGAGGGGTGGAAGAAGTGAACATTTGAGTGGGGGTAGTGGACGGGGATGTAAGAGCATCCCCCTCTCTCGAATACGCCACCGTCGAAAAATCCCTTGTCATATCGAAGCCGGATACGAGAACGAGATGAATATCGTTTCCACGCCGCTTGCTATTGGCGAAATTCACCCATGACTTGTAGTGGACCTTAATGTACATTTCAAACGCAGTTTCCGACTTAGCACTCATATCTTCCGGGACTGTTCGGTGTCTCGTCACCAATGCTGCACCACGATCGCCGGTGAGCTCGAATGCGAAATTCGCCTCATCCTCCGGGAGCCTGGGTGAAAATATTTGAAAACGGTGAGGATATTGTTCAAGGGATGGAACGTACAGAGGAGTGAATGTCTCGGTACCAGAGGGAGGCCCGAGTGGTCGAACATTTGGAGTATGAAGACAACCAGGTTGCCGCGGCTTGCCGGATACCGGACTTCCAACATCTAATGGCACGAATGTGGCGGGAACCTCTCCCGGCTCCGGTTCTTCTAACGGGGAACCAGCGGAGAACAACAAATTAAACCGCCCATCGCGGATGAAGCCTACATCTCCGATGCTGGTAGGTATGCGGTCGTCTGCAGGGGAGGGGTTCCTAGGTGTTGTTAAATTCCAGGTCTTCAGATCATCTGCCGCAGTCGACGAACGGTACGTTACCATAGGGCGTCGCCGTAACCAAGGAACTCCAATTCACTGTGAAAAGAAACCTCAAGTATCAGGAGATCGGCATGAGATACGAAACAGCGGTTCAGAGGTTCACTCCTTGTATACCCGCCATGGTTTGCGTCCGGGTGGCATAGGGAAACTTGGGGGGATTGGTTACGGGGGACAGAGGGTAAGGAGATGAGTCTGTACCCACTCCTCGTTTATGAACTTGTCGATATCCCGTTCGGAGTGTATGAAGTGGCGACGAATGCGAGGTGTCTGTTCTGTGATGTTTGATACGTGTCAGCCAGGTGGAGGTTGGGTTGAGGGCAAAACGTACCCCATTCCACCCCGTATGACGATACAGTAATTTACATCCACGACGCGAACACGCAGCCATGACAGCGATATCATGGTAGTTTCCGTGTTTGGGTAGTTTGTCAGAGTGCCGACAATATGGAGCGTCTGCCACTGTGCACGATGGCCGACACGTGCTCTCTCGATTTGGAGGTAATAACTGTTTATTCCCACTTTGGGGGGAGGGGAGGCGATGAGAACGGTCGCTGACCCTCAAAGGCTCCCTCGCCTTTGTGGCGCTCTAGAGAGGAGCGGGAAATTGTTGAGTGGGACCACCCTGCTGATATGTTCGGATCACACTCTGCCGAATTGCCCAGGTATGGAAGCTGTCATATCGCTGTCATTATATAACCAAGGTGTTCACGCAGTGAGGCAAACTGCTGTTGTGACGGATCCACGCCCGTTCCAGATGATCATCCTCGAGGATGATTTCGATAAAGGGATACTTAAAGCCCACCATGCCGGCTGACGTAACTTATACCCCCATCTTCGCTAGAGATGGCACAACCTCCGTCTCGCCCTCAAAGGGGAATTCAAGAGCCCGCAACCACCCAGCTAAACCCACAATGGTGCGCCGATCTCGTTTGGTGACGGCCCGAGAGCATCGACGATAACCTTTTGCCACAGTCTCCATTCTGCCCTCAAAGGATTTTTCAACCCGCTGAGGACCGACGACTCACGCGCCGACTTCTTTGGTATCTACCGGAAGGAATCCGAGGAGTTTGACAGATATTACACGAAGAAATACGACGAAGATCTCAACACGACCCTCATCTTCGTGAGTCATCCCATTTTCTTCCTCGTCACTGAAACCGAACCCAGGGGTATCCAGGCTGGTCTGTTCTCCGCAGTCAGTGCGACATTCGTCGCCAGTGTCCAACCAAAAATCGAACAGGATCCAAACGATGTGACCGTTGTTTACATGCAAATCCTCATCCACACCATGAACAACAGCCTCTTCCCCGACGCAGACCCCAGCTCCGCTACCTGGACCGGTCCTCCTCGAACGTTTGTTATTGTCCAGTCATTGCTCTACGCAAGTCTCGCAACCTCACTCTTCGCCGCGTTTATTGCGATGCTGGGAAAACAGTGGGTAAACCGCTATCACAGGAACCACGGAGGCTCTGCTGCCGCCAAGAGTCGGGACAGGCAGCGAAAACTGGATGGACACGAGAGGTGGTACTTCTACATCGCCATCGAATGCCTTCCGGTGATGCTTCAATTCGCCTTGTTCTTGTTCGGTTGTGCCGTGTCGGTATATCACTGGACCATCAGCCACACCGTCGCCCGGGTCGCCCTCGCCTTCACAGTCGCTGGGCTCACCGCATACGTTTTCTTCACCCTCGCTGCGACGCCCTACTAAGACTGTCCCTATCAGACTCCATTTTCAATCCTCATCGCAAAATGCCTGAAACACAGTGACTGCACCTTCGCCCGCCGAACGCGGTCCCGTATGGTATCCCTTGCCAGGGACTGCTCCCGCTTCGTGAAGAAGCTCGGACGGACCCTCAGACGGCTTCGTTCCGGAGTTCCAAGAGCGTTGCAGAACGTTGCTCGCATTCCGAATCCACTGGAGGAAATGGAGCAGACACCACTCACCGCCGTGGGACGACCCTGGTACTTCGGGGAGAACCGCATTGACTGGGAGGTCTGTAAGGCAGATGCACGTTGTATCTCCTGGATACTCAAATTCACCACCGATAGCGACGTAATCTTCTACGGGGCCCGGTTCGCTGCAGACACGATTTGGTATCCCAAAATCGCGGATGTCCTCTCACCCCGCACCCTCACCAACCTTTTCCTCGACTGCCTATCGTATGGACGAGTCACCCCTGATAAACCAGAGCATGCAAGTGTGATTAGGATGGCCCTGGCATCGGTTCTCAGCATCCAACTCTGCATGGAACCCAAGAGAGAGGACCTCCAAAGGCTCAGTGGGGATATTCGCCACTACGTTAACGGTGTATCTGAATCCGAGCTCACACTCTTGCCGGGCGTAGGCACCCTCAGAATCGTTTTGGAGACCCCGTACCGCGCGTCCTTCCGTGAATGGGAGAACACATCCGATCATTTACCCACGACACATAAGCTCTGCTTGAGCAGGGTGATTCTCCAGACTATCTGGCGGTGGAGGCGGGTTCCGAATGCTCCCGCGGTATTCAACCTCGAGGCCGTAGATCTGCTCTGTAAGGGATTGATGGCGAACGGCGATCATAGTCACCCAGCTCTCAAAATACACTGTTTGCTCACCATGGCCATCTCCCTGGGACACCAAGTCGATGATATTGATACCTTGTTTATCCCCGACGACGAGTATGTGATTTCTGTATTCTTTCCATTAACTTCACTCATCAAGTGCTAGTGGTGTGTTGCGGGCAGTAATCCGCCTTTTCCATCGACAATTACTTGAATCCATCAGAGAGGGGAACGCCGACCAACACACCCTAACTTTGGTCCTTTCCGCATTGATTCATCTCGACCCGATTCAAGTCATGGGGACAGGAGAAATGGGCTTTTCGTGGATCACCGCAATCCTCGACTCCAGGTACCCAGAGGACGAGCAGTATCAGATGGCTGGCCACTTGGTGCGGCTGCTTGGGAAACAGCTTGATTCCGGTGACCCGAGGACTGTCTCCGCTGTGAAGCCCACTTGGGTGGCTCCCCTCGTGCGCTTCTTGGTGTTATGCGAGAAGTTCCACACCATGGATTCTCCACCACATCCAGGGCCCATTGCCCTCCGCATTCTATCCATCAGCCCGGGATCTGCCCATTTCGACACCACGATTTTACCCATCCTCACGTGGACACTACTGCCAACCCACCCCCTCCAATCGCGCGGCCTGGCTCTCAAGATCTTCCACATATTCGGGTCCGGGTGGTTCTCCCCACAGATGCAGACCGTCTCAGGCGAGAACATCGAGATGCTTCTTCAAGCAGTCGGCGACCCTTTCCAGCTCACGCCGGATCCCCCTCTCCAGGCCGGGAATCCTGCGGGTGCAGCCGATCACGATCCAATGATGTCCGCGGTTGTGCTGATCGAATTTGCGTCATCGGATCGGTGGCAGAAGCACCTCCGCCGCTCGAACTTCACCTCCTGCGAAGAGATCGCGTCCAAAGAAGAGAACAGAAAGATTCTCAGAGTAATGCTCGACAACGTAGCCGACGAATGGTTAGGGTTTGCTCGTGACTCTGCGAAGATCACCGCAGCCATCGGGCGGCTTAGAGAGCTTCAGTGTTTGAACACAGTTGAAGTCGTAATCACGTGGGCCCAAGCCGCTGGTGTTGGAAGCCCGGAGGATCATGAGGCTTGGAGGTCGATACCACCATGAAGTCTAGGTACATATTGTTCGGTGAGTACTAACCGTCAATGCTCCACAATCTGGATATTATATCGATGTTTGACTCTCGGTCCTGTCAATTGAAGAGTTTACATCATCGATTTGGATATGACGTTGTGGAGGAGGGAGACGAGGCAATATGCACGTTGTTTGGATGTTGTGTAATACCTGTATCGTTCATGGACTGGGCGTGCGATTATCCATGGGACCTTAGCGTTTACGCCGGTGATCATGAATCGAAACTCTGATTCCCGGTAATTGGTCCAGGTTTTCTCCCTGCGTCTCCGATACGTCACGCCCGGACGCGCGGAACCCCTGCAAGAGAAACAGGATAGGAATAAAACGTGGGCCAAGGGGTCTCTTGCGGGTTTCTCGAATGCGTGCTTATGCGAAGAAAAGAAAAAAAGAAGGTCATTCGGGCTGGATAGAGGGCACGAACGACAGGGTGTCACGATCATATCTGGATGATATACGGATTCTGAGTCGAAGGGACAACGTCTTTCTTGTATGGAGTGGCCGGCGGCATCTATCGGATGGAAGTTCCGTTGCGTCATCGGGGCTAGATGGCTCCTCCGTTCGCCTTCACCGTCGTTTCGTACTCTCTCTCAGTCCCTTCTGTCAATATGGGGGCTTGCTGCCTCTGAAAATACGTGGAATCGCGTAATGTCTGTGCGTTCCTCAGAGTTTGATGCACATCCGCCACTGTGGGGGGTCCGTGACGCGTGAAACTTGAGGCTTCATCTCGCCATCTTACGGGGAGAAGCTGGTGGATCGGACGAGACACCGTGCAAGCTGCACCTAGGTTCCTTGCGGATTCTGAAAGTTAGGAGGGGTCAAATTCAGTTGTCCGACCATCATTCTCGGTAGAATAAGTATTTTCCCTCCATTGAAGTCCGGTATACTGTACAGCGTAAGGGTAACCAACTGTACCGCATTGCACAACCGATCCTGCTGCCTTCTGCCAACCCCCCCTCTCACACGTGCCGTTTTGGCAGTTTGGCAGCGAACCGCCTCCAACGCTAGCATAGGGCCACTGAGGACATTGAGTGGAATGCTGAGTCGGAGGAATCGATCAAATCTACTTGGTGGCACGTGCTCAAGCTGCCTTCTTGGCGCCTTTAGAATTATGGCACTTTGACGACTTTTGACGAGGACAGAATGCAAGGAGGGGAGACTATAGTTGCCTAGCTCAACCCAAAATGGCGCGTCTGTCTCGTTCAATGACTGCCGAAGCAAGGATATCCTAACCTCACACTCCAGCCTCCATTCCGTCCTTAAGAGTTCTTCAAGCCGTTGAGAACGAACAATTCACGCGCCGACCTTTCCCCGTGTATCGCGAGGAATTCGACGCGTTTGAGCGAAAGTGCATGAGGATGTATGACGGACTTGAGCACGTCCCTCGTCTTTGCGACTCGTCTGGTTTTCATCCCCAGTACTGACCAGTGAACCCGGGGGTATGCAGGCTGGTCTGTTCCCTGTAGTCGGTTCAGTATCCACCGTCGATGTCCAATCCAAACTGAGACCGAACCCGAACCAGATAGCCGTCACTTATACGCAAAACCTCATCCATCCCATGAACATCTCACTTCCCCGATGCAGACCCGAACAGCACCTAGGCTGGTCCTCCGTCCGGTGTTGTCACCGTTCAGCCTTTATCTTACGCCAGCCTCGCTACTTCACTCATAGCACCATTCCTAGCAATGATTGGTAAATAGTGCGTCAACTACCATCTCAGAAATCGTGACAGACCGATAGAACTCGACGGATTGGAAGGGTGGGTATACATTGTTTATACTCCTGCGTGGAAAATCGTGTTGCTGAGTTGGTCGTGGTGGAGACCCGGCGAAGGCTTGTCAAGACAATGGACTCGTTGCAAGGTCGGGGGGCTGGATAAGGACATGAGGAATAACAGCCCGCCAGGGCGGTGAGCAGCGGGAAAACGTGAGAGATAGGAGGGACCGCTGGCGTACGTATCGGAAGCCCTACTGGACCCACGAGGCAACTGTATGGATAAGGGCGACATGAAATGTGACAGGTCAGATACGCGGGTCAATACGTGAATATGAGAGCATACCGTCAAATCCACCGAACTCCAAGCCCCGCATCCCTTTGGCCGCTGTGAGAACGACTGAGGACTTCAGATAGAGCGCGCGCTAGGGATTGAGGAAATCCAGGGGTCGTGGAAATCCTGATGTGACCTTTGGCTGGGGAACGTGCTGGAACGGTGCTGGAACGTGAACGTTCCGAGTAAGTTGATTAGCGCCAAGGGGCTGTTCGCCGCATCCTCACCTCCGCCACCTCCGCAAGGTATACCAAATCTTCAAGCTTCAAGCCTCAAGGCGTAGTTTCGCTTGTTTCGCCGCCGGGATAGGGTACACCGCCACCACCAACTGCTGTTCGGTCTCCGTCACTCCCAACGCCCCTTGTGCCTTTCGCCAACGGCACCATGGACGAGTCACAGACCCAGACTCCTTGATCCAGAATGGTTTGGGATCGAACACGGCCGGTGACCAGGATCAGGCCTCGTCTAAGAGCATTCTCTACTGGAGCATCGTGAATCGGGGGGGGGGGCGGCGGCGGCGAACGCGACGGGCGATCTACCCCAAAGCGGAACATGAGTTTTATCGAATTGTCGCGGGGAATTGTCGAGCGTTGTTGGCCGACGTCGATGAGCAGCCAGGATCAAGTGTTAGACTGCGCTGTTTTCCGAACGCGCTGCCAAAACTTGAGACGTACGGCCACGAATGTATCTCTGATGGCAGTCTTTCGAACTGTATTGAGTGTACCAACGTCACATAGGCTACAATGGCATTCTGAC
>Ga0307517_10006650_pt1 | contig 17037 bp, 8 predicted proteins | sample 23_EM_MG_FD_194515 | JGI IMG/M metagenome (GOLD analysis project Ga0307517, IMG submission 194515) | Populus trichocarpa ectomycorrhiza microbial communities from riparian zone in the Pacific Northwest, United States - 23_EM | ecosystem: Host-associated > Plants > Roots > Unclassified | place...
GCCGATTAAAAAGCTGATAAAGCTTGTGGGACAGTCCGAATGTCTCTGCTTCTCTCTCTCTCTCAGAGCAAAAAAAAAAAAAAGGATGGATGGCAGCCCTATCTTCAAAGAATCATGGCTCATGTTCAGCAACTTGTCTCTTCTTCTTACGGGAATAGTAAAAGTGCGAGAGGAAGGCATTTGGCCACAGGACCTGCATACGGAGAGAGTGGAGACTATTGTCCATGTACGTATTTAAATACTGTATTTTTTAAAATTATTTTAATGTGTAAATGTTATTTTCAAAAACCACATCCACTTGAGAACCTGTAATAAGAAAGGAGAGACCTAAAGGGCCTTTTCTTTTGCTAGTCATCAACTGGTAGTAATGGTGCTTTCTTTTGTTTTATGTGGTGAACCTTGATTGAATCCATTATCATGTGCTCTCCATTTTCCTTTTTATGCCAATGTCTAGCTAGTCGCTTGGAAAAACGGGGAGTAAAATATCCTTTATTCCCTACTTTTGAACGAAATTATAACATGATCTTTCCTCTTTAAAAGCCTTAATTTAATCCCCTAATTGTTGTTTTCTGTTGATATTTCTTTTAAAGTTGATTGGTTCTTCTCTCAATCTTCACTATCTAGTTTTTTCCCCTAAGAATTTAAAACTAGAAACGGGATCAAGGAATTTGGTAGCTAGACAATGCCGGCCAACAAGAGTCAAGGAGCTAGTTATAGGTAAACTTATGTCTAAATATTTGTTTGTGAATCTATCAAGAAAAGGGATATGTCCATGAATGGCAAGCAAGGTTAATGTCATGTCGTCCATGTACAAACCCAAGCATATGATCCTGTTCAGGAACAGAAAATCTACAAGATCCGCAAAGTGGTGGCATCGGGTGCAGGAAGTGTGTGGTTCCTGATGGAGCACAAGCTGGACACTATGCTGGGTTTTTGTACAGGCTCTCACACAATCTCGCATGGGAACATAACTCTCAAATTCTTTCTTTGCAGTTTGCATATGGTAAGGATTGTTATTCTAAAAGACAAGAGTTCTGTACGATTTCTTCCTAATGATAAAACTAATATATATATATATATTAGATTATCAATTTAAGGGTGTATTCGTTTTGTGAAAAATATCTTTTCAACAATTTTTAATATTTGGTAAACACTGAAAAATTGGTCTAGACGAAAAATATTTTCTCAGTTTTTTTAACCTAGCTAGCACCAAAAAACAATTTAGGACTAGAAGGTTTTGGATTTAAATCCTGAAAGATGCTTTAGGGGTTTTAAGGAAAATTTAAGAAACACAAAACGGTAATCATAAACCATTAGCAACAGGTGAATGTTTCAGGGGTTTAGCAATAAATTTTGATGACACCATACTGGTGGTAGGGGTTAGGGTTAGGGCAAGGGTGACAATTTGGAGAGGGACAGAGAGAGAGAGAGGATCACAGTACGCGAATCCGTCACAACAGCGGGAAGCAAACAAGAGAAAAGCTGAGAGAGAGGAGGTACGTCATCAGTGAAGTTTTGGTTTATGAAGGCTGTGTTGAGAGCAGGGGAATGCAGAGGGTATATTATTATCGGGAAGGGAAAGGAAGGGACAGCAAGCCCTAGCTATGAAAGGAAGGCCCTTTCAACCTCCTGTATTATTAGCTTTTCTGATCCACTTTACGTCTTCTCTATCAACAGTTGCATGATATAACGTAAAGGGTTTTCTTCCTCTCTTTTTTTTTCAGTTCTGTACATTTTCTCCTTCAATTTAAAGTCTATTTAGACATTAGATTAAAGCAATAAAACGAAGGAAAACAGAACATTAATCTCAATATTTTGGTACCTACCTCATCAATAAAAACAATTAAAAACACCTCCCCCTCCCTCTCCCTCCCCCCCTCCCCCCCCCTGGCCCTCTCTCTATATATGTATATATTCTCTTTGATATGGAAATATTCTACACGCCATCACTTCTGGAAATGTTCGTACTCCATATATTTCCCTAATCCCCTCCCTTACGTGTAGTCATAATCAACAAGAACATCCAAAACAACGAAGAAGACAAGCCAGTAAAATTTATTACAGGTCCACAGAAACTCTAACATCCCTTGTATTGCAATATTTAATCCAAATTATTCAATCTTGTCCCACAAAAAGGGGGCAATAGCTATGAACAAAATTTATAAGCAGCTACCCAGATCCGATTTCCTTTCCTCTTTGAATGACCCCATCAATCTTAAGAGATCATTTGTGGTCCACTTGGCTTGCAATAAATAAAGCTTTAGCTCATGCTCAAAATTAGGGCATGATTTAACCTACCATCTAGGGTTTGTTGTCCTATCCTATCATCTCTTTTTTCTGTGTGCGCACATAAGGGTGGATTTCGAGCATGTTTGATAATACCTTATCTTAGCTTTTTTAAGATATTTTTTATTTAAAAATATATTAAAATAATATTTTAAAAAATTTATTTCTATATTCTACCATAAAATACAAACGAACATGATGGCAGAATCGTCAAGTACATGACATGATTATTAGCTGAGCTTAAATTAATTAACAACAAGGCAAAGATATGACCCATTAATATTTTTATATATAGCATCTACGGGTTTGAGTGTGGATAGCTTATATGCAATGATCTTAAGTTTTTACGACTCTCTCTAATAATTCCAATTTAATTTTATGTTTGAGATTATTTTAAATATTAATAATTAAAGTTTAAATTTAATTTAATTTCCAAAAATAATATAAAAATAAATTAAATACTAACCTTTTTAACTTATTATACTAAGAATTAAATTAATATTTAATTTAGTTTCTTTAAAATATTCATCTACTTGTTTTTTTAGAGATATTTGAAGGTATAATCTAAAAATGATAAAGAGTAATATAGAAAATAAAATAAATTGATTTATTTATTAATTGAATTCAAACTGTGTTTATTGATTTTTAAAAGTGATTTTAAATTAAGAATGCAATGCATATTGTTTTGTTTTTATATTAATACTTAAAAATAATCAAAAAATACTTAAAAAATTAATTTAATATTTTTAAAAATAAAAAACAATTTAAAAAGAACCTTAACACATTACTAAATGGTGTACTAAATGGTGTTTATATTAAATTATAATAGAGAATTAATTTAATTTCAAACAAGCAGTAAGTAATTACAATGTTCTAAAAACTGATCATGAACTCTGTTACATGTATGTCATTGGTTAGCTTTTGTGAATGAAGGGGTTATTAAGTCTTGATTAACCTTTATCCAGATTGATATCCAATTGGATAATCTTTCAATTGATGCCTGTTAATTTATCTACACGTACCTTATTTAGTTCTCTTAGAGAAATGAAAAAAATTTCATGTTTATAAAACGACCAAATGCATCAAGCCGTATACCATCCTTGCAAACTCCAACATTCCAGGAGTGTCCATAGCAGCTAGCTGTTGTAAGGATTTCTGCTTGATGGCAATCGCATGCTCGTGTTCCTTTACAGCTTATGAGATGAGTTGTGGGTCTCATCAAATTAATCAAAGGCCTTACTCGATCGTCATTACAAGAACCACTTGATTACTTGAGATTAATGATAATTGCATGCTTTTGTTCATTGACAGCTTATAAAGGCATAATTGTCAGGGGAAGGAGGAGGTGTTATTAGAGGTTTTAGGCATGGAAATGATAATTAAGGCAGCTACTAATGATTTTGACAGCAGGCCAGTAGCTACTGTGTTGTCAACTTATCTAGATTCAACTTGGAGGCCAACATGGTTGGCAAACAGTACATGAACATGACCATAAATGGGATGTTATGATTAATGTAAAGTACAGTCAACTTCTAAATTAAAGAGAAATTAGCCATCAATGGAAACCAAGTTTGATTAGTGGGGTCTTAATTTTCTTTTCAAAATTGTATGCGCACCACATTGCAGAAGATCTTCAATCAATGCAACCACCACTCCTCTAATTATTTTATCGATTGATTTCACTTAGAAAGTTGGATGGCACCACACTTACTTTATATCGCGGATATCAAAGTGATCAATGTGTTTCCCTAATGGTCTTAGATTGGTCCATAAATCTGCAACAGGAAGATGTCAATGCTTATCTGCTTCATGAACAGCTAGCTTACCTTTTATATATATATATATATATATATGACAAACGAGAGGTGAAAATGTCTTTTTTTTTTAAAAAAACGAATCTACAAAATCTATGGCCGAAAAGAAAGGAATTAGAATCAATTCAAGCAGAGTTTTAGGGAGTAAATAGCCCCAAAAGATCAGAGTCAGGCCATATATTCACAACTTCTATTCGCACCTTGTTTTGTAAAACCATCAACCATACAATTAGCATCGCGCGGAACATGAGAGAAAAACATAGAATCCAATTATGAAGAAAATCTAAATGCAAGGATAAAAAGCTCATCAAATTTTCATGGCCTATTAAATGATTTATTCATCCAGTTAATCACAAAAAAAAAATTAAATTCAGAAATGAACTTTACTATGATAAAATCATCTCTCAAAGAAGATAGTTCAAAAGCTTTAATCATAGCTATCAACTAAGCTTCATTTGAATCTTTAATCCCAACATAATCTAATAAAAAGCCAAGCACTAAGCTTTTAGGATTGTGAAGAACCCTTATAATACCAGCAAGTCTAGGATGTGCCAATAGAAAAACCATCAACATTCCAGTACTTTAACATATGAAATCCAAGGGAAACAATGAAATGAAAGCTTTAACACTCTTGTTATTTGACCATTGAATCAAACCATCAACAAAAATTAAAGAATCAAGAGCACGATAAAAAAAAAACCAAAGTATAAAGCCTTAATCCACACAAAGTCTGATTAGAATCATGAGAAAGATGATATCATAATTAAACCGAGTATGATTGAAGAGTAACAATAATGAAAATCAGAGTATAAAGTTTTGACTCACACACAATTTGATTAGAATCGGGAGGAAGGTGATATCATAGTTTGGCTGATTATGGTTAAAGAGTAATTCATTTTGAAGAAGCCAAAGATACCATGAGATTGCAAAGAACAACATGAACCAAACTTTGTTTTTTGGAGTTTTTCATAAACAAGAGATTTCCATTGATGAAATAAGGATAACATGTTTTCTATACAACACTAAGATAAACCCCTCTAATCAACAAATTTAGACAAAATGCGTAAGTGATTATGGCATTGAACAAGTAGATGATCCACTAATTCCTCGTACGCGAAACATAGTGGTCAAAATGCATCACTAGCTTCAAGAATATCTCGCCTAACCAAGACTCATCTAGTATTGATTTTACCAAGAATAGCCATCCAACAAAAAAAAATTCAATCTTTGGAGGAACAAATCCTTTCCATACCCGATTAAAAAGAATCAAATGGACACTCCAGGAGATGATAAAAGCCACAGATAGATTTGAATAAATAATCACCATTAGAATTTGTCTTCCAAATCAATTTATTATCAACGTCACTTGATAATAATACATTAGATAACTTATCAAGAGAGCATCAAATGAGCCAATCTCTAAGAGCCCTTTTCCATTAGAAATTCTATATTTGGGAAAATCCATTGCACATATCCATATTAGCAATTGAGCAAACATGATCTTCAGATAGACTAAAAAGTCTAGGAATTAACTGGATAAGAAGGCATGTATATATTCTCTCAATCACACATCATTCCAAAAGCTAGTACCATGACCATTGCCAGCCAAAACACAAACTTCTTTATCTATAATATTCTGAAGTTTCTCATACTTGTAACAAATATTCACAATCTTAGACCATGTACTACCATTAACCATCATTAAATTTGTACTTCCATTTGTTTTTGTATTTTAAAAATGTTTTTTTAAAAAAATTTATTTATTTTTTCAAATTAATTTTTTCGGTGTTTTCAGATTATTTTGTTATATTGATGTTAAAAATAAATTTAAAAAAATAAAAAAATTATTTCGATACATTTGTTGGAATATTGCCAATTATGTAGCTGTCATTATCAAAGAAGATGACTGTCATTGTCAAAGAAGATGGTTGTCATGTGAGAGTCAAAGAGAGCTGTTGGTGCAGCATTTACAGCCCCTTGACATTGTCAAAGAAGGAGGCTACAATGGTGGGTTGTTGGTGGCAGCCACCAACCATTGTCTAATGTCAAAGTTTGGTAAGTTTGGCAGCCACCATTGTTGACAAAGGAGTAAGAGGAGCTGTCATTGAAGCCTATAAATAGACACCAAGAGTGCAGCACAAAATGAGAGAGAGTCTTGTAGTAGAGCTATAAAAGAGAGAAGAAGAGAGAAAGAAAGAGAAGGGCTGCAACCAGCAGCCCTGCTGCCTTATGCAGCTGCTGCCCTATGTAGCAATGAGATATGGGAGTTGAGTGGATGTGATCCTCCTCCGTGTGTTGTATTCTTTCTCTATCTCTAATAATATCGATCTCTCCCATGGATGTAGGCGATTTGCCGAACCACGTTAAATATTGTGTCAGTGTGCTTAGCCTCCTTTGAGCAATGATCATGAACACCACCGTTCTGCAGGGGGAGCAGAATCCCTAACAACATTTTCATATAAAAACATTTTAAAAAATAACCGTTATTATAATATCAAACGAACTCAGCCGCAAACTACAATTTAAAACAAGGTTGGTCATGTAAACAAACGATCCATGAACAGGACCATCCTAGTGTGTGTGTGTGTCTGTGTGTAAGCTAGTAAATGAATTGTCTTGACCAATTTCATGCTGGTTAGGTGCACCATCTCAGATATAGTGGAACAGAATTGTGCATGGACAAAATGCAATTAAATATTTTTCATGTTATAAATGGTTAAAGATGGGATTTGGAATGTAAAATCAGGTAAGGCTGTGATGTGATGCATGGTTTGCACATGGGCTTAGAGGGACCCTTTAGTCGGGTGAGCCCTAATGAGGGAAAGAAAATTGAAATGCGAGCACAAATGCCTTCTTCTGGCCGACAAAGGAGGCTTTATCATGTCTAATCCATGGCACTATGAATGGAGATGGAAACGATGAGGAGTGTCTTGAGATGCCTCACCAGGTCACTGTGATCATGAGATGCCTTACCAGGTAGTGAAATCAGATACCATGCGTGCATCAGCTACAGAGACAGGCTTCTATTAGACTCGAACAATATGTGGTACTCACACATGGGAGAATTTTTTACTTTGCATAGGATGTTAGCTAGGCAAGAAGAGACATTTATTAGATTGTTAACTTGGACCTGCAATTCTGGGCTCGAATCTGATCTATGGGATGGAGTGTAACTGAGCCGTCCTGTAAAGGCCAACATTCCTTTCCTCCGTTCGGGACTCGGCTTGTAAGAGATGGGTCTCATCCAGCAAGGTATAATAAATAGTTCCATATATCAGTCATATGCTTCAATCCTCTTCACCAAGTTGAGCCATGCTTGAATGAACAGAGAGAGAGAAATGATACCAGCGGTCCAGCAGTGATGGAAAAAGTGGGAAGAGAGAACATGTCAAGCAAGCAAAACAACAGCATACAATTTACAAGACAACGCCGAAAATTCTACTCCATCGTCCAACCGTCCAGCCACCAAAACCCTCCCTTTCGTATACAAGGAAACGGATATTTTTCATAAAATTGGTTAACTTACTACAAGAGACAGCTCAATAACAACTAGAGATAGTGTGCGGCCTTCATGCAGCTTTGCTACAATTTCTGAATAACAACTAAACTGGAAAGGTCTGCCTGCTCTATTTTCTGAGTTGGATAAGTAAGAAGCTTCGGAGGGAATCCCATCAACTGCAGCTGATAATTCCGAGCACCCCCAGGCCTGGATGCATCAATGAAGGATCCAATGTCATTGACTGTGTGGCTATTATTGAAGTGGGCCACCATGCGGGTCCCATCAGCCAACCTAAGTTGAATTGATGCATACACTCATGTCTTTCAAATGCACACATGTGAAAGCATGTTGATGCATTTTTTGGACAAGAACTATCAACTAGAACACTGAATTGGTGATGACAAACAGGATGGTAATTTCTAAAGTTCCACAGAATTGTTAGTCTTAGTAAATACTAAGAAAAGAAAGCTGGTAGAGAGAGAGACTCACCGGGCAGTTTTGATCCCTCCTAGTCAAATTGACATGAACCGAAGACCTTCTATCAGCAGGTTCAAGCTCCTTTGGACACTCAGACTTCCTTATGCTCTGAGATATAACAATATCATAACATCACCACAAACAATACAGATGATGACATAAGGGTGAGGGTGAAAGCAAAGCACAACAAAATAAAATAAAAGCTGCACTAGTTTATGTTGCTATAAGTGAAGGTTCAAGAGTATGTAGAAAAAGAATCCCAGGGATGAACTACCTATGTAACTAGATCTGTTGATTCAAGAAAAATAGTGAAAAGATTCTGATTGAGAATGCTTCATTAGTGCTTTGAATTTTTTTCAAACACAGCAGAGTGGTGGAAACAGATATCTCCAACTCCAAAGCAAAAGTCCAACTTCTGAAAAAAATCTTTTATTTCATTTTAAACCTATGTTGCTATTACCTCTAAGAAAGATGCATTTTCAGGATCGTCCAGCCTCCTCAAGGGGCCACATCGTCTACAGTGAAACCATTAGTCCAGAAAACAATATTGTGAACAACAGCCTCAGGTTGTTGAGGAGCAGATGGTACAGTCTCCCCTGAGAGTAATCTACCAGTTCCAGTAAAGCTTCTTCAACTTGAAGATTGATTAAGATTCTCCAGAGGACCTTCAACGGCTCCAAGTTGTCTAGCTTGATTGAAAATTGCATCCACATCATTACCTTTTGTAGGATCTTGGACGAGCATACCACTGCAACAATAAAAATTAGTGTTAGAAGTATGAGAAGTACTTAAATATAAACACATTTCATACATAGGAAGGAATAACCAAGGGATTCGAGTCAGATAAAAGTAAATGATAGACATAGTCATAGCAACTAAAGCTTTATGTGCAATCATGGGAATTTACCAAAAGAGTTGGATAATATCAGGTGCCACAATTACAGGATTGAAAGAGCAAAATCTCAAAAAAATTGAATTAACAAATAGTTGAGAATATGAAAATAAGCAAATATCAAATTTTGTTCTTCATAGAATTATGAAAGGTTGAAAATTACAAATGCTTCGAATACAGAATATAACGGATTTACTGATGACACAACCTGATAAATACAAGGCTGAAATAATGCTAAAAATGCACAAAAGAACCATCATCTATACACATTCCAAGACCACAAAGCTTTCTTTGGTCAGCACCCAGTCTACAACTAGTCTTGAGACTCTGAATAAGGTGCTTCTTCTCTACCTATGCTACAGCTCCGGAATCAAGTAGGGAAAAGTGAGCTCTATAGATAATTCCCATCGTCATCCAGACTCTACTAATGCTGTTATCCGGATGCTCTTGGAACCTCCCCAAATGCATTTTCAATACAGCGAGCTCAGAGATTACTTCTAACCAGAATCAAAATGAAAATTAAAATTCATCCAACAGACAGAACTTTTTCCACAGGCCAACAAAACTAACACTGCACTACTAATATCACACTGTGCGACACACCAAAAAAGACTGCAATTTTTGTATTAAAAATCAAAACTTTGAAAAAGCAGAAGAAATAAATTTGAATATAAAGTTAGGTTCAAGGGAGAGTAGTTGTTTGTTTCCTTTTCTCGCCACCAGTGGAGTACTATTCAGGAGCATCCTCATCATCGCTGTCAGATTCAGGTCCAGACCACCGGTCCAGATCGGAGAGAGAACGGATACTGCCTGCTCCACTGCTTGAGGGCTTTGCTGGTTTCTTGTCCCTTGAAGCCATTGTTTTTTGCTTTAGATTGATTTGTGGAGACTCGATGAGGTAGAAAAGGAAGAACAGCCTTAGACCATCAGATATTAATAATTCTGGTACAGCATCTTGTATTTTTTTTTTTTTTTAAATTTATACAGTGATTGGTGTTTTTTTCACTATTTCCTAATCACCTTTGCATACTTTATGTTACTCTGATATGAGTGGATGTCTTTATTCAATCATAAAAAATTAGAATTAATCTCTACGATATTTTAAATACATGAACATTTTAAGGCTAACATTTTTTTTTAGTTTAGGCAATGAAAGCCTCTGATAAGCGAGGGAAGATACTACACCCTGCATTAAAACGCGATATACCATCAGCTCGTAAGTTCATTTCCAATGCAAGAACAAAACACACAAGGCATTTATCAGTCAAAGTAAATCCAAATGGAGTTCGACAAGCTGCACATAAATAACCCACACCCTCCAAGTTCAGAATTGGAGTGCAAGAAGAAAGAAAGAAAGAAAAATTACGCTCAATGAGTACGTACCTTGATAAAACTAGAAGATTCTGCAGAAAATAAGCAATGCCCAGAAACGTGTCCATACAAATCTGTTACGATAACGGTAAACAAAACTCAAACAAAAGCTGAAAATCTGAAAGAAAACCCTCGAATCAATCCCTGTAAATTAAGCAAGTTCCTTTACCATGAGAAGCTCGAAATGACTGACTGGCAAGACTAGAAGAATCACCACAGCGACCAAACCCAGAAAATGATCCAAAAGAACGCAAAATTAACCCTTCTCGAAATCGACAAAGCCATAGCTCCTGCTGACTATAAAACACAGCTACACTAAGGCACAATAAAATAAGGCTTTAATGAGGTTTGAGGATACAAGATGTGCATGCCGATGGATATGGCCAATTGTAATTAATGCCCGCTCCACCAATCAAGCAGCTGTTGCCTCGCTTCTTTAGCAAATTCCCTTTCCTTTTCTTTTTCATGAAATCCCGCTTGAGACAGCCTAAATATCCACCGTACCTGCGCAGTAGCTGACCTTTCAATTCTTGATCTTCTGCTTGAGGATCTACGACGTAGTTCTTAACATCAAGCTCTTCTTCTGGTGATGCATTCCTATCATTGCCCTCGCCCTAAGCTGATGGAAACATAAACGAGCTGTTAGCAGCTCATAATGCATTAAAATAACACGTGCAAAGTTACTGCAGCAACCAGCATCGCATATTTTTGCAGTACTTTTACATTGGGAGATAGTAAAACAACATACAAAACTTGATATGTTACCACCTCTATATGAATCTATATAATAATTTAACTATCATCATGTAAATGTAGGGTTATGGCATGTAATTATGGCGAGATGAGCAAATTCCGGTTCCTTAATTTTTGCATGAATTACAACAAAAGATTCAGTAACATTTTGACTGAAATTTGATTCTGATGAAACATCCTTAAAAGTCTAATGAAAAAGCAATTGACGATGGAGAGACTCTTGCAATGAAGTGCAAGGCTTCATGGAGTTATATATAGATCAATGAGACTCTAATAGACCACCTCATTATGAATTTACCCTATATTTGCTGAGGGGAAGGGGGAGATTATATGAATACAAGTTCAGCAACTTTCTTGTATCGACTCTGAAACCTTCATACGGTGGTTTAGGGTTTCTTTGACCAAGATTGAAGAACGCCTGTGAGCTCCAGAAACTCTTGCACATACCGTGTTCATGCTCATGAAATCTGACATTTTGATCAAAGAATCATAACATTACCTATGATAATGAAATCTATTAGAAAAACTAAGAGCTTAATAATTAATTATTTAGTTGTAAATGGAATGGATTGCACTTTTACACCGAATGAATATCCTAATCGCTGTTTTCACCTGAACAAAGACTTTCTCATTAATTAATGTCTAATGAAACCGGCATATTAGTGCTCATTTTAGACTCAGCAGTCTATCTTGCTCCAAAGCGAACAAAGTATGAAGAATCTATGTGTACTTGTCAATACTTATAGGCCAGCATTATCTGCACATGCAGAACTAAATAGACCAAAAACATCCTGTACGAGAAGCACATATATCTTCCTCTCTTATCACCTAGAACGGGGACACCAACATAGCACAATGCAACATTTAACTCACAATAAGCTTCCACAGCCTTCACATAGAGCTGTATGAATCAAATGATGCAACACATGACAGAAACTACTGCAATATTTGTGTGCTTAAATTCATAACTTCTGATGCAGAACGCTTGGTAGGGGAATTTAAAACACAAATTGATAGGTGCACAGTGAAGACGAAAAGGTCATGAGTATTGTACGCTGAGATTTAAATGGCATTCAATAGGTATAATTAATCATGCATGTTTCAAGTAGAATAAATACACAACGTAAGCGTTGCCTTACTCTCACTTTTGTATTCCAAATATTAAATACAGTTTTGAGACTTTCTCTCATTTTCTGGTGGATTCCAGATAAACTTTTGAGGGTGAACGTGAGGATCCCTCTGTTAATTTTCTTGCTGCGTCAATTGGTATCAGAGCAGGTTTGCCTTGGCTCGATGGCGAATGACCCGAACAATGATCGACCCCTTCCTGGTGGGGAACCAGTTTCCAGGAGAGAGTTTGACGCTCTTGCTACGAGCGTTGAAGAGATTCGGCAATTGCTTCTCAACATGGGAAACAACAACAACAACAACAATGAACGAGATAACCAACGTGGTGGAGGCAGAGGCAACCGTGATGGTCGTCGTCAACGGGAGGAGATTGAATCGAATTCTGAGGAGGAGATGGAACGTCCCGAGAACGCATTTGCTGCTAATCTAAATAATCGACAACCCATTGAAGATTATCGGATGAAGGCCGACATCCCTTATTTTAATGGTCATCTATCCATTGAAGCATTTTTAGATTGGCTTATGGAGGTAGAGAGATTTTTTGAGATTATGTTAGTACCAGAAGAGAGGATGACTAAGATAGCGACTTTTTGCTTAAAAGGGAGTGCAGCTGTATGGTGGGATAATTTGCAGAAGTCACGACAGAGACAGGCCAAACAACCGGTCAGGACATGGCGAAGGATGAAACAATTGATGATGGACCGTTTCCTTTCAGTAGATTATGAGCAGCATCTCTATCGCCTCTACCATAATTGTACCGAGGGAAGCAGGACAGTAGAGGATTATACTGATGAGTTCTTACGGTTGGCAGAGAGAAATTCGTTGAATGAGACTCAGGGGCAGACGGTATCAAGATATGTCAATGGATTGACGACATCAATACAGGATAGAATCGGGTTACAAGTTTTCTGGGACGTCCATGAGGCTCAAAATATGGCTATGAAGGCACAACAGTTAGAGAAAGAACTGAAGGAACGTGAATAGAAGGAGAAAAAAATGAACTATGGCAACAACAATAATTACCCGAGGAAGGCAGCAGATTCATATGTTCCTAACAAGGAGAAGAAAGAGGTCCAGCCGATCCAAAGAAATAATTATAAAGGGCAGAATTACAGAGGAGAGAGCAGCCAGAACAATGACATAAATCAGAATCGAAATCAGAGACCAAACCATGGCCCATACGCTAGAGCAACTGGTGATGTCTGTTATAGGTGTTTCCAGCCTAGCCACCGATCAAATAACTGTCCAAAGCGGAAGCAAGCGAACCTTGTAGAAGGAACCGAAGAAGCTGATGATCATAGTGGAAATTATGATGATGATTATGATGTTGCTGAGTTTGTACATGAAGATAATAATGAGGTTGTTAATTTGATGATGAATCGTACTGCTATTGAAGAAGACGAAGTGCTCAGCATGGTGCTACAACGAGCTCTTCTTTCACCTAAACAAGAAGGACAGAGGAATCACATATTTCGTTCCTTATGTTCTGTTGACAACAAGGTGTGCACATTGATTGTAGATGGAGGCGGCTGTGAAAATTTTGTGTCACAAAAGCTGGTTGATTATTTAAAACTTTCAATAGAGAAGCATAAGAATCCTTATATGTTAGGGTGGGTGAAGAGAGGGCCATCAGTAAAAGTGACAGAAGCATGCAGGGTTCCTATTTCTATTGGTAAGCATTACAAACATGAGATTTGGTGCGATGTAATTGATATGGATGCCAGCCATGTATTACTAGGAAGGCCTTGGCAGTTTGATGTTGATGCTACCCACAAAGGGTGTGATAATGTGTTTATCTTTGAGTGGGGTTCTCATAAAATTGCACTTGCTCCTGTTGATCAATCTGGAAAATTAGAAAAACCACAAGCTGGGAGTTCAAATTTTCTAGCTATCTCCAGGAATAGCCACGAGTTTGAAGACATTATTAAAGAAGTTGGATGCATGTATCCAATTGTTCTTAAGGGGCTTATGGTGACAAATGCTGTTTCAAGTCACGTTCCAAAAGAAGTGCAGGAAATTTTGAGTGAGTATGAAGATTTGATTTCTGAGGATTTACCAGCACAACTTCCTCCTATGCGAGATATTCAACATCAGATTGATTTAGTCCCTGGAGCAAGCCTACCTAATCTTCCCCATTATCGAATGAGCCCGAAGGAGAATGTGATCTTGAAGGAGAAGATCGAAGAGCTGCTGGAAAAAGGATTTATTCGTGAGAGCATGAGTCCTTGTGCAGTTCCTGTCTTGCTAGTGCCAAAAAAGGATAACACCTGGCGTATGTGTGTTGACAGCAGAGCCATTAATAAAATCACCATTAAATATAGATTTCCAATTCTGCGGTTGGAGGATATGTTGGATGTCCTTGAGGGCTCCAAGGTGTTTTCAAAAATTGATTTGCACAGTGGCTATCACCAGATTCGAATTAAACCAGGGGACGAATGGAAGACAGCATTTAAGAGCAAGGAGGGTCTGTATGAATGGCTGGTGATGCCATTCGAATTATCAAATGCACCAAGTACTTTCATGTGACTCATGAACCAGGTTTTGCGTCCTTTTACTGGGTCATTTGTAGTTGTGTATTTTGATGATATTCTAATTTACAGTAAAAACAAAGAAGAACATTTGGTGCAATTAAGACAGGTTCTGGATGTTTTGAAAGAGAATAAGCTTTATATTAATTTGAAGAAGTGCACATTCTTTACAAATAAACTGCTATTTTTGGGGTATATTGTGAGCGAAGATGGAATTCATGTGGATCAGGACAAAGTACGTGCAATCAGAGAATGACCAACTCCAAAACCTGTAAGTGAGTTACGTAGTTTCCATGGCCTTGCTACTTTTTTCAGGCGTTTTGTACGAAACTTTAGTACTCTTGCAGCCCCTATTACTGAATGTCTCAAGCAAAGGAAGTTTCATTGGGGTGAAGCACAAGATAAAAGTTTTGTGTTGATTAAAGAAAAGCTTAGCACTGCACCAGTTTTGGCCCTTCCCAACTTCGAAAAGATATTCGAAGTCGAATGTGATGCAAGTGGATTGGGGGTGGGAGCTGTGTTGTCTCAAGAAAAAAGACCAATGACATTCTTCAGTGAAAAATTAAGTGAGGCCCGTCAAAAGTGGAGTACTTATGATCAAGAATTTTATGCAGTTGTGCGTGCTTTGAAACAATGGGAGCATTATCTAGTGCAACGAGAATTTGTTCTTTACACTGATCATGAAGCCTTGAAGTTTATCAACAGCGAGAAAAGTGTGAGTAAAATGCATGTCAGATGGGCCACTTTCCTTCAGAAGTTCCCTTTTGTGATTAAGCATAAATCTGGTTCTCTCAATCGTGTTGCTGATGCTTTAAGTCGGAGAGCAGACTTGTTGATTACTTTAGCACAAGAGATTGTGGGATTTGAATTTCTAAAGGAGTTATATGAAGCTGATCTTGATTTCAAAGAAGTTTGGGTGAAGTGTGCTCAGAGTCAACCGGTTTCAGACTACCACATGAGAGAAGGGTATTTGTTTAAAGGCAACAGGTTATGTATTCCCAGCTCATCCTTACGAGAGAAGCTTATTCGAGATATTCATGGAGGCGGTTTGAGCGGGCACCTAGGAAGAGACAAAACCATTGCAGGAGTTGAGGAACGTTATTTTTGGCCTCAGTTGAAGAAGGACGTTGGCAAAATTATGAGAAACTGCTATGTTTGTCAGGTTTCAAAGGGACAAACTCAAAATACTGGATTTTATATGCCTTTACCGGTTCCTAGCGATATTTGGCAAGACTTGTCCATGGATTTTGTATTGGGGCTTCCTCGAACCCAAAGTGGGGTTGATTCTGTGTTTGTTGTGGTTGACAGGTTCTCTAAGATGGCACATTTTATAGCTTGTAGAAAGACTTCTGACGCTACTCATATAGCTAAACTATTTTTCAGGGAGGTGGTGCGTTTGCATGGTGTACTCAAAACTATTACATCTGATCGTGACACCAAATTTCCGAGTCATTTCTGGATTACTCTATGGAAGCTTTTCGGTACTACCTTGAAGCGTAGCAGTACAACACATCCACAAACAGATGGCCAGACAGAGGTGACTAATAGAACGTGTGGCAACATGATTCGAAGTGTATGTATTGATAAATCAAAGAAGTGGGACAATGCCTTACCGCAAGTAGAGTTTGCTTACAATAACGCAGTTCATAGTGCCACAGGAAAGTCTCCTTTCTCTTTGGTATATACTTCAGTTCCTAACCATGCCGTTGACTTGGTAAAACTTCCCAAAGCTCATGGAGTTAGCATAGGCGCTCAGCATATGGCTAAAGACGTTATTGAGGTTAAAGAAGAAGTGCGAGATAAGCTGGAAAAAATCAATGCTAGGTACAAAGTTGTTGCAGACAAGCATAGGCGTGCTAAAGTTTTCAATGAAGGAAATTATGTGATGGTTTTTCTCAGAAAGGAGCGATTCCCTGTTGGAACCTACAACAAGCTGAAGCCACGCAAGTATGGACCTTATAAGATTTTAAGGAAGATCAATGATAATGCCTATGTTATTGACCTGCCTGCATCTATGGGAATTTCAAGCACGTTTAATGTTACAGATTTGTATGAGTATCATGAAGATGAAGCTCTTTATTCTGAAGATAACTCAGAGGCGAGTTCTTTCAAAGTGGAGGAGTCTGCTGATGCAGAACGCTTGGCAGGGGAATTTAAAACATAAATTGATAGGTGCACAGTGAAGACGAAAAGGTCATGAGTATTGTACGCTGAGATTTAAATGGCATTCAATAGGTATAATTAATCATGCATGTTTCAAGTAGAATAAATACACAACGTAAGCGTTGC
>Ga0307517_10006651_pt1 | contig 17035 bp, 4 predicted proteins | sample 23_EM_MG_FD_194515 | JGI IMG/M metagenome (GOLD analysis project Ga0307517, IMG submission 194515) | Populus trichocarpa ectomycorrhiza microbial communities from riparian zone in the Pacific Northwest, United States - 23_EM | ecosystem: Host-associated > Plants > Roots > Unclassified | place...
AAGGAGTTTATTTTAAGCCAATTTAAAAATATTAATTTTTAAAACTTGTAAAAACAAAAAAAAATGATAATCAAAAGAACATGGATTAAATTTGATAGGAAAAAAAAACAAAAGAGGATGAAATCATAAAACAAAACCAATTTAAAAAATGATTCCGGATAAAAACTTGTCAAGACAAAGAAATTAGTAATTGAAAGAATAAGAATTAAATTTGATAGAAAAAAAAAGAGCAAAGAAGGGTAAAATTGCAAAACAAAATCAACTTTAAAAATGACTCAAAAAAAAAATAAAGATCAAATTTGAAAGATAAAAAAATTCAAAAATGGTGAAATTAAAAATACATATTAATTTTATAGATTATTGAAGATAAAAAAAAAATCATAATAAAAAAAAAGAACCAAATATGAAGAACCACCAAATTGAAGGGTTATTCTTTATTTTTTAAGCGATTTGCGCGAAAATCTAGATAAGAAGAAAGAAGAAAGGGGGAAAGCCCCTCACGCGTGAAGGGTGGGACACATGCCGTGAAAGGTGTCACACATGACGCCTCACGAACAGCTTCCACCACCAAACTGTCGTGAAGGGTAGCACACATGCCGCCTCATCGGGTTAGGGATGCCGAGACTTTTCAAATACTGCCTTGGAGGGTGGTGTTTGGTGGCTAGAAAGCCCCTCACGCGTCGCTAAAACGGTGCATGGGATCGCTCATACGTTAGTGCGTGCAAATAGTTTTTTTAATTATATTTAATAAATATAATTTACAACAATGTCATCCCTTGGCACCCTTGAAATTAACAACAAAAACAAAATAAAATGACAGAAAAGCTATTAGGTGAAAGTTTAATTAATTTTGTCTTTAAAGGTATCAAAGTAATCACACTATTCTAAAAAAAAAATACTTTTAATTAGCTGGCATTGAATTATTTTTTTCAAGAGTTAAAGGAATAATTTTATTGTGCATTAAAAACACATAATTACCAATATATCCCCACACAATGCTTAAAAAACATTTATGTCTTTGTAAAAAGACCACTTTACCTCCAAATCCAAGTTAAAAATTAAATGACAAGGGAGTAATATAATAATTACACAATTATAATAAATTGTAAATTATATCTTGAAACACAGTAATATCACATGAACTTTAATGTTCTTGATAATATTACATATATTTTAAATGGTGTGGGAGAAATATTACGGTAACTACTGTATTTTTTCTCTTTATCCTTGAAAAAAGCACTGTTATTGTTTGCCTTAAAAAAAAGGGGTCAAATGGTCATTTTACAACATATAAATGTCAATGTATAATTGCAAGATAATATAAATGGTTTTTCATAAATTTTTTGGACTTGTAAATACTACATTGCTCTTGTGAAACCTAAAAGCCAATAGACCCCAAAGAAAGACTGTATAGACATGACCAAAGGATCAAATGCGAATGGGACATGACTGCTCTCATAAAAATTGGTCTACAGACATTAACTTATGATCAAAGCTATATCAATTGGCCTGCAAATTTGCAAAAGACTTGCTTAGCTTATACAAGGTATATATATCAATTCTTACAAGAGGGCTTAAATGCATAAAAGGAGGAACAATGGAAAAGAAAAATTACTATTCTTGAAGAGACATGTAATGCAGTCTTTAGAATGCTCCTTTACTGAGAAACAAACACTAAAGGGATGCATCCCTTCGCCACTGTTCAGTTAGCCTGAGACCTCTACATCGATTCTTGATCAAGAATATCCTAACCTGAGTTACTTATATATATATATATATATATATATATATATATATATATATATATATATATACAAGTCCATCAAACAAAGTTATAATAGTTATCAAGATGCATTCAATCCGAGGTCTCCTCAGCCTCTCTAGTGGAGGAGTCACGTACAGAAGAAGGGGGCAATTGCCCCTCTTCAATTTTCGAAATATTCATTTTAGGCTTGTTTAATTATATCATTTCAAATTTAACTACTTTATGCATGAGAAACATAGCCACTTTTTCTTTGTTGGAAAGGGTATTTGAACCTGGAGCATTTCCCTATCGCATTTATAACGCATACTTGATGAAATTGTTCTAACTACAATTGCAAGGATTGAGTTTGCTCTTTTATCCCTATTTTTTTATAAGTTGGCATATCTAACCCGATGATGTCTAGATTTTCCTCACAAGCATGTTAGGATGTTGTGTTGTATATGTCAAAAGCACTGCACCATCTCTAGTTTGAAAGGGGACAACACTACAGTATCCCAAATGATCTGTTACACACTGAACTACTGCTTTCTGTAATTTTAGGCACTGGATTACTGCCATTCACAAGGCATGGTTCATAGAGATGTGAAACCTCAAAATGAGATGATTGATCATCAGGTCCAAAAACTACGCTTGATTGACTGGGGACTCGCAGAGTTTTACCATCCCGGAAAAGAGTACAATGCGAGAGTAGCTTCATGGTATTCATGAATTTATGAAGTCTAGATTAGTAAATGTAGATGTTAAAAGTATTTTCTTCTCTAACACTAAGGTGGAGATTTCAAAGGGTACTTTGTTTTAAAGTAATTTACATGAAGGTACAGTCGGCTGAAGCACTACGAGAAATTATGTTTTTCCAAGCTGCTACTGTTGCTCTAACCCCTTCATAAAAGAGTCATAAATTCTGTAAGCTTTCAGCGGAAAATGCAAGTAAGGTATCTATTGGCGTTCATATATTTTAAGGGTCCAAAACTCCTTATTGATTTACAAGACTGTGACTATTCTCTGGGCATGTGGAGCCTGGGCTGTTTGCTTGCGACGATGGTGAAAATTCTGGTGGATCTGCCTGTTCCTTGTATTGTAATTAAATCTCATACGAGATAATTGCAAATGTACTGTGGTGTAATTTTATATGATTATATGATCATAAGTGTTTTGCACAAATATTTCCCTGCAGATATCGCGAAAGGAGTCATTCTGTTGCGGCCGTGACAATTATGACGAGCTCGTCAGAATTGTGGAGGTAATTTTATGTCTGGTATTTGACAAAATAATCTTACGGTCAGACTTGATCAGTTGCTTGTTTGATAGTACAAGAGGACATGGTATCTCTAGTTTGTATGCACTATTCTATCTAGTCATGGGACATCATAGTAATTGGTCATCACTTTTCTTCAGGTTCTTGGAACAGATGAGTTTAAAGCTTTATTTGAACAAGTCTTTTTAGCCTTAAAGAAAGAAAGAAAGAAGATTTGTTGTGGTTTCTGCCCACCCACATCCTCTCCCCTGCTACCTTTATACACAACCTTTCTCCTTTCAATTTCTAAAAACATTCAAGTCAATTTTCTGCCGTTTGACATATACTTATGGTACACAATGCTTATTCAGTTCTTCTGCTGGTACAGCAGAAAGCCACGGTCTCAGTTCATCACTTCAGAAAACAGGCATCTAGTTTCCCCAGAGGTCATGTGAATTATTTTTCTAGGGATGAAATATTAGTTTCCAAATAATCTTTGTAAGAATCATTTCGGCTTTGGCCATGGATTCTTTTTTTAACGCAAGTATTGGTTCTTTGGTTTCATTTGTGTGGCAAGCAGGCCATTGATTTTCTTGATAAGCTTCTTCGTTAGGATCATCAATACAGGATTACAGCTGGAGAGGCAATGGTATGTTTTAGTATAATTTCTTTGGGATTTAACGGATCTGTGCCTAACGTAATCTGACGGATAGCTACGCGCATACATTCTTCAATTAATTTATTTTCTACCTTCACTGGCATGTTAATGGCGCAATCTCAAGGAATTGAAGCAAAACCCAAGAATCTAAAGATAAAGTCGACAACGTAACCAAGGCATCATAGTAATATAAACACACTCCACAATACATAGCAATTGACATCCATGAATTTGAATGAATTGCTTTGCAAAGTTCCAAACTCGATTACAAGACAATAAAGATTGAGCGTTGAATCCGTATCCACTAGTTCTTCTCCCACACTTCATCTTCATTTCTTGAGGTGGGGGAAACACGCATAGACGTCAGATTTGGGGTGTTTGGCTTCTGCATGCTCCCTGCATTTCACCTCTGATGTGGTGCAAATGAATGTCTGCATACACACCTTACACTGCAGACAAAATACAAGACAGAAAAACAAAATTTTCAATTCATAATTCCATATGCTTATTTTTAATAACTGAATTATTGGATCCAACGCATCCAAGGGGTAATCTTATTGAGTCGACCACAATAATCTCAAGATTTCCCATTGAGACGATAACATGGCTGAAGCCAATGGAAAACATAGATATGACACGATCAAGGCATCTCTCTCAATAACCACACAAGGAAGAGTAAGTATTGAAGAGGTTGGTTTTCTTCCTTTGATCAATTCATGCCTAGATAATTATTAATTGGTAAAAACAAAATCAATCGCATTTGGCCTAATATCAGCTCCAGTTTCGCTTTATGAAGTAACAGGAGCTGCAATTTCTTGGAATTAAAATTTTAAAAATTTAGCAGGCGGAAAGAGGAAAGAGCAAGGAAGAAATTACCTGGATCGACATGGCTTTCTTGTTTGCTTCAAGCTGACTTCCTGCATATAGATCGGACCACAAATTCGAGTCAGGTTATGAAAAAAACCACATAGATCTCCTAGAAAAACATCGAGCAGTCAGATGAACTAAAAGAGAGAGAGATTTGGGTTGCTAGGGTTTTATGAATAGTTAACTAATTACCCTTGGAACCAGCTTTTTGCTTATCCAGGTTCCTCTCGCGAGCCATCTTTGCCTTCTGCCCGTTGCCTCCTCCCATTTTTTCTTCTTCGATTGAACTGAGGTCGGGTGTTGGAGTGGAGGAAATGTGATTTGGGTATCTGCCGCTTTAAGATAGGAGAGAACACCCCGGCAAAACCTTCCTAGAGGATACCTATTTATCTTCAGACCCCAGTGGAGGCCAGAGAAGATGTGCAATCATTAAATTTATTTGTGATTTTAACTATTAAGAAGAAGGGAGAAAAAAAAAAGGAGGAGGAAGGACTTAATCCTCTAGAACGACGTCGTAGCTTATGTTTCTGCGGGGGAGAGGGTTTGTGTGAGGACTATAATTGAGACTATTTTTTGTGTGCTGAGTGATCCACGAGGGAGTTGCTTAGAAACTTCGTCGGAGGCAGGTTTGGATCCTATTCGTGGACTAGAGTAGGTGGAATAATTTAGGGGTGTGTCCATGTCATGTCATGGAAGTGGATAGACCGATAGAGTCCATGGAAAAGAAGCGTGGGAGTTATCAAAATGAACCACACAGCTGGAGCTCACTTTTAACTTGTGGTGGTTTGTGTACGTATGTGACGAGGCTCTAGCACACATGACTAGTGGACCCATGCAACCCAGCCCAATTTGGCAGCCTAACAGAACCAACCGCTTCTTTTCTTTTTGGTACTTTGAGCGAGTGAGAAAAGCCTTAAATACCCTTTATGGAATTTGTTAGAAACTAAGGCCTGCTTGTGATTCGGGGAAAATGAATTTTTAGAAATTATTTTCAAAAACTTCTCATTTTCATTTATTATTAAAAAAGTTGGTTAATAAAAAATATTTTTGATTCAAAAAAAAATCATTTGATTTTAATAAAAGTTTTTTTTATTTTAGATGGAATATATTTTCTAGAAGTTGAGAAAATTTTAAAATATCATGTTATTTGTTAATTATATCAAATATTATCCTCAATCTTTTAATTGCTATATATTTTATTTTTAATATTATTTATTTTTCAATTTCATCCCTTGAAATTTTATTTAATTTAATTTTTATAACAACTTTGCTCCTCATTCGTTTTATTATTATTTGTTTGTATCTCATCATATTCTTAATTGGATTTTTTTATCTATAAGATCTAATCCCCATTCTTTTTATTACTATTTCTTTTACTTTAAATAATTTATAAAAATTGAAAATTTTTTTAATATCATTTTCTTTTAAAAATGTTATCTATCAGATTTGGTCTCCGATCTTTTTATTGATATTTTTTTTATTTGAAAAAAATTATAAAATTATATTTTTTTTCAATTTAATACTCCATAATTTTTTTATTTATTATATTTTATCCTCATTCTTTTAATAAATTTAAAAAAATATACTAATAAGTTATTTTTCATAGCATAATGAAATACTAGAAAGTGTTTTTTAATATATTTTTTCATGATACTATCAAATATTTAAAAATAATAAACTTTTAAGAAATTCATTTTACAAAAAAAAAATTATATTTTGACAAACAAACAGGGTTTAATTATTCACAAAATCAAACCTTGAAGAAAGCTGCAAGCAGGAATTAAAGGCTTAAAAAAACATGAAATGTTATACATGAATTTTACATATGTGAAGCTCGTAGTTTTTCCCTTGTGTTTTATTTGAGAAATTAACCCATTAAACTTAAAAAATTTGGTTAAATATCATGAGATGGTATTTTTAATCTACGCTAGGGATACCTAATCTTAATAAAACAAGAATTTGCCCTCTATCGTTATATATATATATAAACTCTAAAACGTGTGGGAAAAAATAATATTGTGATCCCTATTAAAAATATTATTTTTTCATTTTCAAAACAAAACAAATAACTAACTATGAAAGGTAATATGATCTTTTCATAGGAATTTCATTAATCATTTTTACGAGAGGTAATTCAGTTTTTTTCTAATGGATAATGAAATGAATGCATTGCCCTTCAATTCAAATTTTCAAGACTAATGCCTAAGGGGAATTTTCATTTTTTTTATTTTTTTAAGAATATTAAAATGACTTAAATGCCATTATAAGTTGAATCTTCTTAAGCTTTTGTCTAGGGGTATTTTTGCATTTTTACCTAGGCTTTTTTGTTATTATCATATTTTTAGGGGTAATTTTAGAATTTAATAAATATAGATACTATTTTAGAATAGAATGTTTGACGCATGCAGTGCATGCGTCAACACGTGCAGGGCCAATAAATGGTCAAACATTGCTTTCCATGGCGGTGTTTGAATCGTCTTGGTGTCGCCTCAGTAATGAGGCAGCATGTGTGACCAACAATCTTTCAATTCAATAGCGACCACTTTTTTTAATTTTATTTTTTAAAAAACAAGCAAGTGATAGGTCCCCTACTCATCCCCAAATTATAACCACCACAGTGGTTGAAAAATTAGGGGAGATGCTTTTTTAGAACTCTTTTTTCAACTGATGTTTTGCCTCAAACCATCTAGAAAAAACATTCTAGATATCTTGATAAACTTATTCTTGGCCCTCAAACTCAAATATGTTTTTTTTTTTAATTTGAAAGTGAAAAAACACATTAGCGGAACTCTCATCACCAAATAGAACATGTTGACACTAAGATCAACCATTTTGATGGGCACAATCAGTGTCAACGATGATTCTCTTTCTACTACTAGAATCTAATCACTTTCTCTCTCCTTTCTCAAATAAAAGATTGAAAAATAAAAAAAATAAAGTTTTGGATCAAAATTAATTTTTTTTATATAATTTAAAAATTGAAGGGACTCAATTTTTATAATTCATAAAGTACGAGAACTAAATCGAACATTTCACCTAAAAGTTCAAAAACGACACCCATATCCTGCATATTTTTTACTCTTATCCTCTATCTTTTAATGTTTTCATTCTTTGACAATTTTAGCTAAATTAGATTTTAATTAGGTGCTTAAAGGGCATTTTAAAAAAAAGAATGAAAAAAAAACTAATGGGCATAGTGAATCAATAATGCCCATGAATGTGTATCTACAATGTGTGGGGTGGGGGACAATATTTCTCCAGAGCATTGTTATCTAATTTGTCGGCCCACGTTTCGTTATAGGTCTAGGTCGAATCAATTTTGTTTTAACTCAAAAACTTGAATGTGTAGGTGTTTCTAATGTGGTTTTTGTCTTGAAGTAAAACTTTAATCATAAATTGAAAAGTTAATGCATGAATTTTAAAAAAATAAATTGAAAGCCATATACATCCATAAAATACAAAATACGTCATTGATAATAACTAGATAATAACCAAAGATTGAACTATAAAATAAAAGATATATGTAAATCAAAATATATAATCTCATAATACAATCCATAGACCCAGCTGCTTTTAATAATTTTATTTTTAATAATTTATTTTTTATTTAATAAAATGATATTAAAAACATATATGCATGTGAAAACGATTGAACAATATTCAAGAAAAAAAGGCTTCTCAACTTTCTAGTTTAGCCTTCTAGTTAAATAACAACACAAAAGTTTGTTTAATTTATTTATTTTAATTAATCTCAACTAAAACTGAATAATTGCTAGGTTGAGTATCTCACACATACATTGAATTAATCAAAATTAATTAATTTATATTCAAATAAAAAATAAATTAAAATAAAAAAGGGCTAGGCTACTGGGCCTAAATTGCCTAACCATATGGCTCGTTAAGAGAAAATGCAGGCATGCGGGCTTTACCTGTGTTTTTTTATACCTTCAATGAAGGCGGGTATGTACGATTGAACATTGTCTTCGATACCAATGGAGACGGGCCCATTTGTAGAAAAATTAGAAAGGCTTTATAAAGATAGAGGTGGAGAATTCATTCTTGTATCTACATTGGCATTCTTGCTAGTATAAAAGCCATTAGACGACGTGTCACTTGTCCACTCATTTCTTGCCCGTGAAGTTATACTTGACGGAGTCGTTTTCGTGTAGTGTTTTTTCTTCAGTGTTTATCGCATCCATGGAATTCATTTACAGTGATTTTTGAAGTCGCGTGAAGACTCCATACTTCGACTGAAGGTATAATCTATGAATACTCGTCCGGGAGACACCACAAGACCTCCACTCCTCCTATCCTACCCTATCCTATCCACCACCGCCATTTTATTATTTTTCCTTTTTCTCAACCCCCCCTCCCTTGATTATTAAAGGAAGATGGCGTTCATCACTGCCACATATAGATTGAGATAAGGACGCCTTTGCATCATAAGATATTCAAAGAAAAAACACGATCAGTATCGTTGAATAATGGAAATTCGTGAACTTGGCAAGGCTATGTGAATAGATCAACGATGAAATATACAGGCAAATATACTTCTGGACAGTTTGAGCCAGTCAAGATCGGACATGTCATCAAACTTATAAATGCCAAAAAGAAAATATTGATCATGATCGGGGGTATTTTTGGGCACGTAAATAAACGCACTTTTCTTTTAGGTATTTAAGATTCTAATAATTTCTTCCTTTATTGCCTCTTCAGACTTGTTCCAAAACAATTCTTTTTAACCCCGGGCAAGATCAAAACTTTTACAGTGGATTTTTTGAGTTGGATTTAATTAGAATTTTTAATAAAAAATCGTATTTAGAATTATCTTAATAATTGAATTTTAAATAAATTTAATTCTTAAAAATAAAAAAATATAGTTCAGAGATCACTGCACTAAAAACAATTAATGTTAAAACTAGAAAAACCTGTCAACTTATTATTTTTTTTAAAGAATTTTAAAAATAAAATAAAAATAATAAGGATAATATATGAAATAAATTGAATTAATTTTATTTAAACTTATAAATTTTATTTATTTATTAATTTAAATTGATCTAAAAAATTGATTTTAAACGGTCTATTAAAAAAGAAGAAAAAACAGTTGAAAAGGCGACCGTGGCCAATTGCACATTTTTTAGACAGCAGAATATGCTTTGCTCTACCCTGCGAGCTTCCTTTCCCTCTGCATCTCTTGTGCTTAATCCCTTTATTACTTCTTCTGTCTTCTCCATTTTCTCTCCCATCAAAAAACAAAACAAAAAAAGCTCTCTCTCTTTTTATGCTTTGATAAGAGATGGAGCTTGTTAAAGAGCTGCTTGTGACTGGTGTTGTTGCTGTTTTGTTTTCTTTTCTGATAGCCAAACTTGTTTCTTTGGCTGCGTCTGGTGGTGATTCCAGCAGTAAAAATGCCAATCGAGAAGTTATTACTGCAGCAGAGATTGTCGGTGAAGAAGAAGGAAAAGTGATCACCGAAGAGTTACGGTTCCGTGAAAGATTGCAAGTCGAGGGGCTTAAGACCGAAACTAAAACAGAATTTGTTGAACAAGCAACAGAAAAGATCGATGAATTCATCACGGGAATCTTTGCTTTCGAGAACGTTAACGAGGCCGTGAATCGCGAGGAGATACTGCTTGAAATCGAGGCGCGTGAATTGGCTCAAGAATTGATCGAGGCAATTTTAAGAGAAGAAGAGTACAAGTTAAAGGGAGGAGAATTTGACAATGAAGAGGTCAAACATGTAAATTTGGCTAGTTCAATTAATGAAAACAGAGAAGATGAATCAGTTGGAATTGAATTAGATGCTGTCGAGACTGATTTAAAAGAGAAGATGAATGAGATTGAAGTCAATGATGACGAGGATGATGATTGGGAAGGGATAGAAAGGAGTGAATTGGAGACAATGTTTGGAGAAGCAGCAAGGTTTGTTGTGGAGTCAGGAGATAAAGATGGGAGATTTGCAGGTGTAGGGAGCGATGTGCAAATGGAGTTGTATGGACTTCATAAGGTTGCCACCGAGGGGCCTTGCCTCCAGAAGCCTCCCATGGCTCTCAAGGTTTCTGCCCGTGCCAAGTGGTATTAAACTTTCCTCAATTAACTTCCCCATGTCTCCGTTTACATTTTTTTTTCTTCTTATTAATTTTACACGATTATTATTGTTCTCTTGTTTGTTAATTTGACTGAATGGGAGCAGATAAACGTTTTCCATTGAGAGAGAAGTTAGGATAAGATAGTCTCCAGGTAAAATACTTTGTTTTAATGATATAAAAAGTGAGAGTTTCCGAAATGTAGATCAGGAAAATGAAAATGCCGATAAATTGAGGCAGCTACGAGATGAACATTTGTCAAACAAGGTTAGAGTAGAGCCCTGAATTAAAAATAAATAAATGAAAATCAGAAAACGAACACATGGAAATCATTAGAAATCCACGCTTGGGCAGTTTGTATTATAAATGACGTTTTTTGTCTGTCTCCCTCTAATGTTAGGTCTACAATAGTTTTTCTTGCTTAAAAAAAAAATATATATAAATTTAAAGCTTTGCTGTATCTTGAAGCTTTAAATCTTGTTGGCTATACCTGGACCTTTTCCTGGTACTGTTCCAACTGCTTAGATATAGCCAAAAATCCAGACAGCTTAGCAAACAAAATACAAGATTATGGCGTTCATCAGCTGTAATCTTTTGCTAGGTGGACTGTTAACCTAGGAAAAAGAAAATGAATGCACAGAACAACACCTTAGGGGCTGCCTGTACCAAAAAGTTACACCGTATAGTTTGATAGCTAGTTATAATAACAGGGTTGACAGCTGCTATGTATGAGTGATCGAGGGAACTGGTTACGTTGTGCAAGGAATGCTTGGCAAAGGCTGGGAAACATGAGTCCAGAGGCAGCTATGGAGCAGTATATTGTCCTTGTATCTGATAGAGCCCCAGGGTGGATGGAAGACAAACCTGGTGTAGGTATTTTCCATTGCAGCGTTCTGTTTCCTATAATGACTTTGACTGAAAAGAGTCTCTGGTTAAAATTTACTTTACAGGGAGACAGTAAACCAGGATCATCTGAAGTGACAAATCCTGTTGCTGTAACTCCAGATTTAAGTACATTTTCATCCCGGCAACCAGATTGTACAGAAGCAATGTATGTCCTAAATGTTTGGCTATTTTGATTTTTCCCCTAAATCATTTATTTGTTAGTCTTTGTTTTTTCCTGAGCTTATTATTATAACATGATAATATCACTGTGTCCTCGTGTAGGACATGTAAGAATCCAGAACCGAAGCTTGGTGCTGAAGAAAGGGATTTGACTGGGGCCTCAAACTGGATAACAGGGTATAAATCGTTAATTCATGCATATTGCATTTTCTTCCATATGCCTTTTTCTCCTAAGCTGTTGCAGGAACTTGCGGGTTCCTGAAAGGCTTTGAACTGAATCTTGTTAGTTTCATAGGACAATATGATTAGTGTGGTTTCTATGCTCTGCGCAGCAGAAGGTTAGGAAGTATTTTGGAGAAATCTTTAGTTGATGTTATTTATCGCAAGTCTGATGTAAGGTTTCTCTATAACCGCTACTTAAAAAAAAACAAGCATCAGTATTATAGTAAAAAAAAGAAAAATTTACAGGGGTTCCCCGCTATGCCTGGGGGTAGCTCAGGTGTAGGGGTATGGGAGTTTGGGTTGGGATTTTAGGTTGTTGACTTGGGGTTTTCCGTTGTACCAAAAGGAAGAAAAATGTTGGTGGTTGCTGTCTAATTTGAATAATCCGTAATTACCTCCTGGAATGTCTTTCTTCAATCATGATTGAATTCAACGAGGTTGAGAAGAAATCCCTTCAAAGAATATTTTGTACTGTCGAAAAAGAAACCACAGGCATCACACTATAAATATAAAAGATTTTTGGTATAATTGGTGGATGATGACCATTCTCTGCATCATCACATTCTTATGAGAAAACTTGTTTCTGCCACTCATTGAAATCAATTCTAATAAGATTCTTATCTAGCTTTCGTCTGCAACTTGACAATCACTAGCGACAATCTATTGGGAATCTGCCATCCATGATTTGTGTCATATTCTTGAGCATTTCTCTAATGAATTTTCATTTTAGTCGTCACTCATTTCTTTCTTATTGAAAGGTCTTACTACCAATGATCCCAATATACAAGCCACAGGGCTTACACGTAACCAATTTAATATGAAAATTTTCAGGCCGAAGAATGACAAGCATTGCTCTGCTGCTTGAAATCTCCAACCATGGAACCCTTCTCCTTTGGCTGAACCACAGACAAGACTAAATCTTGTTGCTAAGTATAATCTTTGCTTCAATTATGTAAGGTTCTTGCCTGTTTATGCTATAATTTATATGTCCTTGGAAGTGAACTATGCATTGTATGATACTAATAACGTGGGTGTGCAGTGCATTGTTGAATTTGTATATATACAACGTGTATGTATGTCCCATGATTCATCGCCCAGCTGGTTGGGATCATTGAATTATAATATATATGATGTTAATGCACCATTCTTCCTGAGGCATATTTGAGCATGCTTATGCCAGTCTTTCCGGGTAATTGTCCCGACTCGTTTTTAATTATAATCCCTGAAAAAATATGAAGCGATGTTGTGATTACGTGAAAGAATGTGTTATAAGACTTGCGCACTAATTAAGCGATTGCTGTTTGTCAAATACTTGTTACGATTATACATTCACATGCAAGTAAAGTGCTCCTCGCGTTTGGAATTGTTGGGAGGGAAAGTAGTTGCCTATAGTCTCTGTTTTTCTTCGCAAGTTAAAGTCTCCCTTTTTTTCTTTCTTTTTCCTATTTCCTTAGCATTTGCAATCCAATAATATGGGGCATCCCTTGACGCTGTTTAGGATATAGATGAGACAGGGTGGATGATATTGTGCACTTGGAGTTTAGATATGTTTAACCGAGTTAAGTTTTCTCTCTCTTTTTGGCTGTTCAGCCGAAAAAAGTAGAGAAAAATTAATCAGTCAAATAATTTGCAGAATGTCATGGTTGCTGGTATGGCAAGTTACATGACCAAGACCATTTGACTGCGCTGTGAGCTCATGATTTTGGTTCCCCGAAGTTGTCACAAGGGCTCTTAGATTTTAATTTCCCGTTCTTTGGAAGTGGACAATAAATTTGAATTCGTTTCCAAGTAATTCTGAAACGAGTTATAACTTATAAGCGAAGCTCAGAATGTGGTAAGCGTGGCCAAGTGTTAGGGATGGCTTCCATGCCTGACTGTCTTATCGCATTTCTTTGTGGTGGCCATGGATGACACCAGCACTGATTAATGTAAACGACTGCTATTTATTAGAGCATGCTGCTAAACGCTGACAAACTCACTAAGATAGAGAATACATTAAAAGCTAATTTGGAGAAATGTTATCCTTATTCCCCTGATTAGCGATGCTAGAAAAATTAGTAAATGGCATATTAAGATCGTTTTTCTGACACGGAACCAGTGCTATGGACATTGTTGTGATCATATGCCCCGCCGTCCCCGGTACCTATGCCGCCACCATAACCCGAGCCATACCTCCACCATTACCACGCCAGCGAAACCCACCTCCAAAGTGGCCATCCCCTCCAACGCCACCCCAGCCAACACCACCACCTAGGCCCACAGCATTCCCATTGGCATTGCCGTAGCCTCCACCTCCACTACCCGGCCCATAGCCATTATCGCTACCATAGCTTCGTTTTTCTTGAAACAAATAAGACTTAAGTTTTCCCTACCCAACTCTTGAATTCCTGCCCGCAAGTTTTTAGCCATGTGATATACATATATTTTCCCGGTCACGCACCATGTATTTCAGAATTTTTGTCTATAGAAGATAACCAGGTTATTTTTCACGCTATCGCTATAGCTTGGATAAAAAAAGTAGTATTTAGACCATAGAAAATCTTTCAATATTATTATTAAATTTGATATAACATTTTAAACTTGAAAACTCACGATTGAATTCTTTACTTCACTCGAGTTTTAATAAAATGAAATAAAAGCTCTCTAGCCTTATTAATTAAAAAAATCCAAATAAAAAAAAATTTAAAACAAATAACAAATTAATCATAGTCAAGTTATCAAATTCATGATTAGCCTTATCGATTGAAAAGATTCAAAGAAAAAAAATAAAATTAAAAAAAAATGACAAATTAATCATAGTCAAGTTATCAAATTCATGATTTGAGTTATAAATTTTATTGGGTTGAATGGATTTTTTTATTATATAATAAAAAATATTAAAATGAATTTACAATCAATTCAATATTAAAAAATAAATTTTAATTAAAAAAATCAACCTTAAAGAGTGAAAATGAAATAAAAAGATATAAAAAAAGAAAAAGAAAACTTAAATGATGACCTGGTTGACTTAACATAGTTAGGCCTACTACAACAAAGCTCGGGCACATGGGCGTGAAATAGGCAGGTCATCCAACCTTTTAAAATACATATATACACACACACACACAAACGATTACCCATCTATTGCATAAAAGATAATATAATTCCTAGTGTTGCTTGAACCTGCGACTTTTGACTAATTAAAGACACATATTAACCAATTAAGCTACGACATAAAGAAGTTAATGGATCATTCTATTTTTAAAATTTTATTTTTTAAGCCTAAGTCTATATTAATAAAAAAAGCCTCAGACATCGTGATAACCCAACATATTTAGATTTGATTGAACGTCAAATCCAAATGACATGTGTCTGGCTTGCTTCCAGGTCCAATATTTTTAGATTCAGTTGTGTATTAAGCTTAAGTACACATAAGTCTAGCAAATTGCCAAATATAATATTATTTAATTCAGCTACGCGCTAAGCCCAATTACATATGAGTATGATGAGTTGTCATACCCAACGTCCTTGAATTCAGCCTCGCGTTAATCCTAAATGGATCCGGTGAGCTGCCACACTTAATATCATTGGGTTCAGGAGTTCAGCTATATGCTGAGCTCAAGTACATATGAGCCTGATGAGTTTCCAGACCCAAATATCTTGGGTTCAACTATGCACTAAATTTAAATAGACGTAGAACTGGTGAGCTGTCAGACTCAACATTCTTGAATTCAGCTACGCGTTTAGCTCAAATACAAATGAGCCCGATAAGCTGTCAGGTCAATCACCTTTAGATTCAGCTACGTACTGAGCTCAAATATGTATGAGTTTTGCTAATTGCTAGATCTAACGACCTTGAGTTCAGTTACGCGGTGAACCCAAATAGACGTGGGTTTGGCGAGCTGCCACACCCAACATTCTTGGATTCAACTGCGCGCCGAGTTCATGTACATACGGGTCTAGTGAGTTGCTAGACTTAATGATTTTAGGTTCAACTACACGTTGAGCCTAGACAGATATAAGTCTGGCGAGTTGTTAAACTTAACATCATTGAGTTCAACTACACTCTAAGCTTAAGTACATGTGGGCCTGACGAGATGTCAGACCCAATGTCTTTGAGTTCAGCTACGTGCTAAGCCAAAAAAGATATAGATATGACAAGCTACTAGACCCATCGCCTGAGGGCTTAGCATCGTGCCTAGTTCAAGTGAGTATGAGCCTGACGATTATTATGGGGCCCCGTGTTGCACCACGATATTTTGTTTGTTTATTTTTATTACTTTTAAACATAAAATATTTATGTCTAGAATAATTACCTTTCTACACTCTTAGAAGTATAAAAGTCTTGAAAGGATCTATCATATTTCCATCAATATTTATATTGTATAAAGGATATTTTTTCTTCATTGATATTATCTAGGGGATATTTATCCCTCGTAATTGCTATCATGAGTAAATGACATTACAACCCCTCTATTTAAGTAACATAACAAGGTTTAAGGGCTATATATACCTCTTGAAGCACCCAAGTAAAGGGTTTACAATTTCTATTTTCTAAGTATTTATAATTTAATTATCAAAGCATTAATCATGGAAAAAACAAGAACAAACACTCTTATTCTTGAAATTTAAAACTTATTCTTTTATTTATTGCAATCTATTACTTAAAAATTTTATCATCTGAGAGTCCCCAGACCTTATAAAAAAGAACTGGTTTACAGGTGTTGAGTTTTTTTACCACCATCTACTTTCCAAGTTCTAGAGAAAATAATATTAACATTTATATATAATTATCCACTATCCAAACATTAAAAAATCTTCTTCCTCATCATATTAAATCTTGAAACATTACCGGATGTTATAAAACAATTAAAGAATATATATTAACCTAGCTAGTTCAATGTACGCATGCTATTTAGTTTTGTTAATTATTTCTCGCAAGATGACGATGACAGTCGCATTGGAGGGTGGATTAAATTATTGGAGGGCTCAAATTATAAATATCATAAAGCTTTAGAAACATCATAAAATACTTTGAAAACTTTTTGCAGGCCAGTAATAATTTTTAAGGGTCTAACTTGAAAGCATGCTGAGACTAACGTAGTTTTTTTTTTTTTTTTTTTTTTTTTGTGGCAAGCCACAGCTTTATGGAGCTATAC
>Ga0307517_10006652_pt1 | contig 17035 bp, 3 predicted proteins | sample 23_EM_MG_FD_194515 | JGI IMG/M metagenome (GOLD analysis project Ga0307517, IMG submission 194515) | Populus trichocarpa ectomycorrhiza microbial communities from riparian zone in the Pacific Northwest, United States - 23_EM | ecosystem: Host-associated > Plants > Roots > Unclassified | place...
TAATTAATTTTTTTACATTACTAACTAAAAAGAAAGGTGTGATTCTCCCCAACACGCATAGATCGAGTCTTTTTTGGTTGTTTTAATCTTTTAACCCTTGTCCTATGCTACGTGACTATGTACTTTATTAAGGCTAAATAAAAAGAAAACCTCAAGATTTTTGGTTTAATTTAAGCTCATGAGGTTATGGGTTTATAGTGTTGTTTATGCTCACGAATGTTCAGTTTTATTGTACTTGTAGGAATATATATAGTTCCTTATTGGAATAATTAATTAATTAAGAGTGAGCGCCGGTGATATTTTGGACAATGGTTAACAGTCTATTTGGTTTTACATTTTAAAAATATTTTTGAATATTTTTTCTTTGCTTCAAATATATTTTTTGGTGTTTTTAGATTTTTTTAATATGCTGATACTAAACATAAATTTTTTTTTTAAAAAAAAATATTATCTCAATATATTTTTAAATAAAAAATATTTTAGAAAACAACCACTGCCACAATATCAAACAATATGCAAGACACCCGGAACATTTAACTAATGAGACACCTAGTGATAGATTGCAAGAGTTGCTTGCTGAAAGAATATATATTTTTCTTTTACCAAGGACCTCTAATTAATTTATTAGTTTTTTTGCGGTTGTTATTATAATAATTTGATATTTAAAAAATTTAAAAAATATTTTAAAAAATCACTACTATAATACCAATCAGTTTCTACAACATCCAAAACATTCAACTATTGAGACAGCTAGCGGTCGATTGTAAGAGTTGCTCGCTGTAAATAAACATTTCTCTTAGTAATTACTAAGGTTGTCCTTGTTCATGCCTCCAATTAATTTGTGTTGATTTTTTTACACTAGTTATTTTAATAATTTGATACTTAAAATACTTTTCTTTTTTTCTTTCTTTTATTAGTGGGTTTGTTATTCACATTTATTTTTGTTAGTTTCAAATCTAAATCTAAGGGAGACAATAAGAACGAAATATTTAATAGGCTCCAAAATGATATATTGCTCAATCTACAAGGGCCAAAGCTGTATTTATCTTTTATTAGTGCGTTTTACCACGAAGATCTCACAAGGGAAACAAAAAACCAAGCCAACATCGACAAGTCCTCCTCACGTTGGGCAGTTGAATGGAGGATAAATCGTATTTTATATCATTTTTGGAAAAATTATATATTGCCTGAATTAATTACTTGGATTTTTCCATATGCGTATGTTAAATTATTTTATATTAAAATTCAAAATCGTATCTTAGGAGTGGGATAGCACTGTAAAGAAGATTTATTGGCAACTTTGTTTCTCAGCAAGTGGGTTTTTTATTAGGTCAAAAAAGTGAGTCCTAAATAAGAGTTGACTGATAATTATTTTTAAAAAATTTAAATTGTTCTGTCTAATGGATTTTTGATTAATTTATAGTAGATAAGTTTGAAAATACTGAATAGAAATAAAGGATGTTTTTAAGAAAAAAAAAACAATGATATTAATAAATTTTATTTGACTAACATACGATGCTAAGAAAAACAAATAATAAGATCTTCATATAAAAACTAGGGATCTGGAATGAATATTTAAAATATAAAAATTATTTTATAAGTGGACAAATAAATATATAACACATTTTTTTTCAACAGTCCATTAATTATAACTCTAATCTTTCACTTGATTTTTTCTCTATACGAAGAATGATTACAAAATTCAATTTTGGGTTTTTGAACTACCAATTATTAATGGCAAGCTTGGCCAAACCCTAATTTCTAACAGTAACCTGCATTATATGTATCGCTATCTTTTTCAGCGTCTGCTTCACCATTTTATTTGCAAAATGGCTGCATACTTACCATCAAATCATGCTCCATTGGCAATTTACCTAACTTGATGAGTGCTTACTCTAGAATTTTGCAAAAAGAGAGGGTAAAAACAAAAATAATTTAAAAGGGAGTACAGGTAACGGCCCATGGCACACCATGATACTACTGCTTTCTCGAAAAAAAAATTGGCTTAAAACAGCAAGAATCCAAAAGAAACGAACTCCAAATTGATCACATATCTTTTTAGTTATAAATTTAATCAGTACTCCATATGGTCTGCCCATCAAGCTTGAACTAAGGTAGCTCTTGAGCCTCTATTAATTTCATTTAATCGTGCCTTTGGGAGCTAGAAACTTTTGCAGGTTGCCTCTTGCATAACACCACGGGTTTCGATTCCCATTCATGCTTAAAGGAGATTTAGTCTTAGCTGTGCCTAAGTACGGAGTTTCTTTCCATGGTAGATGATGGAGGGTTTGATTGACTCGTTGACTAGAATTGGAAGGGAATATTTCTTCTTTTAAACCCTTTGCTGTCTTTTTTTGACTTGCATAGTGTTCCTAATTATCTTCGACGTTAAACATTATGCTATGATGACATATAGCACAAGATGATGATTTGATTAGCGCCTTTTTTAGTCTTTAAAAATATTGATTAAGACGTTCCATTCATGTGATTGGGCTAGCTTTATACTTAGATTATTAATTATACCTAGCTAACAAGATATGTTTGTTGCTAATCACTTTTGTTCTTTACACCTAGGAGAGGCTGCTTTTAGAAGAGCGCGCATTATGTGTTAATGGCATTTTGTGTTAGCAGGAATGGTGCTTGAGAGACTGTAAATGGCTAAGCACCGGTTTTTCTTGGTCATGGGCACTAATAAAATAGAAACAAGAAAAGGGTTTATCATCATGTCTAATTATTCACTTAGTTACCTTTTTCCTATTGCTTCTTTGCACTTCAATTATATGGGTTTGCAAAAAGCACAATGATAATGATCATGTTAATGTCTCCTTTTCCACCCACAATTGTCCCTAATTATTAGTTTTTATCAGGCTTAAACGACGACAGCTTCTATTATTTTTTCTACCTGGTCTGTGTAGCCTCATCATAGCCTAATGTAGGGGGGTTTCCCTCCACATAGCAGCCAATGAGAATTCAACGAACTCAATTACTCGAACATTCTGCGTCTATAGATTAATTGTGGGGATCTTTCTTTAAGCATCACCGTCAGAAAAGCAAGCTAATTGGATCATCGATGTAATTAATGCAATGTTCCTTATTTATAAAAATGGGCAAGACTCGATATTAGTCCCCCAACTATATATAGTTTCTTAAATCGAACACTTCTAGGGTTTCTTCACTTCCAAGACTTGAGAAAACTAGGGTTTGTTAGAAAAGAAATGATTAGCGCGAGTACTACTTAGCGACGTCGATCTCCGATTACTTTGATATGAGTATTCAAAAGAAGAAATGTATATAGATGGAGGATCCAATTTATAATTTGGTAGTTAGTTGACTCAATCAAGAATATTTATGTAATGTTAGAGGACTGATTCTAGGTTAATTTGCCCTCCAATAATTGTTGCATGGAGGATCATGCTGAGTTTAAACGAGAGCAAGAACCATGATTCGCATCCTTTTAAGCTAAGTGGGTGGGTGCGTATGTTTGATATCATAGTAGTTTTTATGGGATGACTACAATTTATTTAGTTATTATTAGCTATTAGACCAGATATTTTTATTCTTGAAAAAATTATATATGTAGGTTTTTTAATGTATTTTTTTTACATTATATATAAAAATATAAATTATAAATACATGTAATTAAATAAATAAAGAATTATATGTGTTAATAAATTAAAAAAATTATTAATGATAAATGAAGATAAAAATAGAAAAATCAAGAGACATATATAGATCAAAATATTTGATCACGCAATATGGACTTTTGACTCGGATGTGTTTAATGACTTTATTTACTAAAATCAAATTTTTATTAATCAAACGGTAATAAAAATAAACACACATGAAATTAATTGAATAAGATAAAAGGGGAAAAAGCTTCATGTAAGGTTGTACATATTAAAAATATTATTCAAAAATAAATATTTTTATTTGTATAAAACATAGAAAGAAAAAACCATAAATGAATGAAAATAATCTCTTCAAAAATTAAATGCATATAAAATAACTAAAAAATAATTGCTATTTAAAAGAGGCTAAATAAACAAAATAAAAGAGAAAAGGAGAATTTAAATATAAATTAAAAGATTATTTTGAAAAAAACATATAAATAAGGCATCAATTAAAAAAAAAGATCATGCGTTATTGGGCATGACAAGCTAGGCCAACGCGCCCGACCTCTTTAGTAAGGGCCTGCATGCTTGGGCTCTTAATTTTTTTATTGCACACGGGACAAACAACCCACCCCAATTCGTTTTTAAAAAAATTAAGTCAGACAATGTGTCGTCTGATTTGCCTATATCTCAGCTACTATAGTGGCAGAAAAATCAGGATTGAAGTTTTTTTTTATCTAAAAACTTATTTTTCAACTCATTTTGACCCAAACCACCTAGAAAACACTTTATGCACCTTAATAAACCCATCAATGGTCTCAAAAGGCCCAAAAAAAAAATTCCAAAAACCTGAAATTAATCCGAAATTATTTCTAAGCTTAGATCTATTTTTTATGCACTTTCAAGATAAAAAAAACACCTAAGTTAATCTCCCTTCATCAAAGGAAACCATTTTACACAAAGATCGATTGTTTTGTGGCTAGATTCAGTGTCAACCATATTTTTTTCTCTTTGCCGTCAGAATTCAATGATTTTCTTTCTTCTTTCTCAAACTAGGGACTAAAAAAATAAGAATAAATAAAATTTTGGATCAAAATTAATTTTTGTTGAAACTTTAAAAATTGGAGGGACCTAATTCTTATAATTAGTAAAGAATGAATATTAAGTTGAACTTTTCACAAAACATTTCAAAAACACCACTCATCTTCTCCGTGTGATTCATTTTAGTTGTGTCTTTTAATTTCATCATTCCTTAATAATTTTAGCTAAATTAGTCTCTAATTAGGCCCTTAAAGGAATTTTTAAAAAAAAATTACTCATAGACACTGTGAGTTCACAGTGCCCATGAGTGTGAGTCTACAATGTGTGCGGGAAAACTATTTTTCCACACCTTTTAGAATTTTGTATAATTTAATTAGAGAGAGTTATCTCCTATTAAATAGCCAAAACCTAATGAGCCTCCCAGAAAAAATCAATTGGATCAATTTAGCACATATCAATCCATATTATTATTTATAATGAAAAAATCAATATTTTTCCATGCATTAGAAATGTTACATTGAAACATAAGGGAAAAGAGATTTCAAAATACCTATAAATTATTAACGAAGCATTGAAGAGAGAGGAACAAGAAGAGGTTTATTTAACCAAATACTTTGAGTAAAGATTCTTAAAATATGTTTGTTATTTATAATTTTTACTTTTAATGTACTGCATATTGTATTATATATATAAGATCAAGAAAATGAAGCTAATATCAAGTCAATGTGTTTCAAATTATTTGAAAGATCATTGTATTGTAATATAATAGTACTTGAATTATGCTTTAATTACTCATTAATCACTGATCAAACCATGTGTTTCCATGTCATTATTATCTATGGAACCTCTGTTTCAGGAACTCCTACAGCTTCTTCATATTGATTGAGTGCTTCGTCCTTGACGTTTTTACAGAGAAGGCAACTGCTTCACTAACTAGTTAGTTAATCAAGGACTTTTTTCTGCTATTGGTGGGCATTTTCTTGATTTCTTTCCTACAAGAATTTATGTCATTCTATATCAGGATATGAATAGGGTAACTATATATCCCTCCTATAATCTATAGTTTTTGTTTTGGATTTTAAACCCCTTCATTTATCAAAATAAATAACAAATCATCTCACGCAAACTCTTTCTCAAAGACATAGACACTAAAAAATCTTCAAGAATTAATGGTTTTCGTGACTAATGTTCGGGTGTCTTGCAATGAATTCGGGCTATTCTGATTTTTGGTTTGGTTGTGATTTGATGAAGGGTTGGGATAGCTTTTTTTTCTTGTTGATGAAGCATGTACTTAGCAAGAACAATAGACTTATTTTCAGAAACTGTTTGTTCAAGGAAATATTCATAATTAGGTGATTGTTTACAATGTTAGAAATGAGATTGAAAGAATTGGAAAGGGTTTTTTTTTTTTCCTTCATGAAAAACACAAATTTGGAGATAGCTCAATGCTTAAATAAAGAAAAAATGTTGAAGGGACTAGTTTATAAACAAATTTAAAAACAAAAAGTACTGAATATATGATTTTTTAAATTAAAAGCACTTGTTAATTTATTTTTTGTATTTATCTTTTGATTCACAAAACAATTATACATGTGTATGTGTTTGGGTGCGCGCGCGTGTGAAGTAATTTTCATATATACCCCCCCTCCCAATCATCAAGTTGAGGTCAAATAAATTAAACAATCCAAAGCAAAATGGACAATGTGGTAGCAGGCAGCATACTTCCATTAAATACCGACACAACTAAGTCTAAACCATACGTTGTACAAAGTACCCTACCTCTTTAATATGTCCACAACTGACCATTTGCAATGTCTCCATTCTGTCTTTTGGATTTATTACTTTCTTTAATTTTGTTGGATTAACAAAGACACAAGCATGGATTCATGGGATTTACTTTTACATCATTTTTGCAGGGCGTGCATCAGTGCATATAAATCAGTATTTGGGACCAGCCAGCAAAAGGGATCCCAACCCCTTCAATATTTGTACGAAAGATACCAAATTTAACCAACCAAATTTAAAGCATATGCGGTCTGCAGTTGTGAAACAGTGCCAAGTCTCAACTTGTTAATCTTTTTTATAATTTTAATCAAAGCAGTTTGGAGGTTTTTCAAAACCCGTCCTGATAGGTTGAATCATGATCCAGGTGGCCTAGAGATTCGATCAGGTTAGGTTTCAACAAATATAAAAAGAGAATTTACCTAGCATCATCTGATGAAAAACCCTGAGTTAACCAGTCATCCAATTAGTCCGGAAAAAAATATATCAAAACTCGTTGATTTCTTTTGTTTTTAAAATAATATCATATTTATTTTTTAAAAAACAAAAATTCAGGTCAACTCAATTAACTTGGAACTTACCCGACATCACCCCGGGTCTCTTTTAAAAACTATGGTATATATTTGGAGTGCATTAATTCTAACATGGGGGTTACACACTACTAGTGTTGTTTGATTGTCTACCCGAATGTCAATTTCCTTGAGAATACCACTCTCCTTACATTGTGGGAGAGGGAATTGATTTAATTTAATGTAGACATTAGTTTATAATATCTCATTTGATGATTAATTGAAATTAATTCAATGAGTGAACTAGGATTTGTCATATTCTTCGTTCTTTATATTTATGTTCGAATGATATTTGCTATCAATTTGACATTAACATTAATGAGTCTTGGAGTTTTCTGTTGGGATAATTTTTTTTTTCCTTTCTCCAGTGATAATGCCAAGAAGATTACAATAACATTAATTAAAACCAAGTGCGGCTCAATATTCAAAATGAACTATGGAAATGGTTTCATAAATGGCCATCACATGGCTAGTAGCCCATGGCACCGTAGCCAGATTGAGATCTTATTTTATTTTTTTGTTGAAAGATGAACAGCATATTAACCTGCAGGGAGGTTACAAGGAACTCATGATTTTTTGTGAGGAGCTAGGGTTTCAATTCGAATATCATCCTGACTTGCAAGCTACAAGTATATCTTCAAGTGTTGACTTGGATGATGATTGACATACAGCTAGCGTGGATATAGTTTTTCGATTATGAAAGTTTTACATTTGTTAACTTAAAAAAAAAAGAAAAAGAAATTAAGGATTTGAAACTCTAAAGTTACAACGCTTTACTATAGAAAAAACTCTGAAAATTCTGATAGTTTCTAAAATGTGTTTTTCCCCCCAAAACAATTCTCCTAGAAAAAAAAATACTAATTAGAAAAATTCTAATAAAATGTAAACCTTTAATTTAAGTGGAAAAAAGAATCCAAAAATAATAAGAAAAATAAATAAAATTTCAAAACAGTGGCTTTCGAGCCTATAATTAATTTGACTTGAAAAAAAAGATAATGAAAATAAACTTACAATGAAGCATATAAAATAATCTGATAAAATTTCAATTTAATTTAATGATAAGATCTAAAATTATATTTATTTTTATTAAATTGCATATTGAATTCATTCGTAAGTCCTTAAGACTTAAAAAAATCTTAATAATTAAGAAAAAAAATACTAATTAGAAAAATTCTAATAAAATGTAAACCTTTAATGTAAGTGGAAAAAAGAATCCAAAAATAATAAGAAAAATAAATAAAATTTTATTGATAAATGAGTGCAGAATGCAGTAGATCTCTTAGGTTTATATATATCACAACTTTACATCGATCTTATTAAAATATTTTTCTTGAAATCTTAATTACAAAAAAAAATATAATTTATAATCCTTTTTAAACATATTTTGAAGTATTATAACAACAAAAATTATCACAACAGTGAACACACACTTCGAGGTTTCAGGTATACTTCCACCGAATAAGTATGAGTTAATGTAGAAGTAGTAATGTACACATGTTGCTATTCGGAGAGTACAATGTACCAGTACGCTGATGAACTTGTTGAGGCCAAGAAAGAATAAAAAGAAGGGAAGAACAGTAATGGGGACCAACCAACTCTCCAATGTCTTTCCACTTTATGTCACCCATGTAATATAATTTTGTAACTAGTGGGTTATCACTTTTATGCTCTAAAAAGAAATATATATATATTTTTTATTTTTTTTATATTTTATCTTGAAAAAATATAAGGTCCTGTGAGCTACTCATGATATGACAAATAGCACTTTTCCTTTTGTCAACCCTAAGGGCTCCTGCCTGCCTTGAATTCTCACAGCAGCACCCGTACGTGTCAAAAATCGGGTAGCAAACAAGCAACTGCTAGTCAGTTAGGGTTAAGTCGAGCACTGTTCCATGATACCAATCCTTTTATTTCTTGGAGGAAAACATAAATGGAGTTTGTCCTTTGCACTTTAATGATAGCTTTAGACTCTTCACTTAACAGCGAAAGTTTTCTTGTGACTTGTGGTTAGGGGGTCGAATGATGATTACTATAAGCTAATCTCAACCAATTAGACAAGAAATATATGCTTAGAGATTTGATTAGTGGAGAATCATTGAATTCTCTATCTTGGTCACTAATTAACTAGCATCATTGACTTGCAATCACCTAGGTATTGGAAGCATCTATAGGAAAAAGAAAAACATGAAACATGAAATTTTTAATATTCTTTGAGATCAGTTCTCATTTTGTTACCTTAAAAAAAGATCAAGAAAAAAAAAAAAAAACTTAGTGAGACATTTTGAAACATGTTGTTCAACAGAAGGTCTGCCGGCCCAAACACAACAAGCACAACCATGGAGGCCCTTGAGCCCGATGATGTTGATGCTTCCGATAGGTCTGAGCTACTATTGCTGCTAAAAGTGATTATGACCTACCAGCTGAAGATCGGACTCGGTGAATTAGCTTGATGACCTACCCAGCCTAGCACAGTAGATCAATCTGGTAGACCTACTAGCCCAGCTTGATGACCCACCAACAACCCTGGTCTATGCCTAGTCAATGAGAGAACTTGATTCTTTAAAACTTAAATAATGCGTTTCTGGGTTTTTTTTAAAGAAAAAACGAAACTTGATTTCATTTGATGATGATGGAAGATCTGTATTGTTGAAGTAACCAAGATTTAATGGCTACCAGAAGTTATGGACTGCATGCAGCAATCGGAGTACGGTGATGAAATGCATCCCCCCTACCATAAAACTCAACCATGGATATAGTGCATACATTCATTTTGGAAATCTATGAAAGTGTAGCCTGTATTTTCTACGCATAATACAATTTTCCGGCTATTCAACAACAGATGATCTTATCTGATAATGTAAGCAATTTGTTAGTTGTTACATGACTATCAGCACTTTCATCACCTTTTTGATACCTTCAAATTCTGGAGGATTTCAATCTCATAAGTCACTCTACCAGGTTCAATGCGGATGTTCACGTTCCAAATGATATGGTCTGAGTCAAACACAACCACCACCTTGCAGCTTTTTGGGTCAGCACGTATTGAAACTTTTTGAGGTCCCTCATTCAACCTTTGCAACTCCTCCCGCAGGAATGCTGCTTTCTGCAACAGTCTCCCTTACAAACCTAGAAACAATTGCAGATGAAACAATAAAGCTCCTAGGCCATTTTAAGTACACTGCCGAGAAGCTCAGACTCCATCATTTAGAAGGAAAATGTGCTTTCAAATGACGATGAGAGAAAACAATATACCTTGCTAATTTGTCCCGTGATGACTGCAGGATGTAGATTGAGAGAATAAACGACAGCATCAAACCTGTTTGCTTGTACATACTATATTAGATATAGTTTGTGTATATGTGCTCTTCTAAAAAAAAAAAATCAACCCGTGGAAATAATGGAATGTAAAACCTAAAAGCACAACCACAACAGATCTACTGACTGAATGGCAAACAATTACCCGATCCAAACAAAACGTAGAATCCAGAACTCACATCTATCTCTGATTGTTCCTTCCTGCCATCCCAGAACAAAAACATAACCTATGTTATTTGAGATCAGAAGTTGCTTATAGTTTTTACTAAATTGCAAGAAATGATGAACTTTCCAAGGCACCTCCATACATGTCAGTCAGTTGAATCAAAGAAGGAAAGACTTTCTATTATGTGCTTCAAATAGGATAATACCATTAAATGTGAACTTTAGGACACAGGATATGTTACTCCTGAAAAACTATAACTTTAGTCAAGTTTTAACATCGACAAGTACTGGGAGATGAAAAGAAAATTGGATTTGAGAACTAAATTTTTTGCCTGTGTGCAAACAAATCTAGGAATGCAGATAAAACCAAATCCCGAATTATATTTTCCACCTAACCTAGCTGGCAGAAGAACAACTGTGGAAGTATTAGCTGGGTTGCTCAGTAATTAGTGGGTATGCATAACCAATAAGTAGAAAAGTGTGCTACACAGAAAATCACTAGGTGAATGTTTGACCCAATTTAAACAGGGAAGATGGCCCACGGATTGAAGATTAGTACATCTTTAGATACGTTAGTATCATCTTCACACAAAAACTCAAAGAGTGCATGCAAAATTCTGACATGATACAACAAAGCAGGAAATGATAGAAACAGAAATGGTTCCCACACTTCAAAGTAATTAAACTTACATAATCATTACTTATTAAGTCAAGATGTTCAAAATATAGAATAAACCAAATACACGCCTATCAGCCAATGGAGATAATAATAAAGAAGTTAACTTCTGGAGAACCGATACTAACCATGTGTATCTTACGAGAATGTGTTTAGGCCAAAGTTCGGCATCCCAGAATTTCTGATGAATATCTGGATGGATTTCAACATCTGTTCAAGAAAAAGATAATAAAGTGCTGTGAGAGAACCTATCAGGAAAGAATTGGATGGCATTACAACAAGTTACCCAAACCAAAAACTATTGAGAAGGCTCTCAAAGACTTGGAGCCCGTTTTGCATTGTGGTAACGGTTTCTTTTCAAAGTGTTTTTTACTTGGAAATACATCGAAATAATGTTTTTTTATTTGTTAAAATTCATTTTTGATATCAGCACATCAAAAAAATCTAAAAATACCAAAAAAATTATTTGAAGAACAAAAAATCATTTTTTTTGTAAACGCGCTTTCCAACCGCAAAAACAAACGAGGCCTATAGACTCCGTTTGGAATTGAGGTTGAACTTGCTTTTCGTCAAAATTTGAATGTTTTTTGCTTCAAATTATTTTTTTAATGTTTTTGGATCGTTTTGATGTGTTGATGTCAAAAATAATTTTTCTTTTTTTTTAAAAAACATTATTTTGATGCATTTCCAAACGAAAAGCACTTTGAAAAACAACCTCTACTATACTCCCAAACACCCCCTTAATCAAACAGTATGAAACAAGCATAGTAAAGTACAGAAAATATAATAGCGAGATTAAGAAACTGAACAACAAGCATAATAAGGAGCAGTAAATTAAATCATCAAGAGCAAATTGGAGACAATGTGCACAAAACAGTGTTCGAACTGGGAAACATTTCCAATCTATCGAAAGTTAACATTTGACATGAATCAGTGCCGGGAAAAAACTTCTTGATCGATATATTCAAGATTGCTCATATGAACTGGGAAAACATTTTCAATGCACCAGAAGTTAACATTTGACACAACATAGTGCTGGGAAGAAATATTTTGCACAAAATCTAGGAATAACTTGACTTGAAAAAAAAAAAAACAACTTTGTGGATGGCATCAATGATATTCAAGAAGGCTTATAGGAAAAAAGGGAAATAATGCAAGAATGATGAAAACAAAGTGATTTAATTGAGGGTTAAATGATCTTAGTCATTTATGATGAGAATCCATGTCGTACTAAATGTTCTGTGGATTGTGTTGAGAAGCTGGAAAAAAAAAAAAAAAAAAACCACAACTGAGAGCCTCATAAGCACTTTTCTGGGGAAAGAGACAATTTAAATGGCCTCTATTATATCTAAAAATGCATACTGAATGAGGATGCAGCCCAGATACTAGATACATAGCCATATTATACACTATACAGAAAACAACAAAAAATCTTGCAGAGAACAGCAATCTCTTTGATGTTCAGCAGACTCAAAAAGAAGCACAATGTAAGTAAAACTATAACACATACAGTGGTGAGGCATATCTATAACTTTAGCCATGACCCCATGCAGATCACTCCCTGAATACCTCTGCATCACAAAAAGCCGACAGCCATCAAAACTTAGTAGATACTCTTCATGAAGCATACCATTCTGTGCAGTTGCAATGCGCAATAAAACCCAGTGACCATGAAAAAAAGAAAAAAAATAACGAAATGCAATTTTTACCAAATGCACATCAATCATTGGAACCTCAGAACTTTTTCGATGTATAACAAAAAGCCAAGGAATCAAAAACTTCTCTTTTCCAACTTGAAAAGATCTGCATTAGCCAAAAAAATCAAACATTCAACTCTAAATCATATCACCTCAAAGCTAACAAAAGCACACTTAACCTCCAATTCAACATAGCAAAAAACAACCTAATCCAAAATTACACATTTAATACTAAATCACCAACCTTAATTAAAACAAATGAAAAACCATTTCCTCAACATCAAATCAGTTCCCAACAGACCAAAATAACCAACTACAATAAAAAATTCACTCACAATTTATAGGGATCAGAGCCTGTATAACCAGTTGGCTTTGCTATAGGAATCAACACCTATAAAAATAAAATAAAAAACCCATTACTCTTTCAAAAGAATAAAATCCATAAAACCTTTGATTTAAACTCAAAAATCTTAATTAAAAAATTAAAAAGAAGAAAAAGTACCTCGCGATTTACAGCAAAAATGGGACAGTGTTTACCGATCATGTCATGCCACACAGTTCTTGACTGGAACCATAAATAAATCAAAGATTAATAGTTAAGAGAAAATTAAAACATGAAAATCTTAAAAGATAGATAGAGAGGGAGAGAGATCGGACCGAGTGGTATTGACCCATTTTGCTCATAGGCACGATGTCTCCAGGCCGGTAAGCAAAAGAAACAGAGGGTAGTGAAATTAGAAAGAAGAATACTGAAGCGATTCGTGATTTTCTGTTAGTTTCCATCTTCCAATTTCTTCTGCTTCAGGGAAGTGCAAAGAGAGGAGACGACAGCAGCAGCAGCTCTTGTGGCTTTTCCTCGTTCTGGTGTTGGGTTGTGAGTTTGGGCCGTTTGAATGGGCTATAGGTGGTGGGTACTGAGAAGGTTAGTTCCACTTTAGGCACCGCTTGATATTCAGTTTCGAATTATTTTTAAATATTTTTTTATCAAAAAAGATATTAAATTAATATTTTGTAAAAATATTTTCTTATGGTTTTATCTTAATTTGATAAAAATCTTTGAGATTACAAAAATGATAGTTAATTTGGTATTATTTTAGATAAAAACATTTTTAATTGTATTTAAGGTAGCTTTTTAGTCCTTGCTTGGGCTAGCCCAATGATTTTCAATTTTTGCATTTGGATATAGTAGCTTTCAGGCCTGTTGTTTGGGGCTAAGACAACCCGTTACTTATTAGGCCCTTACCATATTTTGTAATACTTCATTCAATTTTCAAACAATGTAATTTAATAATTAGATTATGAGTTTGTTCCAGAGATCTCGAGTATGATAAATTTTAAAGCTATTAAAAATTTATATAATTGTTAATTTTATAATTTTAAGGGATTAATAAAAAAAAACAATTTCCAGCTGCAGCCTAACTTCTTCTTATAATTTCTTTAAAAGATTGCAGGTACACCGTCCTACTATACTATTGCTTTGCTAGGTAATAAAGTAATTATTTATTTTTGTAGTATTTTTAGAGCTTGAATTTTATTTGGAATTCAATTATTAATACTTATTCCAAACATGAAATTATTTATTTATTTTTGTAATATTTTTAGAGTTTGAATTTTTGAATTGAATTGAATTCAAAGAATTCTAAATATTCAAAGACTATATATATATATATATATATATATATATATATATATATATATATATATAAAAAAAATTGTGAGAAGAAACTCCTGGAGTCCATAAGACCCACACCTGATGATGAACACAAATTGGCCACATTTGCTAGCTTCCCAGCCAATGTCCGGCAAAATGTTAATTAGTTGAATATGAACAAACTTCTTAATTTTCTTTTTAAGAAAAAAATTAAATACTTTGTGATGAAGTTTGAGGGAAAGGAAGCCCAATCAATTAGGAGTGTGGTTGCAGTTACTTTTCAAAGTGTTTTTTTATCTAAAAATACATTAAAATAATATATTTTTTTATTTTTTAAAAATAATCTTTTACATCAGTACATTAAAATAATCTGAAAACACGAAAAGAAATATTAATTTTAAAATAAAATAAAAATAAAATAAATTTAAATTTTTTAAAAAACTTTTTAAAATGAAAAAACAAACTTCCAAAAACACGTCGTGCTTACGATTACAATTAACAAATAAAATGTCTCTCTCTAGTCTTCTGCCTTCGCCATTCAACTATTTTGTACTAAATTACTTATGATCTACAGAATCAATGCCCTTTTTAAAATAATTATTGCCAATTGCTCAAAGCCACACGACATGGGAGGAAAAAAAAAAGGGAAGGAATACCACAAAATTGTTTTCTAAAAAATTAATAATATTATCTGATCCATAAAAACCAATCCACAATATATCGACGTGCAATGTCAACTCTTACACATAATAAAACCAGAGAATGTGACAAATTATATGATGTCAAGTAATTGCTCAAGTCAATTGAAAAATAATTAAAGTTTTTGTATAATTAAAGGATAAGAATAAAATAGGCAGTGGGGCTCCTAAAATTAAAAAATATATATATTTTTTATATTAAATGGGAAAAAATTAAAGAGGAAAAGTTCGTAACATGTAAACTGATTACTCAGTAACTTTTGCAGGGAGTCAATATTTCCACAGTGGCAAATTTAATATGTGTCAACATGTTTTTTAAAATAATATTTTATTTAAAAATATATTAAAATAATTTTTTTAAAATTTTTTTTATTTATTTATTTCTAATATCACACCATCAAAACTATAAAAAAATATTAAAAAAATATTAATTTAATATATTTTTAAGTTAAAAATACCAAAAAAAAAAACAGTACTCCAGAAACAATTTTTTTTTTGGCTTTTCAAGCCAAGCAAGAACTCTTTTTACTAATTATATAAAATGATATGGTAGAGACTTGTTGTGATAGTTGTTTATTCAACATGTCAGTATATTTGATTTAACTGCAACATATTTAATCTCGAGAGATATAGTTTAACTGGTTAGGTTCTGGGTTTATTCCCTAGAGATTATCAGTTCGAGTTCTACGAACTTCAGAGCCACTGGAAACTTACATGGTCATTAACTTCAGAGCCCGTGAGATTAGTCGAGGTGCGCGCAAGCTGACCCGGACATCCACGTTAATAAAAAAAAACAAGAAGAAGAATTATAAACTCTGAGAGGTATAGCTTAACTGGTCAGGTTCTGAGTTTACTTCCCAGAGATCACTAGTTCGAGTGCCACAAATCTCAGGGCCACTAGAGGATTACCTGGTCGTTAACTTCAGGGTCTCAGGGGATTCGTCGAGGTATGCGTAAGCTGGTCCGGACATCCACGATTAAAAAAAAGAAGAAGAATTGTGGGATTTCTCTCTTTAATTTTTATGTGGTCTTAATCCTTTTTAAAAAAAAAATTAATTGATGAGATATTTGAGCAGAATTGTTTTTTCTTTGATGTGCAATGAATAGACGAGTGGCCCTTTTCGGACCTCCAAAATAATATATTCATTTATTAATTTGTTTCTTGTGTGATTAATTCCACAATGGAAATAAAATGGTGACTATGGTGATATGTTTGTTTTTGTATTTAAAAAATATTTTAAATTTATTTTTGTTTTAAATTATTTTTGTATAATTTTATGACGTTTTGATATGTTGATGATAAAAATAAATTTTAAAAAATAAAAAATATATTATTTTAATATATTTACAAATAAAATATATTTTAAAATATAACCATTAAACAAACACTAAATGATTTTAATTATGTGTGGATGAAAAGAATGGGCAGATGGCTTGCAACGACAAAGCTAATGTCTTTTTCTTTCTTTCTTTTTGTATCTTCCTCTTCTGGATAGCCATGTAGTTGCTTATTACCAACAGTTAATGACAATTTGCCATAATTTAATCGGATAAACTGGATCATTCCTCTGTTAAGAAGATTTCCAGCCATTAAATTTAATATTCTTTGTTAGATTATCAGCTGATGCCAGATTCTTTCGATTCCCAATCAAGGTCTCTTTTCAAGACAATTTACAAAAATTTAACCAAACTTAAATATTTCGCGATCGGATTCTCAGTGGGTCATCATCAACCTTAAATCCATACACATTCATGAAAAAATATGAATAATATATATCTCAATTAAATAATATCTCAATTAATAAATAAATCTTCATGCTACCAGTAATA
>Ga0307517_10006653_pt1 | contig 17034 bp, 8 predicted proteins | sample 23_EM_MG_FD_194515 | JGI IMG/M metagenome (GOLD analysis project Ga0307517, IMG submission 194515) | Populus trichocarpa ectomycorrhiza microbial communities from riparian zone in the Pacific Northwest, United States - 23_EM | ecosystem: Host-associated > Plants > Roots > Unclassified | place...
CAGGGGCCAGATTACATAGAAAAAGATTAGCTTATAAAATAATAAAAAAAGTGAATAGTAGCAAAAAAATTCAGCAAAATAACATTGGGATCAAGGGGTTTGCTCTCCTTGTCGTCTCAAGTTTGAGCCATGTGGTTGCTAATATGATGGTCACTGGAAGTTTATATAGTCGTTATCTTCAGGGCCCGTGAGATTAATTGAGGTGCGCGCAAGCTGACCCGGACATCCACATTAATAAAAAAAATAAAAAAATAAAAAACATATTTTTAAAAATTGTGATTCATCAATTAAATGGCATAGCTGAGAGAATCACAATAAAATAGTTGTCACAATATTTAATAAATATAATGCTCCATAAACATAACAATATAAAAATATATTATTTTACCAAATGTTTTTCTAAAATATTATTCTACCAAAACTTTTAATTTTTAATTTATTATGCTAATTTTTTTTAGAAAACCCACAAATTAGCCAGCTGCCACTGGCTAAGATCAGATTCGTTAAAGACAATCAGATCAAATTACCATCTAATTACATATGGAAACCAGCTTATAAATTAAACAGCAAAACCCATCTTTTCAAGGAATAAAATAAAAATAAAAATAAAGCAACATTTTCATGACGATGGGAAAAACCGTCAGCAGAGTCCTCCAATCAACTTCCATCCCTTTACAAAAATTTTCTTATAATCCTTCCCTCCTCTCAAGCAGCAGCCACACTTCGAGCAGAGCCCTCAAGCTATCTGTTCTCCATAAATCATTTTCTTCCTTATAAGATCTCAATAATGTCTTGTTCATTGTTCTTGAAGGTAATCTTGCAATCCTGTTTCGTTGTAATTTTTTTGCATGCGCCATCCTTCACTCAAGCAGCTACCACTTTGAGTGGAAATGAGACTGATCATCTTGCTTTGCTTGCCATCAAAGCTCAGATAAAACTTGACCCTCTTGGTCTGATGAGCTCATGGAATGATTCTCTCCATTTCTGTAACTGGGGGGGCATCATTTGTGGTAACCTTCATCAACGAGTCATCACTTTGAACCTTAGCCACTATGGCTTGGTAGGTTCACTCTCACCACAAATTGGAAACATGTCCTTCCTTAGAGGTATTAGCTTAGAACAAAACTACTTTCATGGTGAAATCCCACAAGAAATAGGCCGTCTAGACAGGCTAAAGTACATTAATTTCTCCAACAACTCTTTCTCTGGAGAGATCCCAGCCAATCTTTCTGGTTGTTCTAGCCTTTTAATGCTTCGTTTGGGGTTCAATAAATTGACAGGCCAAATCCCATACCAGTTAGGATCATTGCAGAAGCTCGAGAGAGTTCAGCTTCATTACAACAATCTCAACGGGTCAGTTCCGGATTCTTTAGGAAACATCTCATCTGTTAGGTCTCTGTCCTTGTCAGTTAACAATTTTGAGGGGAGCATACCAGATGCATTAGGCCGTTTAAAGACCTTGAATTTTCTTGGCCTAGGCTTGAATAATTTGTCTGGAATGATTCCTCCCACAATTTTCAATCTCTCATCTCTTATAGTCTTTACTTTGCCCTATAATCAACTACATGGCACCTTGCCATCAGACTTGGGACTTACACTTCCTAATTTGCAAGTCTTGAATATTGGTCATAATTTTTTTTCTGGACCTCTTCCTGTGTCAATATCCAATGCTTCAAATCTTCTAGAATTGGATATTGATACAAGTAATTTCACTAAAGTCACGATTGATTTTGGAGGCTTACCTAATCTCTGGTCACTAGCTCTTTCCTCCAATCCCCTTGGGAAAGGAGAAGCTGATGACCTGAGTTTCATAGATTCCTTAACTAAATGTAGGAATTTGCGGTTATTAGACTTGAGTAATAGCCACTTCGGAGGGGTGATTCCTGATTCTATAGGTAACCTCTCAACCCAACTTTTTCTGTTGAAGTTGAGAGGAAATCAACTATCTGGTAGCATCCCTACTGTAATCGAGAACCTCCTTAACTTGGCGGAGTTGACAGTGGAGAAAAACTACTTGAGTGGGAGTATACCTTCTGTACTAGGTAACCTTAAGATGCTACAAAGATTGGACCTGTCAGAAAATAAGCTTTCGGGGCTGATTCCATCATCCCTTGGAAACATCACTCAATTGTTTGAGTTTCATCTCCAAAAGAATCAGATAATGGGGAGCATTCCTTCCAGTTTTGGAAACCTGAAATACTTGCAAAACCTTGACCTTTCTCAAAACCTTCTCAGTGGTACGATACCCAAAGAGGTCATGGGTCTTTCTTCCCTAACAATCTCTTTGAACCTGGCTCAAAATCAACTGACAGGTCCCCTGCCTCCAGAAGCGCAAAACTTGATGAATCTTGGTTACTTGGATGTTTCCGAGAACAAGTTATACGGTCAAATTCCCAGTAGTCTAGGCAGTTGTGTAACCTTGGAGAAACTTCACATGCAGGGTAACTTCTTTGAAGGAGCTATTCCTCCTTCATTTAGCTCCTTGAGAGGACTCCGTGACATGGATCTTTCCCGCAACAATTTGTCTGGCCAAATTCCACAGTTTCTAAAGCGCCTTGCACTCATTAGCTTGAATCTTTCATTCAATCATTTCGAGGGTGAGGTACCAAGGGAAGGGGCTTTCCTGAATGCAACAGCAATCTCGTTATCTGGAAACAAAAGGCTTTGTGGTGGCATACCACAATTAAAATTGCCGCGATGTGTTGTTAACAGATCAAAGAATGGAAAGACGTCTCGGCGGGTCAAGTTAATGATTGCAATACTTACCCCACTTCTTGTATTAGTTTTCGTCATGTCTATTCTTGTCATCAATCGATTGAGAAAGAAGAATAGGCAGTCCTCTCTAGCATCTTCATTGTCATCAAAACAAGAACTGTTATTGAAGGTTTCCTATAGAAATCTCCATAAAGCTACAGGAGGCTTTTCCTCTGCCAATTTGATTGGTGCTGGTAGCTTTGGCTCCGTATACAGAGGCATTCTGGATCCAAATGAAACAGTTGTGGCAGTGAAGGTGCTGTTCATGCGTCAACGAAAAACTTTGAAGAGCTTCATGGCTGAATGTGAAATACTTAAGAACATTCGGCATCGTAATTTGGTCAAGATCCTGACGGCTTGCTCGAGTGTAGATTTCCAAGGAAATGACTTCAAAGCTCTAGTCTATGAGTTTATGCCCAATGGGACTTTGGAAAGTTGGCTGCATTCCTTTCCAAGGACAAATGGCATCAATGAGGACCTGAAAATATTAAGCTTTCATCAAAGGTTAAACATTGCTATTGATGTGGCTGCTGCTCTCAATTATCTTCATTATCAGTGCCATAAGCCAGTTGTTCATTGCGATTTAAAGCCAAGCAATGTTCTCCTTGACAATGATATGACAGCTCACGTGGGTGACTTTGGGTTAGCTAGGTTCATTGAAGAAGCCATAAATCCGTCTCATCGGAATGAAAGCAGCTCAGTTGGACTGAAGGGAACTGTGGGATATGCTGCACCAGGTATGGTAGCTTTGCTTTACCCAACAAAGCTTACAATGGTTTTATGAAGATTAATCAAAACCAAGTACATGAACGAAATTATTGCATTTAAAAGTTCTTTTCTTTGATCTAACAATCAGTTCAAAATTTGATTATTGCAGAGTATGGTATGGGAAGTAAGCCTTCGATGAATGGTGATGTATACAGCTACGGAATCCTCTTGTTGGAGATGTTTACAGGAAAGAGGCCTACTGATGACATGTTCCATGATGGATTGGATCTCCATAATTTTGTTAAGACAGCATTGCCTGATCAAATTTCAGAAGTTGTAGACCCATTATTTGTTACTGGAGGTGAAGGAGATGAAGAGGAGACCGGCCACTTAGAGAATAGAACCAGGGGACAAATAAAAAAGGACCAAATGCAAGAGAGTTTGATAGCAATCCTAAGAATTGGAATTGCTTGTTCGGTGGAATCAATCAATGAAAGAAAGAACGTTAAAGATGTTCTCACAGAATTGCAGAATGTCAGGAGATTTTTTCTTGGATCCGGGAGGAACTAAAGCTCAAGAGCAGGTGACACAGATCTTTCACATTGATTAATAACTTATAGTTAGATTTTGAAACAGTATGATAGGGAGATTCTTAAGTATAAATGAGTATAACTCTCAGCAAGTCTTTTGACAAGCAGGGTTCTAATTGAACATATAGTTTCCCTTTTCGTCTGTCAGGTTATCAGCAGGATGGTTCAAGGCAACTTCCAATCAACCAGCAGTCTGCCTGTGAATGTTACTGCCGTAGTCCATGTAAAAGATATATACATGTGTGTGTGTGTGTGATTTCTCCTTTTCTCTTTCTTTACTGGTTTGGAATATGGCTCTCATCTGTGATGCTCCATCCATTGTTGTTATTTTGTCGAAATAGCATTCTCTGAAATATGGCTCTCATCTGTGATGCTCCATCCATTATTGTTATTTTATCGAAATAGCATTCTCTGAAATATATGTACATATGAAATTCTCTGGTACGGTAACATCAATGGAGAAGAGATGTTGCTGCCTACTGTTTCTAGGCATCAATTGCATACATACTCTGGACAAAATAAATAAATACATGGATCATTGTTATCAGACTCGAGAAAACTAAACTGGGCATTTAATGAACCTTGGATTTGTACAATTACATATTATCAAAGAACCGTCTCAACCCAAAAGCTTAAACTGTTAGGTAAGGTTTCAAGATATGATTTATATTATTCTCTAATACACCACCTCAAGTAAAAGTTCTTTAGACTTGAAACTTGCACAGACCCACATTATCTTATGCTTGATTTTTATCAAATAAATGGGGTGGTAAGATTCAAACTTGTAATCACTTGGTCATCAAGGCTCTGATACCATGTCAAAATATCATCTCAACTTAAAAGCTTAAGCTGTTAGGTAAGGTTCCAAGATATAATTTATATTATTTTCTAATAAATGTATACTGTAATATTTAATATCATATATGTTTTTATTTAATAAATCAATATTAATTGTGGAAATCTTTTAACTCTATATGTATATGTATACTGTAGTATTTAATATCATATATGTTTTTATTTTTAAGTTTAAATATATATCATGAATATGTTTGATTTTGATAAACTAAAAAAAAGCAAACATGCAACCAATTATCTATATTATCTAAGAATCTGATTAAAATAGAATAAAACAACAAATGAACATGAAAAAGTGATTGAACAATCTATGTTGGAAGGATGTTTAATTTTAATCAATAAGTCCTTAACTATTGATTAAAACTCAACTTGAATCTTAACTTTTGTTATTATTATTATTTCGGATCAATGTAATTCAATTTTTTTAACACATGTCAAAGAATCATAATCAATTTTGAAGTGAGACATATAACCAGCAAAAAAAAAAAAAAAAAAATAAAATAAAATAAATTATTAACTACCAAATCCTTGTTATCTGGACCATTTCTTATATATATATATATAGTTAGTTAGTTAGTGCTGGTTTTTTTCTTAAAAAAATTGTTTTTTTAGTGTTATTGTCATTAAGTTTTTTTTTTAAAAAAAAAAACTATAATCAATTATCAAACCTTAATTATTGTCAATTTTTTTTTTGCAATTAGTCATTATCTTTTATGAGTTTGCATGAAGAGTCATTATTACTTACAATCATGATTATTACTATCCAAGATTAAATGATTTTTTATACTAATTTTGAAATAACAAACAAAAAAGTAAAAAAAATGGAAAATAATAACCATTTTTATGAGGTTGTATGAAAAATATAAAAATAATATGAATTATTTGTTGAAAATTGTGATAGAAATAAAAGAAAAACTATAAATTCCTTGTCATTTTGACCCTTTCTTCTTTTGAGTATAAATGTACAATCAATGCTAATATCTTATTTTAAGATAATATTTGTTATATCAAACTTTTATTATTGTTAAAAAAATGGCAATTAATCATTAAATCTTATAACAAGTTTGCATAAAAATAGTTATTTTTTTACAATAAGGATTATTTTGTATGCTAGTTTTGAAAAAAATAATAAAAAAGTTAAGAATACAAAAAACAATAATTATTTTTGTGAGGTTGTATGAAAAATAAATAAAAAATTAATTATTTGAAGAAAATTGATATTGAGCAAATGATAAAATACTAGATAATGAAAATAAATAAATAAACAAAAAAACTACAAAAATAAAAATAAAAAAATTGGGTCGGGCGCTTGTCAAGCCTACGGGCATGGGCATGGTGCCGAAGCGACTAGGTTGTAAGCATCCGGCTAGGACCCTAAAAATTATTTTAAAAAACGTGGCGGATGGCTCCTGCCAACACAACGTTGCGACTCTGGTGCTGCGTCTACGATTTTCAGCAGCCACTTGCTGTTGAAAAAAAATGTTCAGCCAAAAAGGTTCTGCTATAGCAGACAAAAAGACACCGTTTCAAGTCAAAAGGCCTAAAACGACACGTTTTGTCCACCATAACAGGGGCTTGGCTACGATGAGACTCCATTTGCTATAGCTTCTTAATAATTAGCAACCATGAATTCGAGATGATTCGTCAGGTTAAGACCCATACCTTGAATGATGTGGCCAATGGAGCCCTTTAAACCTGCAGAAATTGTTTGATTTTTAGAGTAGGAATTTAGCTAATCCAAAGTCACCAACGCTGCTTGGCTTTAAAAATCACAGTGAAAGATCTGAGTTTCACAATGGTGAAGGAGATATATAATCCAATGCAGAAGGAACATCAATGGCTATTTTCAGTCTGAGTAAAGCTCAATTTGTTAGTTCGAGTTGTTGGATGTAGCCCCTGGTCTAGATTGCCATCAGACTTGAACTCAAAAACAAGAACTTTGAAATCATTACCTTGATGATCAACATTGGAGCAAGAAATCATTACCTTGATGACCAACAGTTGAGCAAGCTGTGATGATCCTCAGGAGGTTACGATGCCTTACGCTTCTTAAAGCATTACATTCATGAGTGAAACTTTTTGAAGCACCTTGCTGATGAAGGTTCAGAATCTTGATCGCAACATTTCTTCTTTCACCAGAAAGAATTGCTTAGTACACAGAACCAAAGCTGCCAGAACCATTCAAATTCTCAGCAGCGAATCCATCGGTTGATTTTACGAGTTCCGAGACTGACATACCTACTTTCTATTCCTCAGAGACAGGTGCATTGAAATGCCTTGTTAACTTTCTTACCATACAAAAATTAGAAAGAGAGCACAATACAACAGTAATGAATGTTGCTGCTATTATTGCTGGGATTACTACCTTGAAGGAAAGAGGTTCTCTGGGTTTTTTCCTGGAGCATTTAGGTAAATGTAATTCTGTATAGCTTATCATTTCCAAATACTGGGATGGCATTTGCATTTGCAAATGTACCTTCTCTTGACACTTCCGTCTCTGAATCATTACAAGAAAGATTGAGATGCTTGAGAGCTAATAACCTGCCGAGAAACTCGGGGATCCTCCCAGTTAAATTATTTTTTGACAGATCCAGTTCTTCTAAACCTCTCGAAGTTTTCAGAGATCCAGGAATTGGTGCTTCAAATTTATTTCCCTCTAAATGCAGGCGTTCTAAACTGCAACAGGTGCCAAGGTACTTGGAATTTCACCTGGCATTTTGTTCCCTCGTACATCCAACTCCACATGATTTTGTAAGCTATTACTTGTAATGGCAGGGGACAAGTTAAGGAATAATTAGACATTATCAAAGAAATTCAGACAGATGAAAGACCAAGGTTGTGACGTAGCTCAAGTAAACAATAGCATTTTTATGAGTCAAAACTCTTGAAAATAAAAACATAATTACATAACTATGAGGAAATATTTAAAATATTTATTTTTTATTTATCTTAATTTTACTTGCTAAATAATTATTACAATCCTTTATATAGATATTTTTTTAGAAAACTACATTAATACTAAATAAAAAAAATAGAAAAATTATTCCTTTAATTTCAAATAAAAAAACTAGAAAATCTTAATAGTATTAAATAGAAAAATAAAATGGGAAAAAAAACTAAAATTACTAAACTAAAAAAAATAAAATATTCTAAAAAAAATCTTGCAGTAGTCTTCCTTAATTGGAAGGAACTAGTTATTGAATTTAAAACTTAGTCACAAACTCTTCTCCATCACGAAACATTATTTTATATATGAGTTATTTTATCATGAATGAATCTCTAATATTTTTGTTAAGCCACCCTAGCTCTACATCCTTTTACAAATCATCCTGTCGTATTAACATCTTTGTGTAGTTCGTCTAGTTAGCCAAAGAACTAGGAAAACTCAAGTCATCAACGACATCCCCATTTCCCAGGTTGTTTTGATCAAAATTGAGTCTAACTAAACTGTTTAACCATCCTAGATTCCTTGGAATAGTTACAGTGAGACCATTTTGAGCAAAATCGAGAACCTGAAGTCCAGAAGCATTAGACATTGATACAGGTATGAGTCCTGTAAAACTTTTAACACCACCAGCAAATATTTCCACGCCACGAAGTCAAACCTACATCTGGTGGTAACTGCCCATGCAGCTGGTTTGAGTAACAGAGAACTAGTATATTGAAGAAATATTATAAATTGAAGATGGAATCATACCAGACAAATAATTTTCATAAACCTGAAAATAACCCAATCCTCTTATATTAGGCATGCTTCCTCGTGAATTATTCAGGGGAAGTGATCACAAAGCAAACATAGAAGAAAAATTCCCTATCCAAGGTGGTGTTAACAGTAGGTAAAATATTAACTTCCTATTCTATTTCTCTTGGTTTACTGAGCATCTACATAACTAGTTAGTACATAGAAAGATAAATCTCTACAATTACTCCACTTTATCTTGTTAATTCTCGCCAACATTCTTCCTCAAATTGGGGCATAGATATCTTTGATACCCAGCTTGTCGAGCGAGTTGTGAAATACTTTACTGGAAACTATCTTTGTTAATATGTCTGCCAACCAGTCATTAGACTTAACAAATAGGTTCTAGCCTATTTGTTAATATGTACTGGACAATGCCACAGCATTTTGTTTCTAGCTCCTTCAAGTAACTGAATTACCTCCCACAAAGGTAAAATAGTCAAACATGGATACTTGTCAGTAACACTTCCTACTCAATCTGTATTTGTATAGCCACTAATGTCCAGATGATCATTCTTCGAGAACACGAGCGCTTTTCTAGGAGCAAGATTTCAAGTAATGAAATCTGTGAGATAAGAGATAACTAAGGTTCGGCATTTACCAAAGCAACATTCCTTGAACCATCATTGAAACCTGTCTCATGCTATTTTCGAGCCTTGAGTTCGTCCCAACATCTTAGATACCCATGTAATTTAAAACAAGTCTCATGGGCATGAATTAAATTACCACAGTATGGCCAGCGTCCTCCTCCTGTTTGTAACTGTGACTTTAAAGATTGATTTGGCTTTCCACCATTTATAATTTACAAGGTATCTACATATATAGTTTGTACGGATAGCTAATTTAGAAAGTTATCCTTAGCTATCAATTAGTTGATTGCTCTAATTTACTTCGACCCGTAAATTGTGAAGTTTACAAACACAGCAAAATAAATCTCTACAATTACCCCACTTTATTTTGCCAACTAACGCTAAGTGGAAGGCTTCCTGTAAAGCTATTACCTCCAAAACCTAGGATAACCAACTTTGTCAGTGAGCTAAGCTGGTCTGGAATCTCCCCAATAAACTTGTTGACAGCAAGACCGAGCACTCTAATTTCTGTACAATAAGTGAGATTAGTTGGAATCTTTCCTCCTAAGTAATTGAAGGTCAAGATGATATGCTGCAAGGGAAGGAGACGACCAACCCGTTCTTCAGGAAATTCACCCACCAAAGCTGTTGTTTCACAGGTTAATTCTTGTAAGATATGTAAGATTTCCTATAGAAGGCGGTTTAGAGCCTACTAAACTTTAATACTCCAGGTTCAAAGTTACCACACTTCCATTAGATGGACAGCATGAAACACCAACCCAATTACAGAAATTGATTGAATCATTCCATGAACTCATGATTTTGTGCGGATCTTGAATTAGTTTTGCATGAGGCGAACTCGGATTGCGATCCCATTAGCAGAAACATCATCATTGAAGGAAAGACCACCGCAAACTGCAGTTTGTATGATAAGCATTTCATCTGAGCTAGCACTAGGCCAATATCATTCTCCATTTGAGATGAAATCACAAAATTTAGCATTAGAAGGAGGAAAGCCTGATTCATAAAGAAGTCTCATTCCAACAATCTCATTCAAACGACCTACAGGATGCCAATCCGATCCCACCAAGGAAAAGCATTCCGTCCATTCCCAGTACTATGCACCAGATGATCCCTTGCAATGCTTCTAAATTTTAAGATTGTCCTCCAGTTCCAGCTGCAATCATTTGAGATATTCGTACTCCAAATACTTTTATTCTTCAACAAAAAGACATGACACTAGCAAACATAATGACCCTGGTTTTAAAAGCAATTAGCTCCAGATATTTTGGTAAAATGAAACTGGAGGATATATACTTAATCTACTTGACTATGATCTAAAACTGAAGGCAAGCACACACATGGCCAACACATGCTTGTGTTTGAAGAAAACACAAGTTAAAAATATGCAACGGGTCAACTTAGTTTAAAAGCACGGGCAAATAACAGAAGAAAGAAATTCATTTGACCTGCTTTTGCTGTAGGAAGAATTAGTCCTCTTTTCTCTAGTCTTATAAAGCAATCCCTTAAAATGGTGCAACAACCCTTTTTCCTGCAGTATATACATTAATTATTAGGATATACAATTCAATTTCTAGGCAGACATGAATATGATTTAGGGCAAAATAAAGAACAGCATTGAATACCATAAATACTTAATAGCATATCAGTACTGAAAAAGAAAGAATTCACAATTCACAGTGAGTCACACTACTTTAGAAAGAGTGCCCCAAAACATTTCAAATAATCAGTAACTCTGACCTGTTCACCGTTTCATGGGGTTTCATTGTAGAAATTCGGCTTGCTTAAGTTCTCTTAGTAGGTTCTTCCTAAGGTAATGGATGGTGCTTAATGCATATGTTGCATGGAAAAACCTATCAAATTTCTGTACTAGGAATCTCCCTTAAATGGTGGAAATGAATTGAAAAAGCAGGTTCTAATCTTATGGAGGATTAAGGGCCAGCTTATCAGTATCTTTATACCAAGAGGTCATATTGTAGTAATATTTACATGCTAGCAAACTATGAAAGGAAAACAGGAAGAAGAGAATTCACCATGATGACCTAATGAAAAATCACTTATACCATTATATCTGAGGACCAGGGAGTAACACAAGACTGATTTCTTGTTTTCTGAGCTTGCAATTAACTAATTATTAACATCAAATGACACCAGGAGTTCCCCCAAACACTTCAGTGGGAAAGATAATACTCTTTCGGTCTGAAGGGTCCCAGTGAAGTGCTCAAGGGAACTCTAGGGGACACTTGATCTATGCACCATTGCACCTATACCAAATTACTAATCCTCTTGTTGTTTATATTATCAGTGATGGTCGCCAACTTATATAGGAACTGTTTCGTACAGCAGCTAGTAGTACATAGTGAATCTAGACGCAACAATAGGCTGAGTGGATGGGAGATTGTGATAAAGAGAATAATTCAACTCTTTCGTATTCTATGATGATAGACATCCAGCCTTTCCTTTTCAGATCTTCGAGGTAGATCTTATTAAGATTCTAGGAGAATATACATTTATACATTACACTAAAATTTGATCACAACAAATTAAGGTCCCTATCCTTTCGGCACCAATTTGATAAGCATCCCTTTCAAGTATTTCTAATTGTTGAAACTCTTATACTTCAAAAAGAAAACAAGAGATATACTAAAGATAATTGGACACGGAAAAAAGAGAGAAGAAGAACAGCTTGTGACCAGCTTTAAAATCTAGAAATCTTATGTTTCTCTTGAAAGTGCAATTTGAGCTCAATTTGGCTTCTTCTTCTTCTTATTAAGGAAATGAAGACTACGTAAATGCTTTTTTCTTTTTTTATTTGAGGAACTAAAAATCAAAGACATTATATTATAGAAAAAAACTATTCTGATGGTGAATTTACTATGCCTCTCTCACAGGTCCAGGACGGCTACATCGTGTTAATTTCTTGTTCTACATTCATTGCTTAGAATATCAGTTCAGTCTTTGTTTATTGTTAATGTTTATTTTTAACATTTATCAACATATATGGTGATTGATTAATTTTACTAACATGCCGACCAAGCTTATGATGCGTGTTCCAAATTTTTCATCGTCAACAAAGAATTTCACGTCACCCACATTTTTTCTCTCGATTGAATCGAGTTTTAATTTAGTCTAGCGAAGCGTGGACACCTAAACTAGTATTTGCGTATTCATTGATGGCTCAAACCAAATCTTTTTATACTAATTGAAACTTGATAACCATATCTATGAAATAAACAGGCAAGAAAAATTGAAGGAAAGCTTTGTCATTGCTTAAATGCAAAACAATATATTAATGGAACCTAAACGAAGCAAATAAAAATTAGCATGCAGTTAACAGCATTTATACTTTTAACTGCAGTCATGTCGTTTCTGTAGTTAAGAAAGAATGTAGAAACTCCCTATATTCTAAGTTGGTTGCCGATATATTAGCGGTTCCTTTGTATGAAAATGAAGCCTCTAGCAAGGATAACATGCACGTTGCTGTTTTTGCGTTGATCGAGTACCCCAAGCAAAGCATATAGCTAGCATGAATCTAGACAGAACTGTGGGCAACAGGGAAGGTATAGAATAACTTCCTCTTCATTTTGGTCCCAATCCATAATCCAACCTTTAATTTCATTTTCAGCAGAATTTCCTAACAACAAATAAAGCTGAAAAGATAATACCAGAGTACGTATAAGGGCGTGGAAGAAATTTATGGCCACTCACCCACAGCATAAACAGCATTCATACGGTCCAGATTCTGACCAGGTTCAGTCCTATCATGTCTTCGATTGTTTGGTCCCCTACTTGCTCACAATAGATCAAGAAACCTTTACCATATCAGAGCTAGGCAGATATTGTGTAACAAAGAAACAAAGATCTTGCTGTCCCCAAGAGTTTCCGTGACATCTTTTCATTATGCCTATTCCTAAGGGTAGCCGTAATCCTTTAATATTTTTTTTTTTGTCAATTTTATGGTTAAGTTGGAAACTCGAAGAAAATTGATATTCTGTGGAATTAATAATAATTAAAAAGTATTAATTTAGGTTAAATAAGATGTTTGAATTAAAAAAATAATGGATAATTAGTTGGGATCCAATTACTTTTAGTCAATTATAGATTTTGTTGAAAATTTAGGGAAATTAAATTAATATATAATTGATAAAAAAAAATAGGGTATGGGTTGATGTTATTATTTATTGATAATAGTATGATATGTACATTTATAATATTTAATTATGATAGGTATAGCAATGATAATAGTAGTAGTTATGATAATAATATTTGTAATGATAGTTATTATAATAATAATAATAATAATAATAATATTAACTAGCTAAGCGATCTATACACTTTAAGACATTGTATTGTAATTGATATACATAACATATAGTATTTCGCCCGAGAATACAAGAATATTGTAAATTAAAGACAACATATTTTAATCACCATGTTTTAAGGTGTATAAAATTATATGACGTATAGTGCTTTTTAAATCAAATTTTTATTTGAAAATATATTAAAATAATTATATATATATATATATATATTAATGTTTTTTATATAGTTTTTGTGTGTGTGTGTGTAAAAACTATATAAAAAAACTATCAATATAATATTTTTTAAACCAAAACTATTTTAAAAAAGTACCTGCAAATAGAAGCAGTACCAGACATCAGATACTAGCTTGAGTAAAATAAATGTCTTCGAGCCCATGTCACTGGCGGTTTCTTTTCAATTTAGGCTGTGTTTATTATCTGGAAAATGATTTCTGGAAAATTATTTTCCAAACTTTTTTATATTTGTTTTATCATTAGAAAAGTTGGTTAATGGAAAACACTTTCCGGTCAAAAAAAAATTTGGTTTGGTTTTCAGGAAAGTGTATTTCGTTTATTTTGGGCGGAAAACACTTTCCGGAAGTTGTGAAAAATTTAAAAATGTTATATTATTTGCTGATTATATCAAATTTGGTCCTCAAACTTTTGATTGTTATATATATTTTGTTTTGAATATTTGTTTTTCAATTTCATCCCTTAGAATTTAATTTTTAATTATATTAATTTTGGTCCTCATTTTTATAATTGTTATTTGCTTTTCCCTTATCATTTTTTAATTGAAATTTTTTATCTATCAAATTTGGTCTTCATTATTTTGATTGTTACTTATTTTATTTGAAATAAGTTATCAAATGTTAATTATTATTATTTTAATTTCTTCATCTTTCAATTTTTTTTATTTTTTAGATTTGATCTCTATTATTTTGATTATTATTTATTGTATTTGAGATAATTTATGAAATTATATTTTTTTTCAATTTCATTATCATTCAACTTTTTAATTTGTAAGATTTTTTCCTTATTATTTTAATAAACTTGAAAAAAATAAAACATTAATAAGTTATTTTCCAGCTCATTTTCCATAACATAGCCAAATACTGGAAAGTGTTTTCCAATTTATTTTTCATTACATTACCAAACATCAAAAAATAATTCACTTTCCCGGAATTCACTTTCCAAAAGGAAACTACTTTCCAGCAAACAAACGGGGCCTAAGGAATTCAACTCAATCTTTTTCTTTCCTTTTTTTTGCTATAAATTAAATATTTAATATCATCCAATAATTAATTAGAGTAATAAGTAACTATAAATCTAGATTCATTCTTGATTAGATATTTTAATTATATGAATATTAATATACTATATATTTCTTTTACTCTTTATAGAATTCATTTACCACATATACTTAAGCTAGTTGACTTAATTAAAAAAAACTATGATAGGATATTTATTTCAATTATGAATTGCGAAAGGAAAATGATCATGTGTGTGTATATATGTTATCATAATTCAATTGTAATTACATTATTTATTATAATTACCGATCAAAATAATTTATTATTGCCTATGGGCATTAAAAAGTTTAAGGGTTTAGCATTAGAAGGGTGTTTCAGACTCGGAACACAGCACAAACCTTTAGAACATCCAAAAATATTGTGTGGCAGCCTCCTTGAAACTTGTGACTTCATGTAATTCACATAATTCTGACCGTCGCGGAAGATCTTTCTCTTCTGAGATTTCTTCAAAAAGAACTTATATCCATATTATTGTTTTTGTCAAAATCATTCATTGAACAACAACCATGTTGAGAAAAGTTTCTCACAAGATGTTAGATTACCAGCAACTCTGTCGTGGAAAAACTCCTATCCTCTTTGCTACAGCACCCACTGCTATAATCTTTTTTGTCTACGCAAACAGTATAATTTCTACTGTTTCTTTACAATAATTTTTTGTTGACACTAAACAATTTTCTGGGGAACTACATGTTCATACAACTGAAAGACAAATCACGTTGACAGCTATCATTAAGCAACCACTGCGTTCTATGCAAAAAGTGATTAAGGAAGTTGATCATAGTGAACATCACAGTTCTGTAATTCCGCCCTTCAATCTCACAGAAGAAGAAAGAATTGCGTGGTTTCGGAAAAAAGGCACCGGGGTTTGAGATTTTGAAGTCAAAAAACTTGACCAAGGAATTTCATGGTCGATTTCTTGAATTTTTCAGCAATGAGTGTATTGTTCAAATCTCCATGACATGGATTTCGCCGGTAGCATCCTTTGAAAGAAGAGAGTTGGAAAGTGTGTTCAAAGTCCACCCTCATGGCTGCTTGTTGATTCTATCAAGAGATATGGATTCCATACAAGGTTGCAGGATTCTGAAACCACTACTTGACCATAAGTACAGAGTTGCTGCAATTACCTGACTTGTCCTTTATGTTCAAGAAAACTCCAGCAGAAACTTGGTTTGAAGAGATGAAGAGTGGGAACAAAGACCCTGGCGAAATTCCATTGTCTCAGAATCTATCAAACCTCATTATACTTGCAGTTTTAAACAAGTATGGAGGGATTTACCTGGATACAGATTTCATTGTCCTAAAAAGTTTTGCAGGCTTGAGGAACGCAATTGGAGCACAAAGTATTGGTGTGTCCAAGAATTGGACAAGATTGAACAATGCAGTTCTAGTCTTTGATATGAATCATCCACTACTTTTCAAGTTCATAGAAGAATTCGCTTCGACTTTCGATGGAAATAAATGGGGGCATAATGGACCCTATTTGGTCTCCAGAGTTGTGCAGAAAGTGGCTGAGAGACCTGGATATAACTTTACAATCTTGCCTCCCATGGCATTCTATCCAGTTGGTTGGAATAGGATAGGTGGTTTTTTCAAGAAATCAGAAAGCAATGCGGAATCAAGATGGGTAAATGCCAAGCTACTTCAGCTTATAAGTGGGGAGACTTATGGGATACACGTATGGAACAGGCAGAGCAGTAGATTCAGCATTGAAGAGGGAAGTATCATGGGTAGATTGATCTCAGATAATTGTGTCATTTGGGAATACAAATAAAGCTCTTGAAGAAGATTTATGAATAGAGATGTATAAAGTTTCTTCAATCAGGTAGCTGCACCCGTACAGAGTCATCAGATACAGAATCAACAAAAATCCTCCCATTGTTTATAGATGAGTCCACTCGTTGCTTGAAAGTCCCATATTTCTTCCAAGAGTCTTTTGTATCTTTATTTGTCGATTTCATTCATCTCCCATTCAACGTAAATATCACAACGAGGACATAAAAGCAAATCTCTCGCAACAAAGATGTAATTTTATTTTTTGTTCTGAATTATAGGCGACTAATTGTTTCATTTGCATGTCATCCAACATTTGAATACAAGTAATGTAAATGCCCTCAAGTGCAACCTCTCGTTGACCCTAATAAGAACAATAAGCAATTAACACAGAATCTCTTTATAGAGGAATCA
>Ga0307517_10006655_pt1 | contig 17031 bp, 18 predicted proteins | sample 23_EM_MG_FD_194515 | JGI IMG/M metagenome (GOLD analysis project Ga0307517, IMG submission 194515) | Populus trichocarpa ectomycorrhiza microbial communities from riparian zone in the Pacific Northwest, United States - 23_EM | ecosystem: Host-associated > Plants > Roots > Unclassified | place...
ATAAGTGCAATAAGTAATTACTTATTAAGCCAGGGTACTCCCGCCCGAATTAAGTGCTCAAATAAGTAAAACGATAAGTGGGAAAAGTGAAAAGCATGAAATAAGTGCGAAATAAGTATCATTTGGTGGTGAAAAGTAATAAGTACAATGACTACTCTACGTCCACATCCACATCTACACCAGTGTGGTGATTGCACCTCGGTCATTTTCGAAAGCCGGTATTTAAGCGTTGTCTGGTAGTTAATAAACGTCCATAGGAACGCATCCCGCTATTTAATATGTTTTTTCGCGGTCCAGCTATCGCTAAGGACGAAAATCTTGGCTGGGACAGAGAGGGGTCAGAACTCGCTTGCTGCGTCAAATCCGCGATGTTTAGATGGTGCAACTGGGTTCCTACCGACATATATAGATTAAATAAAGGGCGACGAATGCATCCTGTGAATTATAGGGACCCCATCTGGATCGGACGCACCCCAGAGGAAGTGGAGGTGGCTACACACGTCGGACATTCATGGAATGCGGGGAACCGCTCACATTGGGCATTCAGGGCGAGATCTCAACTCGCTCGTTGCTGTTGAGCATTTGGTGTCACACTGTACCTAAGGTTTTCTCTTGCATTCGCTCTCGTCTTTGCGTTCGTGTGGGGGACATCAATCCTATTTCACAAAGGCAGAGAATACGTGTTGTAGATATAGATGGAGGGACTTTGCCCAGGGGACAAGAAAAGCGTCCGTAAATTGTAGGAAGAGAGGGGGAACGTGTCAAGGGACAGTACATTACGTTCCCGAAGGGTCTGTGGTGTTGGGCTGCGCTGGCGCTGCGGGAACGACGACTCCAGCAGCTCCAGCAGCAGTCATGGCAGCTAGTGCGGCAGCCCTTCTCTCCAGGCAGACCGCCAGCGACTCGGGCTGTGGGATCAGATGGTAAGTAACAACAGTGAGGGGAGGACACAAGCTCATACCACACGCTCTAGCTCTGGCCCAAAGAAAGTCTCAATTCCCTCAGAAACGAGGACATTGACCTCCATTGGGGTGAACTTGGGCACAGCCCCCTCCTCCGATGGTTCCTCGACTATCTCATTCGTAGCTCGCATGAGAGCGCTATGGTGGTCCCGTATGCCTTTGTACCAGGTTTTGTCACCTATGACGTTCTCCTGTAAGAGGCTAGCAAGGTGCCACCTTGCTTCGGGGATGTAGATGAGGTTCCGGCGGTATGTGGGGATGAACCCCGGATCGGTGGGGTCCTCGGACAGATAGAAGCTTGTTGCGCGACGGATCGTGAGCTTCTTCTGGCTCTCGTCGCCGGCCCCATCCTCACCATTGCCATCGCCTTCGGTCTCGTCTTCGTCGCCGTCGTCCAAGATTGCGTCGCGAACCATAGGGGCGTAGGCGTCGTGGACGCCCCACAATTGGCGTTGTAGGATGGGGGTGAGCACCTTCGAGCGAAAGGCCACATCTGGGCCATCGTACTGTAGGAGCTCCTTGGTGAACTCCGACAGCACTTCGCTGACATAGCTCTGTCGACGGACCGACTCGTGCCCATTGTCGCCTTTGCTGTGCGCTTCTTCAGCGAGAAACTGGGCCACAATGCGATCGTATGGAGCCGGGATCTTTCGGTTCGCCCAACCTGGGGCAGCGCCGCGGCGCTGCCTTGGTGCTTTGACCCGGATGTTGCGTAGTTCACCTGGTTCCCATGTCATAAACTTCTCGTAGGTTATCGAGCATTCGAGCCGGTTCTGTTGGCTGTGATAGAGTGGTTTCCAGAGTCAGTGCTGCTGTGGAAGATCGGGTGTGGTCAACGACGTACACGATGATTGGTGGCTTGTATTGCACCCATCCCGGTGGTGGACCATCGGTCTCTGTGAGGTCCATGTAAGGCTTTCGGCCGTAGTTGGCGAAGTCGCCGTCCGGGGTGGCCAGCGTGCCGCGTTTGAACCGCCTGGCCGGGCTGACGGCGTCGAAAATGAAGCACATGGACAGATCCGAGCTCACCATCCAACCGCGGCTTAGAGATGGGTGGACGAGGTCTTCAACGGGTCGGGTGACCGCAGCGGGATCTACGGTGTTGCCGTATCTCTCCTCGGCAGCGGGATCGGGAGCCGGTTGAGGAGGGGTTGAAGGTCGGCGACGTATTCTCTTTCGCTTTTTGGGGGGAGGTGGGGGTACGGCTCCTGTCGGTAGGGCCTCTGCTATGCGTGTGGATCTCCGGATTGCGTTCCTGGGCATAGTCGGAGGAGGATCGCAAAGGGTTAGATTTGATCAGCTGGCGATAAGTGCTCGATCTGTATTCTACTGCATTGGGACCGATCGTGCCTCGTGTGCTACACGTTCCCGAGGAACCTCTTATCGCTGCTGCCAAATCTACGACTGCCATGTCCCCAATACTCCCAACACAGGCCAAGGCCTACCGCTGCCGCGCTCGCGCAACCAAGAAAAACTACATCGCAGGACAGAGTCTCCAGCGGATTCCGTTCCGAGACGAACACCGGCTTGTAAACAAGGAGTGGGATAAGAGGGATGTCCAGACGATCAGGGTGCTGTCCAAGACGGCGCGGCTCGCCATCCTGCGTGATTCCGAAGCCCACAGGTTCGACAATCGGGATAGTGCGAGGGAGCCACCATATATGGCGCCGTCAGCGGACCCGAATGATTACTCGAAGGTAAGTGTCATAGTCCCACATGTTGAGCCTCCTTTCTGATCCATACCCCACGAAGTGGTGCTCGTTTTGCGTAGATTTCCCTGATATCTTGGTCCTCTGCGCTGGGTGCAGGAGCGCCATGTGTTGCACGAGCCAGGAATCCTCCAGAGGCTGTGTGACCTGGTCTCCGGAGATCGAATCCGACGATTTCGTCTTCCTATGCCCATTCTGCGCACGCAAGGCGAGGAAACCATGTTCGGTATGTGCCATCGGATCCCTCGGTCGATCGCAATCTAAATTCACGTTCACAGCTAAAAGTACGTATCAAGAAGCTGCCGGAGAAGCAGGAGATCTGGTTCAGATATGATCCACCGGTCCTTATCGTCGCCGTGACGTGGCATGACACCCGGAAAAAATTCGGACAACTCCTCCACGACCGCCTCGCATTTAGCTACTTCAACAACGAAGAATCCGTGAGCGATCCGTTCGTGTGTGACGATCGAGCGATGCTGATCCCTGTCCACAGATATTGCGAATCGATGTCCCGCTCACTGGCATCCCGGAAGAGTCCAGCGATGACGACCGGGATGTCGATGAGGAGGAATTAGCGAACCCCACACACGAGGCTAAGGCATTTTTGAAGTCGCATCCTATGGCCAAGATCGTCGTGGTCATCGACACTCATTGCCTCGAGAACGGGGCATTCGTTTACAAAGGCGACTCCCCGGTGACGTATGAGGCATGCTCACTGTTGGAGGTGGGTGTGGTGCGCTATCCTACCTTTGCTCCAGCTGACGCACCCCCCCAGATATTGCAGGGTTGCATCCCACGCGAGGTATTCCGATTTCTGTCCGACGCGAGCGGCACGCCACCCCACCGCCACAGGAGCCTCGTCATAAACCTTGCGTGTGGGGCCTCCGTCAGCCAGGAGGCTGCGAGACACCGTTTGCTACAAGGGTGCGTCCAAGAGGTGAATTCATGCCGAGATTCCACTAACCCGCTCGCTCTTAGGCACTGCGCAGATGCCGTGGTGTCGTTGGCCAACGACGTGACCCTTGTTTCTGAGGTCGCCTCCAATTTGGCGGAGTTTATCACGCGGTGGATCCAGTCGGCATCCGACATTGACACCATCGTCGGATCCACATTCCCAGCAAAATGGGCAAGAGACCACCAACCCGTTGTCTCCACGCGTGATTGCGGCCACACATTGTACACGAAGTTTGATGTCAAGGAGCCTAACGGCCAGCTCGTTCTGTGCCACCGCATGTGCGGATCAGAGATGAGGGCCAAGCCTGGAAAGGAGAACGTCAGATTCACCTGCTATAAGTGCATGTCGCGATGTTCCGTCCCGAGGCTTGAGCCAGACCTAAGGACGTACCTTGGTCGTCGTGACCTGATACGGACGGCCTACCCACAGGCGCAGTTCCCAACTGAGTGGGAACTCCCCAAGCTGGACCAAACGTCTGCGAAGACATCCATCGCAAAAGACAACGAGGCATCGGCTTCAAGGATGGACAAGATCTCGCCTCCGAAGGTCGACAAGATCTCGCCTCCGAAGGTCGACAAGACCTCGCCTCCGATGATCGACAAGACCCTGCCTCTGAAGAGCAGCAAAACCGACCCCCCCAAGAGCGATGAGACTTCGAAGACCAGTGGGGCTGATAGGAAATCGAAGACCGAGAAGGCCGCCCTGCCAACGGATACCATGCCGGAGGGGATTGTCTATTTGTTCCCTCCGAACGTAATATCTCGGACGGTGTCACAGCCACCCAGCGCGTCGTCATCGCTGACGATTCGGGTTCCTGCACGGTTGCCCAAACACGAGATATCTCGTTCGCAGTCGACATCGCGGTTGGACGACCGTCCCAGCGGCGCGGTGGCTATGCCACCCCCACCTCAGCCAGTCAGACCTCGCAAGAGGTTAACCAGTCGGGAAATCGAGCCTCCCAAACACAAGCAGCACAAGAAGAAGTAGGTACACGATTTTGCGTTCTGTTACCTTTGCCGTCGTCCTTCCCACCATCCCCATCCGCTGGATTGTCGCATGCCACATTATTTTCAGATTCGCCCATGCTTCCCGTTTTATTTGAATAGTCGATAGCCGTGTACACGTATTATCAATGGATATGTATATCAGGATTGTTACGGAAGGAGCAGTAACCTAGCGGGGAAAAAACCACGCCGGCGCGTGGTTGGTGCGCCCACATTGCCATATCCGGACGACGAAACGCGCGTCGAGCATTGTGGCGCAACGCCGATCACCGGGTTGCCAAATATGGGCAAATATCGCGTATGTTTAAAGTCGCGACGCGACTCGATCACCGATCACCACGGTTTACCACCACCACCATCCCAACCCGACCAGGGCATCCTGGAAGGGTTGACCAACCCGCGTCAGCGGGAAGGTCTGCTCGCTTCGGCGAGTGGGGATGGTGGCCGCTTCTTCACCACCATCCCAACCCGACCAGGGCATCCTGGAAGGGTTGACCAACCCGCGTCAGCGGGAAGGTCTGCTCGCTTCGGCGAGTGGGGATGATGGCCGCTTCTCCACCACCATCCCAACCCGACCAGGGCATCCTGGAAGGGTTGACCAACCTGCGCCAGCAGGAAGGTCTGCTTGCTTCGGCGAGTATGGATGACGGCTACGCTTTAGGCTGTGTTTCATAGGCCTTTTATAATTATTACATGTGTAATCAAAGTATGTTAGCTGGTTTGTCTAGTGTATATAATACAACACGGTGGGTGGATACATATATCATGAGTGGTTAATTACCTGTAAGGCTATCTCGCTCGAAATCAACCAGTAAATTGCCCGAGTTGAGGGCACGGGTGCGGGAAAGCTTGAAAATACTGTGAGATTTGCCTCCACAAGGATGTCCGCACCTATTGTAAGCCGCCAATCAAAGAGTTAAGAAAGGTGCAATGACCCCGGTCGCTCTGTCGGGCTGCAGGCAGCGGGGGAAAAAAAAAGAAAAACCGAAAACCCACGCTGGCGTGTTGTTGGTGCGCCCACATTGCCATATACGGACGACGAAACACGTGTTGAGCATTGTGGCGCAACGCCGATCACCGGGTTGCCAAATATGGGCAAATATCGCGTATGTTTAAAGTCGCGACGCGACTCGATCACCGATCGCCGCGCACCACCACCACCACCACCATCCCAACCCGACCAGGGCATCCTGGAAGGGTTGACCAACCCGCGTCAGCGGGAAGGTCTGCTCGCTTCGGCGAGTGGGGATGGTGGCCGCTTCTCCACCACCATCCTAACTCGACCAGGGTATCCTGGAAGAGTTGACCAACCTGCGCCAGCAGGAAGGTCTGCTTGCTTCGGCGAGTATGGATGACGGCCACGCTTTCGGCTGTGTTTCATGAGCCTTTTATAATTATTACATGTTTAATCAAAGTATGTTAAATGTTTGGTTTATCTAGTGCGTAATACAACATGGTGGGCGGATACATATATTGTGAGTGGGTAATTACCTGTAAGGCTACATTGTGCACACACGAATATGTATGAATGTCCTGTCCGTTGCCTCGGGCTGTTGATGTTTCGTCCAAATTGTGCATCTGGAATTGTGGTTCCACAGCCGTCTCACTCAAAGTCCACCTAACCTTTAGAATCACATGATTGGGGAAGGCTAGCATCACTCTATGTGATGTGACGGTTTTCAGGCATTGTGGAGGGCTACTTGCACCATTCTTCAAAAGTTATATATAGATATCTCCTTACGGATGGTCATCCAGTGAACCAGTAAAGGCAATTAAAAGCACGGACGCGGGCGAACTTGAAAATATTGCGAAACTCGCCTCCAAACAACAAGGATGTCCATGCTTATGTAAGCGGATGGAAGAGGTACAGATGTTATCGGACAGATAACGTGATCGTCACACACCTTGCTCCCGATTGCAACGCTATCGATCGATTCGCTCGATCCTTTACTGTCCAAGCACAACATGTCCGACAAAATACCAGCTGAGAGTACACCGGCCACAATCCCGGCACTGGCTAAAGAGAGCAGAGGGGCAATGGAGAAGGCGGACGAACCCGGTGAGTAGCCGTTCTCTACCCGCGGTTACACTGCCTTAACGGTGTCCACAGTCAAGGGTGATGATGGTCATACGGTTGATAGCGGACCGGCGGGGGCAAATACCAGGGTCCCTAAACCCGAATTGTCGCCCCGCCCTACGGTCCGTGCTTTGATTCCCAAACCTGGTCCGATGGCCAGAACCAAGCAGACGACTCGCTATCGCCCGGGAAGTCGACAACACTCGCCGATCCATGAAGATTTAATCGCCTCCCCTGACGAATCTGATGACGAACCCGGTGACAAACCCGGTGACAAACCCGCAGACACAGGCACCTCGCAAGCCGTCCGCCCCTCCGATTTAGATCGCAAGGATATGACGTAGGATGACATCGGAACTTTCGCCAGCACAAGGTGGTGGTAAGACTAACCTTTTACTTGCCTACTACCGCTTCTTGTCACGCCTTGTCTGGTTTCGCATTTACATCTTGTTCTCCCACCTTGTTAGCGTTCGATATAAGATGTAGATAGAGTTTCTCTCAGTCTCCTCAGTGTTCGCTTTTATTTCTCGCGCGTTTGTCTCTTTTTCACTTAACACATACCTTTCGTGCTTATCATTAGAATAGCTCGCTGTTCCTCGCTCTAGGTAACTCAAATAAGGTCTTCGCTTTTGTTTCTCGTGCGCTGTGCTCGCCGTTCCTCGCTCTCTAGCGCGCGTGGTCAGGTCCGTGTGTATCACGCCTTATCCGTAGAACATGTACAATACATATATGTGCTCCCGCATGCTAACATTAGATGAGTGTTCTTGCTCCTCGGTTCCAACACGCCGGCGAGGGGAAAGGAAAGGAGAGATATCTTTGTGAACACATACTCTTCGTAGCAAGGGAGTGGCTATAGCTATGACTGCAGCGCTTTAAGTACCTCTTCCCCCATGCTTAACATCTCCACAAGATGGGCAATTCCGGTCAAGTCCCACTCCGAATTCAACCTTTCCCTCGCTCTTTCAGCGTGGATGCAGTCGACCACAATTGCCACAAGAACGCGCAATTTCTATACACTTTCAGCGCATAGTCTGTTCAGAAGGAGGATAGTTCTCATACAATCTCGCTTTCAGTGCCAGTGGGCCCGAATGAATGTCTCGATGAGCTGCACATCCTCGCAACACGAGTGAGGCTTTCGGTGACGCTATCGCTCTCCTTGTACTTGATAAGCGTTAGAGAATTCCCTCATTCCTTGAGGACAAGCAACCCACCGTGATTGGACCAGGATTCATTTCCACAGGTTGCGGGGGCCCTCCGGATACACCTTGGCAATAGTACTTTTTGAAGACTGTTTTGGCTGGACGCAAAGCGCTGTACAGCTGTGTAAAAAGTTGCACACGGTTATGGTCTTCGGTCCCCAACATCCCCAAATTAGATGGACGGGACTTTGACGGCTGCGATGGAAGGGATGGTGCTGGCGATGGCGATGGCGCCAATAGTGTGATTGGCAACGGTGTCGGTGTTGTCGTAATGGGGGTTGGTGGTGGAGTGGCCGTATTCCTCCCGGGTTGTATGGGTGGCTTCGACTTTGGGTGGATGAGGCGGTTTGCAACAACGTGTTGCGGTTGTGGCGGTTGGCGAGGCGTTGGCGGTATGGGTATGAGCTCGGCAAGGGTGTGGCTAGCTCTGGCTACTGGCTTCGAGGGTTTGCCAGACGCCAATAGCGATGTACCGGGCCTTTTTGTTCTCGTGGTCTGAAGCTTCTTCGCAAACATCAGGGTCTCCGCCGATTCCTTCAGGACCTCGCCCTGGTTGGAAAACGCATCGAGGATTCTCCTGGCTAGTATGAGGCGGTCGTGATGATCGTCCCCTTCCGCACGTCCATGGGAAGCAGGGCTGACAATCGGTTCGGAGCACACTCCGTCCTGATTTCCATCTCCGCTTGGGGCCCCAACCAGGGTATTCAGATCCTTGACATCGATGTTGGACACATGGCTGGGAATGCAGCTGGGGTTAACCCCGTCCCCTGAGACCTGATCATGGTCTGCCGTGACGGCATGGATTGGCGACTGAGCCTGCGCCACTATCCCCGCTCGTCCTCCACTGCGGAGGAGTCTGGGCGCATGTTCGATATTTGGGTCCACCTCGACTGGTTTCTTTCTTGGCCGACCCCTAGGTCTCTTGGGCTCTAATGAGTGAAGGGATTTATATAACCCATCTACATCATCCATTGGGCGTTCTCATCTCACCTGGGGTGGGACCCGAATTAGCATCTGCATCCGCAACCACCTGTGCCATTGGATACGTGTGTATCTCAGGCACCTGCGCGTGGACTCCGACGCTATATTCACATGGATCGTGATTTGGCTCTTTATTCCACTCGGGCGGGACGGTTTCTCCGTGTGGCTGACTCGTGGTGTGTCCGGCTTCCTTGGCTCCCTGCTCAAAAGCGGTGGTGTCCTCATCTGCCAAGTGGAAGCTCCATGAGTAATCGTTTGTGACTAACCAAGGCCTTCCCACCTGACGGGTATGACACAACCGCGGGTGTTGTGCTGAGATCTTCGAGCAACGGGACATACATCGCGGTGGGCAACGTGATTGCGACGCCGCTATGATGAGTGCTGGGAACGTCAAGTGGGTCATGCTGTGGATGGTTGGCATTGATACCGACACCCTTGAGCCACAGAGTATCAATGTGCTGTGGGGAATTAACGACCTCCTCTGTTGTTGCAATCTCGGCTGTATCATGGGACGTGGTCTCTGTATGGTCAATGGGCGCTGATACGAGCTCCTCCCGCGCCCCGAGATTGGTGTAATCGTTCAGAAATGTGGCGAAGACATCGTCCGACAGGGTGGCTCGGTCCTCATGAGGTTGCGTACTCTCCTCATTGGCTGACACTGTGTTGTTGTGTGGTCGAACGTCGGTCACATCTTCCGCCGTGGCAATCCATTTGTCTGCAACAACGGGGTTATCGTGAGCATAGATTCAAAACGTGCAACGTGAAGGAATCACACCTTGACACGGGTCGGCTGCAGGCTCTTCGATCCATTCGTGCTGTGCGGGTTCGATGTGCTTGATAGTCAGCCACCATGTGTGATGCACAGGCGCCACCACATCTAGATTGAGATAAAACCCCTCCCAATGCTTGTGGGTCGCTTTCCTCCTACCAATTCCGGCCTCTACCGCCGCCTTTCTGGCGATGTCCTTTTCATCAAAGTCATTGACCCTATGGAGTGCCCGAACTAGAACAGGGTTGAGAACCTTGGACCTCCAGTCTGACATATCGTCGTCGGATCGGATCTCTTCTGCAAAACAGTCCAGGACCGCCCTTAGCCAGATGGTGCGATCCCGATGCTCGATGCGTGATTCGTCCTTGGGATATGCTTCCTGGATGATCCATTGAATGTGGAAAAGGTATACAGCTGGGATCTGTCTCTCGAAGGTGCTCCGGTCTGCGAGATCGATGACGGAGACTGTCGCCATTGTGTCGAGGGGAGGGCACCACTGTTCGAGGCGCGGGACGCCGAAGGTGTACCTTGCGTTTTCTGTTAGCTACAACCCGTCGGTACCGAATTACAGTCGCGGACCTTGGGGAACATGGTGCCGTATTCGGTATCACATGGTCCCATCGATAGCAGAGGGGAGTGTCCCTCTGCACCAACCCCAAGACCTTCCGATGTTTGGAGCGAAGCATAGTTGGATGTTGAGAGACGAGGGATGAATGCCTGCCGGAACAGGTTGAGTGCGAATGAAACCGCAGTAGGACTTTACGTGCATTGACGCATGGCTGCCTCGAGGCAGGCTACCTTCCCAACGTTCACGTCCACGAATCCACGACATGAGGAGGCTTCATTGCTCAAGCTGTCTGTCATTTGATTCGCCCTTGATTCCCTCAGGCTGATGCCCACAAACCAGTGAAGATCAACAAACACCTGACGATTGCGGTGGATGATTGGTGAGTACGTCTACCAAATGCAGTTCTAGTGACCGATCGCCCTTTAGTATCGAGGTACTTGGCGGCTTAGAAAAAAAGGTAAAGGGGAAGGTCAAGACAATCAAGGAGTATTGGTATGCGCGAGTTGTGAGATTTCAGGGGGATCACACGGTGCCGGATGAGGATACATTAAACGTGGAGAGCTATGGGGCAGAGAGCATCGCCGTTACGGTCACTTGGTTTCACCAGGCAAAGGAAGTCAGGAGGTACCTCTCTTCCCAGCCCAAGTCGGAATCGGTGGGCCACCTGATTGCCGCTTTGAGTGACGATCAACATCTTGCTGGGACCGCGGAAGACACTATCGAGTGGCAAACCATTAACCGTAGTGGCCTCCGCATGCTTCATGATGACGAGAACTAACCCATGCTGACAGGGCTTAAGACCGAGGTAAACGTGTCGGGGCTGTGCAGCCTTTGGAAGGAGGACCTCTTTTGGTATCGATGGATATATGTTGCTGCACCAGAAAAGGCCATAGTGCGTATTGTCTATCTCTGCCTATACTGCCTTTCGTAGACTCACAGTGATTACATAGGTGGCTGAGAGGTGGTGCACGTCTGCATGTCTATTGAACCCATTTTGGAATATTTGCAGCGAAGTCATGTGGTACTGTATCGATTGTCAGAGATGGTACCACTACGACTGTTGCACCACTAGCCCATGCGATCCATGGCACCCCGAGACACTGTGCGACTACCTGTCTCTACCTCTACTGAAGGGTGGTTGCATGGGTCTTTATGGGACTGTGCCGATCGTCCATGCAGCGGCATGTCTGCTCAGTACTGGTGAAGCTGGAGGGGAGGAACCTAAGGCAATGCTGGAGGCGAAGTTGTGTGCAAAGGTGGTCGATATTCTACCCGATATTCAGGGGAAAGTACAGGGATTCATCGGTTCGCACATCACATGCCCACAATTATCTTCCCATCAGTCATGTGTTTCGTGATCCATGTCATTGTTGGTCCGTCTGCTTATAAATCACCTGAAGTCACTGCCCCCTGCGAAATCACACCGCCGGAACAGATTGTGATATCACGTTCAAATCTTCACCAGATAAGACGATGTCCGCCGGCGCAACCCCTCGCCAGCCCACAGGTGACGCATCTACCTCGATGCATTCCAGTCACGTTGGCGATTCCTGGAGGCTCGACTATTCCTGGAGCGACGTCTCGGATGACCACAAGAGCACGGAAGGACAAAACGACCAAGTCCTCTCCAACCCGATCTCGCCCAAAACACACAGTCAAGACCATATCCAAACATCCACTCGTACCGCATCATTGCAGCCCTCCCACTGGCGACAGGAATACTCATGGGGTGACCTCTCTGACGATTCCCCCGCAACACCCGCCAACTATGGTCAGCACTTACATCCAAATCTATGCGATTTACTAAGAGGCTGAGCAATCGATGATGGTATCCTAGACTCTGAATATGGCATTCCTGACGAGCCTGCTCCACCTGGCTCCGAGATCGATGATGAGCCAGAGTCGCCCATGGATAATCTCAGCAATCGGTATGGAAGTGGAAAGAATATATGCGCAACATTCTTCTAATGTTCCCTCGAGCAGGCCTTCCCCAGTACTTGAGGTCGATGATGACAGGTAATCCCGCGTATCAATGGGTACAAGCCTCCTCCGATGCTAACGTTTCAAACAGTGACATGTCCTACAAACCGGCTAGCACTGGCAAAAGAGGACGCACGCAGCCCAACCCTCCAAAGGCCCCATTCATCCGGGATGGTATTAGCAGACAGGCGAGGAACAAAACGGACACAAGGCTCAAATCACTGATGACAAACGATCACATGGCCTACTTGCGCTGCAAAGCATCTCCTCTAGAGTGGGGGGATATCCTCGATAGCCTAGACGTCTTTGGACCACAAGGCTGGCTGAGCGAGAAGGCGATTTGTCGAACCCTAATGGACCTATGGTGGCCTCTCAGATACGAATCTCAGACCGGTTGCGTCTATCTCCCTTTCCTAAACATACACGAAATCAGCACGTCCATCAGCAACCGAGAGGGTGGCTCATGTAATCCCACAGGCTTCGAAAAGGGTCCATTCTACAATCAATACAGCTCTGTGATTCCACACGTCTCATGCAGGCGGGTTGGCTTCGTGCTTTTCAGAAACATGGCGTCAATCCGGACACCAAACAGCCCATCGACCCATGCGATGGAAAATGCAAACCATTATTTCGCTGTTGTATTTGACTATGACTCTCAGAGGGCGTATTCCTATGGGGCATGCGGTCTGGATCGGCCTGGTGCAGAGTGTTCGGTGGCAACGGAAAGCAATTGGGACAGATGGTATGGTCCAGAGTTGTGGAAGGACCTTGCGTATCATATGGGGTGGGAGGAAACACTGATGCCTCTCAATGAGATCTACGTCATATCTAAGGAATGGGAGCAGGTAAGTTGCCCTATGCCATATGACACGACCACCATTTGACCATGAGCCCACATGTAGAGCGGCTACGACTGTGGCATCTATGCGATTAACACCCTGTCCACACTCATCAAGGGAGTCGATACTCATGGCCTTCTTGATACGACAACACACGTCTCCTTCCTCACATGCCTACACCCAGAGCGGAAGCAGCTCCTCTATGAGAGCATGATATCAATTCACAAGTCACTCGCTATCTACGGAATGATTGCACACCTCATGCCGGATGAGCCAATAAATGAAGACATCGACCCTGTCATTCTGGAGCACATTCGCACCAAGAGATTTGGTAGTGTTCCTGGATTTAGGATTGTCTTGAGGCAGTTGGAAGCGGCCATGCTTCGGTGTGATCAATGCTTCCAAGGACAATCCAGCGCTGTTGAAAAGGCACTGAAACCGATCGCAGACACCCTGAAGGTGACTCGACGGCACAGGATAAGAGGTGACGGTGGTGACCATACACAGGGCGCTATACCCGATGAGGAGGTGGAGGAGGAGGAGGAGGAGGTTGACATGGAGGACAAGGAGGCAGAGGAGATGGACCCCGAGGATGATGAAGAGCCCATATTACCTGGACCTACCGAATTTCTGACAAAACCACAAACAATTCCGAACGTACACAGGGCATCAATACCAGCTTTCAAATTGGTTTTCCCCCCAGAGGCTGTACGCATGAGGAAGTTCGACCTTAGGCACGACAATTATGATACTGGTCCGACCGTTGAGGATTCTCTCATGATCCATCGGGAGCTATTCCATTGCTTTGACAACCAGCCAGAGAACTTCAAGTGGATTTCAGTGATGCTGAGGTTCAGAGACCATGGATACCGGAAATTACCTAGCTCCCTCGATCAGTTCTACCTCAGCAGCCCATCCCCCTTTGACCAGATGGTTCATTTCTTCCCTACCCCCCTCCCTGCTGATATTGCCGAGTGGAAAAGGCGGATCTCGATGGAACCCACTGCGGAAGAGCCTCTATCGCTTGACAGACAGGCTCCCCTTCCAGACTCGTGTGTTGGTGGTGTTGATATGGTTGAGTGGGGTCTCCGGGAGATGATAGATAACGCAGGTCCTGAGCGGGGTCTATCATCGGCAATGGCATACACTACGGGGAAGACTGGTGCAGGCAGCTATATACGGCTGAATGTGATGAAGGACCGGGTCTGGCCTAAAGACGTGAATATCTCGGTGGACATCGACAGTGTCATCTGGCTGACAAGCAAGCTGAAAGTCAGTGCGGCATTTAACCTCCACACCTCACCTTATAGGAAGGAGAAACCACCGATATCCACAGCAAACCATACATACGTCGAGCTCCTTTGGCCTCGGCTGAACGAAGATGTGGCACATGGGAGGATCAGCAGTGGGGTAAAGCAGGTTCCGTTGTCCAATCTTCCCAACACGCACTTCGCGACGTTCGGGAGACTAGAAGGTGCTGCCACCGTCGCCGTCGTCTTCCCACGTATGAAACACAGATATCCTCTGCGGAATTACTGGGAGACAAAGCTGCCAGAAGAGGTCGAATTACTGTGGCTGAGGGACATAGTATACGTTGCGCTGCACAGATTGGAGAGCGAGGGGATCAAACCTTACGTGGGCTTTGGCTATGAAGACAATAAGTGGAGGCATGCTGGGGCACAGGAGACGACACTGCCACTCGCCCCAGAGCATCTGGAAGAGCTGCAAACCATCATAGATACGATTCTCCAGGAGCATACGGGGGACCCTTACTTTGACTGCTTTCTGTCCTACTTCTTTGTGCTCGAAATTCGAGGCGTCAAGGTTCCTACCTCTTCGGATGACCCCAGGTCCAAGGATCCCTGGGATGCGCTTGTTAAAAACTATCCTGCCTTTGATTGGCAATATATGGAGGACACAGGGAACGGAGAGCTGCTACTTGACATAGGGTTTGGCTTTCACCCGTCGAAAGAGAAGAATGTGGTTGGGTTCTGGGGCACGGATGCCCTTCGGCTAGGGTTCGACTTTGGAGGTTACAATAAAGGGACCCAGCACAGCGCATGCACGATTCCCAGCATTGGTGGAATACAGGCTGAGATGTCCAAGGCTCGCCGTCAGATTATTCACATCGCCTGGCGTCAGGCATACAACCTGTCATACGAGGCCATCAGAGGAAAGCTGACGAGAGAGAGGATCGCATTTTTCTCTGCCGAATCTGCCTATCACCAGAAGGACGACTACTACAAGAATGTGGAAGGAGTGACAAACGCATTCATAAGGGGCATGACCAGATCATATGGAGTCCGCGATGAATACCGATGCAGGGCAACAGCGAGAAAACAAATTCCAATGTTGGTACAAAAGGTGGGCAGTTCCTCCAGCATGAGGTGCAGATAAGCTAATACGATTGGACAGGCCCGGATGTATCTGGCAGAACTAGACCCCATTGTATGGATACCGAGCCGCCTCTGGTTCACGTTTCTCAAGCAGCGTGTCATAGAGATCAGCACATTCCAGAAAAAGCTTTCCAACCTTGCAGAGCGTCCGAAAAACTATGGACTCATCACTGCCATCCTTTCCTACATGCTCCAACACGTTGGGATCTCCCCTATCATCAAGGATCGAGACGTTGTTCAAGCCCTTGCGGACCTCCACTTTGACCAAATTTCACAACGATTCGGCTGCTTCTTCCTCCATGATCTCAATCTTGCAAATGGACAACTACCAGGAATACAAGATGAGGATCCAGCGATGCTGCTGTGGATGCTCAAGGGGGATAAGGTTGTTTCCGATAAACCCAAAAGTATGACCGGTACAGAAGCACTATCACCCCTAGCCATAACTTGGAAGCAGCTTTGCGAATCTCTGAATCAGCCACTGAGCCAAAATGCCAGTATGAATCCATTCATTTGGGATGCCACCTGGCTTATGTACTCCACCGCCGAAGCTCTCTTTTGCAGCTTCACATCGCAATTCTGGATGATGATAGCCAATAGCGGATTTCAGCCTTTAGACCACCAACCTACAACCTTAAAGGAGGCAATGGAACTGTGGACACTGGAATCAGTCAAGGCACGCATCAAATACGAAGTGGGCTACCATTTGGTACCCTCTGGAGATGGGTTGAATGGCGCTGTACCTGACAAGCACCAGAGAATGCTGTTTGAGTTCATCAGAGATGACTTCTTCCCAGAGCCTGGCACTGCATACAATGGCTCTTCAGTTTGGAGTGCACTGTACAGGGTTGGCTATGTCCGAGATTATCACCGCGCTATTGCTGCATCTGGAGATGGAGGGCAGGCCTTGAAAGATGGCTTAGATGGGATATTTGCGAACTTGCAACTTCTGCCATATAACCCTGGTCGACCCAACAGTACTGTACCTCTGTGGCGATGGAAAAACTCTGTGGTAACACTCATAGCAAACTCATCACATATCTGGCTATTGGACAGGACAATCAAGCAGGCAGAAGGAGGAGGAGTATGGGGTCAGGGGCACAAGAAGCTGGTATCTGCAGCACAGTTGGAAAAGATGTTGCGGAAGAAAGAGCCATGGAAAGTTCAAGTTCAGAAATCAAAGGTGAACAGGCGGGGCAAGTCAAAAAACTGGCGTCAACCACCAAAGCGTCGTACACACCCCAAGATTACAGACCAATTGGCAGAAGAGGGAGGAGATGAACTTAGTGAGGGTATGGTTGGAGGGCTAGAAGCTGAAGGGGGTGATTGAAGGTAGTAGTTATGATGATTGCAATGATTGTAGTTGTGGATAATATAACCATGATGGTGTTTTCATGACAATGAATCATGGTGATATTCAATGATGAAATTGTGTGACATGATGATGTAATTGTGATGTAACCGAGGTTAGGTTAGGTTAGGCGACCCTTAGGTTAGGTTAGGTTAGGTTAGGTTAGGTTAGGTTAGGTTAGGTTAGGTTAGGGTTAGGTTAGGTTAGGGTTAGGTTAGGTTAGGTTAGGTTAGGTTAGGTT
>Ga0307517_10006656_pt1 | contig 17027 bp, 13 predicted proteins | sample 23_EM_MG_FD_194515 | JGI IMG/M metagenome (GOLD analysis project Ga0307517, IMG submission 194515) | Populus trichocarpa ectomycorrhiza microbial communities from riparian zone in the Pacific Northwest, United States - 23_EM | ecosystem: Host-associated > Plants > Roots > Unclassified | place...
CACTGTTTCCCTGTTGCCACTGTTTCTTTCGGTTCATCTCCGTCGTAACAGTAGTTTACATGATCTAATATGCTTTAAGACTCCGACTAAACCAAAAACTCCAGCAACACCATCTCCAAAGCCGAATAAACAAAGCAACATGGTGTGTGCCCAAGTCTGGTGTATCAGATGCACAGTTGCAGGCTAATCTGGATTTTCCTTGTGGACGAGGGATTGACCGTGATCCGATCCAACCAGGCGGGGCTTGCTTTGAACCGAACACAATATCATCTCTTATGCCATGAATCTCTTCAATCAAACTTCTGATAAAAATCCTTTGAACTGTGATTTCTCACAATCAGCCATTTTCTCTTCCAACAACCCAGCAAGTTCTCTCAAAACACTTCCTTCTTGGTTTTACTAATCCCTCTTCATGTTACTGCATTTGCGCATAAACTACAGCTGTGTAATGTTCTTTTATTTCTGTACTACAGGCTATAATGCTTGCACTTGCCCTAGTGAGGACCCATGTACAGAGCCTTTTGGACGTGATGGGTGCATTATGCCATTCTCTTTCTCACTTAAAGTGGTGAAGCCATCATCTTTTTACTAGTAAATTAGGGAGATTCAGTGTGTGTGTGTGTGTAAGCTTGCAAAGAAATGTTCATACCGTATTTTTTGCTAGAACGACCTATTCTCCATGTATTTGTGAAATTAGTCGGTCAAGTTTCTTACAACTGAGTAATGCTTGAGGTTAAGCAGCAAGATAGTGTGATTTGATCAATACAAACAGCAATAAAATATATATAGCCTTGTTGCAGGTGTCTCCATTAATAAAAGGAACTTCTTCACCAAACCCAAAACTTTTACTGCTTAGTCCACCATCAGATAGATCTAAACCTTTACCATGACATTAGGAGTTACAATTTTCTCAAGAATCAACTGCGCAATTCTATCGCTAATTAACCTTTACCTCAAAATCAACATTAGAGTTACAATTTTATTTTTATGATGATTAATATTAAAAATATTATTATTTGTATTATAAATATTATTATTCTTATTATTATTCTTATTATAAATATTAAAAATATTATTATTGCATGCTAGACCCACGTTACTTGAGAGGGGCGGGGAGCAGACCCGCATACCCTTGGTCTTGTAGTCCTACCTGGCCCAAAACTATTGGGTCAAGAGTCAGACCCTAGGCCAATGCATCCACGTCAAGACCCAATGCTCTTGGGTTTTGCGTATTCACCAAACTCTAATGAGTTCCTATTGCAGTCAGACTCAAGGCTTTTGGGTCCGTCATTTAAGAGGGACCTAAAGCTCTTGAACCTGGTATTACAGTCGGACCCACTTAAACTTGGGTAAGTTTATTATTATTATTAATATTAAAAATATTATTTTTTGTATTATAAATATTTTTAATTTTAATATTATTAATATTAAAAATATTATCATTTGTATTAGAAATATTATTGTTTTTATTATAATTAATATTGTTAATATTAAAAATATTATTATTTGTATCATCAATTTTATTGTTTTTATTATAATTAATATTATTAATATCATAATTAAGAAATTTTCAAAATATATCATTAATTTTCATAAAACAACCATAGATTTGATTTGAAGGGTAAAATTCTTCTTCTTCTTCTTATTAAATTAATAAATTTGAAGAAAATTATTATTATTATCGAAGAAACACAATAAGTTTTATTTGAGGGGATTAAAAATTATAAAAACTTAGGTCATATAAGTTTAATTTTATTATTAATATCATAAATATTATTAAATTTGAAACAAAATTTATTACTATAAAAAAAAATATAGATGTGATTTGAAGGATAAAATCAATTATTTTTATTATTATTAACTTGGGGCTGGAAGGGCATGCCAGATCCAAGTTGCTTGGGAGTAGCAGTAGGCAGACCCAAGTCCCTTGAGTATTGCAACCCTACTTGACCCAAGACAATTGGGTCAAGAGTGAGACCCTAGGCTAATGGGTCCACGTCAGGACCTAATGCTCTTGCGTCTTGCGTCCTCACCCAACTTTAATGGGTTAAGGCTTTTGGGTTCCTCATTTTAGAGAGCCCAAAGCTCTTAGACCTGATGTTGCAGTTAGACCCACTTAAACTTGGGTAAGTTTATTATTATTATTAATATTAAAAATATTATTATTATTTATATTTAAAATATTTTATTGTTTTTATTATAATTAATATTGTAATATCATAATTAAAATTTTTGAAAATATATCATTAATTTTGAAAAACACATATTAAATAAGTTTTATTTTAGGGGATTGAAAACTAAAAAACTTAGGTAAGATAAGTTTAATATTATTATTAATATCATAAATATTATTTAATTCATTCATATTATTAAATTTGAAATAAATTTTATTACTATAAAAAAACATATATGTGATTTGAAGGGTAAAATCAATAATTTTTATTATTATTAACTTGGGTTTGGAAGGGCATGCCAGACCCAAGTTGCTTGGGAGTGGCAGGGGGTAGATCTAAGTTTTCTAGGTCTTGCAGCAGTACCTGGCCCAAGACAATTGGGTCAAGAGTCAAACCCAAGGCTAATGGGTTTGGAATGCAGGCAGATCCAAGGCTTTTGGGCATTATTATCAAATTCATTTCCTTTTTTTCAAAAGAAAAACCAAAACAGTGTGTTTTAAACCACATTGTTCTCCTTCTTCCCCTGCATATGCAGAGGCAGGGAAGAAGGAGATTTTTAAAATCTTCTTTCCCCACTCACTCTCTCCCCAGACTTGACACCACCTATACCCACCATACCCTGCCAACATGATAAAGAAAAGAGAGGGAACCATGCCCTGTGCATAGCCGCCCCACGCCACCTTACCCTACACTTGGATAGGGTAGGGTGGCCCTTCCCCCTGCTTCCTATAAATACAGGGTGAGAACCAGAAATAGAGGGGGGGGCAAGATTTTGAAGAAAGACAGAGAGAAAGGGTGAAACAAAAGGGGAAGAGAGGAGATTTTGGGGAGGTGGACAAAAGTTTTGAGAGAGAGACAAAATAGAGAAAAGGAACAGAGAGGGGGGGAGAATAGAAAAAAAAACGAGGACAGGGAGATTGTTTTTGAAACAGGGGACAAAAAAAAATAAGAGAAAGGAGAAGAGATAACAGAGAAGAACAATAACCTCACTCTCTTTTTTGTCTCTTTCTCTACCGTTTGAAAAAGCATCATTGTCAGCCTCTGCCATCTTCTTCTCCCTGTGGGCTGCGCTGCAACAATCATGAAGAAAAGGAAGAAACTGGTGCCTCTGCACAAAAGGGAAAAATAGCAGCAATGATTGCTTTTTTTTCACCACCGCCTGGAACCAACATCCGATCGCCACTAGCAGCACCGCCAACGATAGCAGCACCACCGTAAGAGGGAAGAACACCGTAAAAAATAGAAGAAGAATCAGAGAAGAGGAGGGAATGAAGAAAAAAAGGAATAACACAGAGAGGCAGAGAAGAAGAAGAAGAACTGTTGACTGGCCACCCTCAGCTCCCCAGTTCGTAACCACAACGCCACTGCCACTGCCATTGGCGAGCACCACCATGAGCCACTACAAGTCAGCTTCTCGCTCTTGTTCATTGCCTGCACTATTTACTGGGCCAGACAACACTGGGGCAGACCAAAATGGTTAGGCCGGGTGCGACGCAGTCCAAAAAAATTTCAAAAAAAAATCCTTTCAAAATGTGTGATTTCCCACATTTTTTTTTATCAACTTTGGTTAATATTGGTTTACAAATTCGGTATTAAAATACCCGGTTTTCATCAAAACATTGCAAAAAATTATAAAACAAAAAAAATGTTTTGTTTTCATGCATATGGCCAAGTCTCTCAAAGATTAAAAAAAAAATCATATCATATTTTCATACAACAAAACTTCAAAATTTTTATTTTTTAGCATGCATTTTAGCTTTTATAACCAATTTATTAAAGTTATGAGAACTAGGCCAGTATTTCAAAAATACCCCAAAAATATTTTGTTTTCTTTTAGTATATGGGCTTAGAAATTTATACGTAAAACGTATTCCGGACACTAAAAAGGTAGTTCTTTTTATTGATGTTAGAACGATTAGGTTTTATCCATAAGATAAGGATCTCCTTACTATGGAGGACTTTTCTTAAACCTTCGACAGACCAACAATTAGAAAACACGACAAGACCTTATTTTTTTATCAGACAATTAGACAATTAAATAATGCAGCCTACCTTAGGTAGAGTGTAATTGGGGTGCTAATACCTTCTTTTTACGCGATTAGTCTCTGTGCCCGATCTCTAAGACCTGTTAAGGTTTCTAATGACAAAAATACTAGGTGGTGACAACCATTTCCCCTTTCCACTAATAAAAGAAAAAAATTCCTTGTCTCCCCATATTTTCCAGATACATACGAGAGTGGACAATCGCCATCGACACCGCGCGGGCATGTGCGACAGAATGGAAACTCCGCTGGGGACCCAGTGGACTAAGCTTTCTTTATGTCTAATTTTTATGTTATTGTTGGGTTTGTATGTTTGTTTTTTTAAATATGCATTTTCCTTTTATTATTTACACTTTGATATTTGCACGTATCGTTCACACATTGTATAGAATAGATTCATACATCATTCACTTTTTTTGTGAGAGTTTACACTGAAAAACTTTAGGTTAAGTGGGAGACTAGCAGCTTACCTTATGACTTTTAGTCAAGGTTTAAGTTTGTGTAAACCCTAATTGTTCGCTGAGTGCTTAGACTGGTAATGATTGGTCCAAATGTCATCCCATTACCTACTAAGCCTCTGCATTGCCTTCATGAGGGTGATCACTAGGACAACAAGAGACCATTTTGAGACTAGGGTAGAAAGCCTACCCATCATGCAATGTCCCCAAAACTTGTTCTTAGAGTATAAGCTCCCTAAATAGCCATCCATATCCAATGAGCATATACAAACATTTACATCCATTCATTGTAAATAACATACATACATGCTCCATGTTGAAAAATAGGTCCCCAAAGAATCTACAACACCTGACTTCGAGCAAGAAACATGGAAGATGAAGAGTGTGCTCATCATGATGCCCATTTTCAAGAAGAGTTGGAGTCTCTGAAGACAAGCATGGCTCGCCTCACAAGCTTACTCAAGCAAATACTAAGAAATACCTTTGGTGAAAGTCCTCCTAACCGACCCATCACCTTCAATTAGACTCCGACAACAGCTTAGCCTGAAGAAAGAATGAGTGAACATACTCAAGAGCCTCAATGCAATCCAGTATTTGTGCAATTAATGATACCTGTACCAACCCTGATAGTCATGGAAAATTAGAAGTATATGGAGACTCGATGTAGATAATATGTTAGGTAAAGGGTGAATGGTAGATAAAAGATGAAAAATTAAGACCATACCAGGAATACCTATCCAAATTGGCTGAAAGCTTCGATGAAATAGAATTTACTCATTTGGGGAGGGACAAAATCAGTTTGCCGATGCTTTAGCTACCCTAGCTTCTATGGATATAATTGGTGGTGGTGCCAAAATTCAGCCTATAGGCATAGAGATCAAAAATTTTCCCACTCACTATTGTTCAATAGAAGAAGAAGAGAACAGTAACCCATGGTACCCAGATATAAAAAGGTTCATCCAACATCAAAAGTACCCATCGGGAGCCTCGAAGATAGATAAAAAGACTTTGAGAAGAATGGCTATGGAATACTATATAGACAGGGAAATTTTGTATAGAAGGTCATTTGATGGGACCTTGCTGAGGTGTCTGAGCGATCTGGAAGCCAACAAAGCCCTGCAAGAAGTGCATGAGGGAATTTGTGTTATCCACAAAAACGGACACATGATGGCTAGGGACAATCTCCACTCCTCCTTTGCTTTGAGCTTGGCTTGCAACAATTTTACTTGCTCTCTCAATTCTTCTTCACAACCCACCCTCTTTCTTCAGATGCCCATGAATTTAGAAGCTTCTTCCATGTTGGTAACTCCTCTATTACACCATTCAGGATATGTTTCGCTAACCGTGGGATTCCTCGATCCATTCTCTTTTTTTATCAGTAACAAAGATTTCCAATCCCGCCTGATATTTTCTAGCATCTCCATGGTGCCCCTTTATAGACCCTGGTAAATTGAGCTATGCCGACTGTCCTAGGGATGCTTTGTATGTTCCCGTGCTGCTTTACAACTAAGGCAGGTGCGTAACTAACATATCTCGTTACTCCAATTAATGGTACCCAAGGCTTTTAACCATAACTCATCAAGCTTGCCATATTCCTCATCCATGGAGCTCTCCAATTAAAAACGCTTAAAGGAAGTCTTTATAATTTTACCTTCCAATCGTTTTCAAAAAAACTCTCCCACTCCTCTGATACGAACAACTCGAGTGGCTTTTGGTCGAACCACCAGAAATTTTTGAATATGAGCGTCTTTGTTTCTACATGGCTTACCAACCAAATGAATAGTAATGAGACACAGCATCTCATGGAACCTTTACCCGTTTTCTTATAATGATTAAGAGACAGGAAGGTTTCGACTAAACTCGCAGCACATGGGTTGATCTTTGTCTTTTCATACTCCATAAACAAATTAGCAGCTTCCAGACTGATAATTCCCGTGGTAGAGGGACATAGAACTAATCCAAATATTCCCAAGGCCAATATTATGTGTTTCTCTATTTTAGCACCAGGATTAGCCTTTTTAGCAATCAAGAACTCCTCTAGTCGTTTCTATCTAAAACCCCCAGAGTTATCTTTCTCTCTATATGGGATTAGGTGAGGGATTCCCAATAGTTTGGCAAGCTCATCCATGGTGTCATCAATTCTCTAGCGAAAGTACACTTTATGGGCACCTTCAAGGAATTCAGTCAACACACTATACTCTTCAATGGTAGGTTTCATGTTGACATTTTGGAATGTGAAATGTTGATAATTAGGATCCTAAAAATGGGTTAGGGCTTTTATAGCTAATGACAATATCGACACTTTCAAGAGGTGCAAAATCCTCCAATATTTCATGGAAAATTCTACTTCATCTATCTGATACTTGGTGAGCAAAAACAATCGGTTGGTGTCATTTATTATGCACCTAATGTCTTTGAGTAACGGTGTCTCATTAACATTAAGTTTAGAGCAGTCTCCTTCAGTCATTTGCAAGGATTCAGACTCGAGTATATACTCAACAATTGTTACCCCATGAATAGCGGCCATTATGTCACCTAAAAGCCCTATAATAAGGATGCTTACATGTTAAGCTTATCTTAGTGAAATTATACAAGGATCCACCTAAAGGATAGGTTCTAATCATTAAATGCATCAGGGTAGTTTTGCTATCTAGTCTCAAAGGTCTTTCGCATGCTTAGTGATCATCCTTGAAAGGTCGATATGAGGTTTGCAAGCAGCGTGAAGATAGAGGCCCTGAGTAATATTAGTTCAGCATATCGACCACTGTCGAGCAAACAATCATGCGAGAGTTGGAAAGTTTCGCGATCCTTACCCAGGCTAAAGCCATTGGGGTGTCGTTACTCCTCCACTTATCTTAAAGTTGATACCCATATAATTAAAAAAAAATTAGATGAGTGATGTGTGACGACCTAGATCCATATCCAATATATATGCAAGATAAACATGAATAACTATGCATGTTAAAATAGTAAAAAGAGCAAGAAAATAAAACTTGATAAACACAACATAGTAATAATAAAGAAAAAAAATAGTTCGACAAATATTGTTTAGCAATAAAAAGACAAATATCAAAGCTTAGTCCTAGAAGGGGGACCAGTGGAGTCACCATTTTTTCACACCCGGACATTACGGCGACCAATTAAAAATTTATTATATCTTGATTGGAAAAAAACAGATATCCGGCATCTTGTTCTTTGGGGGAAAAGGTCTTGTTTAAGGAGTCGCCACCTAGTATTATGGTTACTAGGAATCCTAACTGGTCAACAGAGATTCCAATGGTACGACACTAGTTACGCAGAAGGGAAGATGCTATCACCCTTAAGCGTCCTACTTGAAGTAGGCTGCATTGCTGGTTTTGTCTAAAATTGCTAAGAATATGTTCTCTTATTTTTATTTTCTTTTTCTTTTTTTACTCTTCTTATAATGTTCCTGACTATGGCATTAGTGAACAGTTCATACAAATATTTCCAACTTTAGCGTTGGTAAATATTGCACAAAACCCAAAAAATTGTGATATTCTTGACTCTAGCGTCAATGAACAATTTTACAAAAATTTGAATTCGAAGAAGAATTTTCCTATGCCTTTTTCTTTTTGTTTACCCTTTATTATTATTTACCCTTTTTAGATGAAAAAAAAGCATTGTACGATAGATTTGCATTTAATAGTAATAGTCCATGGATTGAGCACATAAAAAAATACAAAACACAAAAGAAAATAATAGATCAAAGTGCGAGTGGCCCATAAATAAATCAACGAAGATCCCAAAATATTTTTGGAATTTTCTGATAACACAAAGCGGCTCGTTTGGCCCAATAGCAAACTAAAATAGGCATAAAAATGATGGCCAAGGCATAAGGATGTGTTTTGCCAAACACATCCTTAGCAAACAAAATTTGGGCCGACTGGGCCTAAAGCCCAAACCCGACCAACCTTTTTTTTTGGGCTGGGTCTAGCCCAACCAGTATGGGCTGAGCTTGACCCAGCCGGCCCAGCCTGGTCACTTGCCCAAGCCAGTGACCTGGTTGGGCAGCAGGCACGCTTGAACCAAGTAATGTGTGCACTGCACAGTGCAAATGTAATTAATTACCTTCACACTGTTTTGAAAATCTCAGAAACAGAGTGAGAAGGAAGCTTTACTTGGCGAAGACAAAGACGAAGACGAAGGTAATGGTCCTAGCACCAACCGGAGAATGTTCTCTTCTTCCTTCTCCTTTCAGTCTCTCCTCCCTCTGCTCTTGTGTTTTTTTTTTTTTGTTATGGATTCTCTCCTCTGTTTTCTATTCTACTGTCTCTCTACTTTTTGTTTTTTTCCCTAGAGCTCTGTACTTATAGGGGACGTGCCTGGTCTTCTCTCCGCGCACGGCTTGCCTCTGGATAAGCACCACTGGAAGGGACGTGTTGGTGTTTCACTGGGACTTGGATACCTGAGCTTGATCCTTATCTTCCCGGGGCAATGATCTTCATGAGGATAGGGTTTGAGACTCTGTGTTTTGGTTGGATTAGGACACCAACAGTCCTGCCATTGTTGGACTGTTGGTGGTGGTTTCCTTCACACGTCAATGTCTTGTTATGGCGACGAGGGACACGGAAACGAACTGAGAAGCTGGTGGTGGAAGTCATGTGCATCGCAGTGCGTCTGGTGGTGTTCTGCATTTCCTTCGTTGGTAGTTTCTTTTGTTTCCAGAGGAAGAAGATGAAGAATAGGAGTGACCAAAACAACGTCGGAATTGTAGGTGGCCCGTTTGTCAATTCGGCCCCTGAAGTTTTGCATTTAAACCCCTAATCGTTTAAATTGAAAGATTTACCCTCCTTAAAATTAAATTAAAAATAAGTGGGTCAAAATTGGGTTATAACAAGCACCAAAATTTATAGTTCAACCACTACAAGATTTCACAGTTTTTTTACCGGCGAAATTTTTTTACCGACGAAATCCCTAACAAAAAATGTCTGTCGGCTTTCCTTTCATCAGTAATACCTAATTCCGTCACTAAGTCGGTCGGTAAAAAAAAATAATTGCCGATGATTTTATAGATGGAAATTGTGCGAAAAAAAAAATCCCGCTTGAAATATAACGACGGATGTATTCCGTCGGTGATAGTGGCATATCCAGTAAATATTTTTCAGCTCCTGGTTAAATGCCGACGGACTATATCCCTCTGTAAATTCATCGGTGATTGTGGCATTTCCACCAAGCTACTGTGAAATGCCGACGGGAACATTCCGTCGGTAAATTCGTCGGTGATTGAGACATTTGCACCAAGCTACTATGAAATGCCGACGGAAACACTCCATCGGTATATTTCATCGGTGATTATTTTTAAATATATTTTTAAAAAAATTATTTATAATAAATAATATAAAATTATATAAATTAATAGTAAAAAAACAAATTATGCAAATAAAAGTTTTATTAAACATCAAAAACAAAAAAATAAAGTTAAATAATATTCATTACAAATTGAATGTGTTTCAAAAAAAATATTAAATTAACATAATGGTGGTGGAGGAGGAGGAGGACGCTGGTTCTTATACGACAAAAAAGGAGGCGCACATGTATCATCACTCTGTGATGCCATGTTCATAACCATGTGGCGAAGCTATTCATAATTCATCGAGAGGTGCTCGTATTTTTTGGTGAGTTGAGCCATGTGTTGCTGCAAGGCCATGAACTCCTTAGATTGGATGCTCGATACTGATTGCGAGCTCCCAACGGTTGAGACACTACGGGCCGCTTGCAAGTTCTCGGCCGTAGTGTTGGAGAGCTCGTACACCCGATTGTCATCGGGTCCACCAGACGATCCTACCTCCATCCACAAATCTGGATCGAAATCCGGATGGGTCGAAGGATCGTCCACATATCTCTCTCTCAACCGGCTATTATAGGTCTCCAGAAAATGAAAAAAGAAATCATCATATTCAATTTAATAAAAATAATAACTTACAAAATAAAATGGTTGAACAAACATACCACAAAGTGTTGAGCACGGTTGTCAACGAACTGTTGCGCCCCCTTTTGGCGGTCTTGACTCCACACGTGCGTCTCAACAAACAGCTCCATTGGGCTCGGTTCACGTCCAAGAGACGTAGCCTGTAATGAAAAAAATTAATTAACAACAAATTATTTAATGATATATTTCATTTAAATTAATCTTACCATCCGTTTCACATATGCAGCAAACGGAACACAGTCGCTGGTGTGCGTTGTCACCGAGCCATGAATTGGCCGATTCTGGTTGCCAGCACCGGACTGTGAGCGTCGTGTGAACCGCTCAGCGTCACGTGCTCAAGATATTACGGCCATATATCTGTCGAGATGTATAGCGGTTTGAAATCCCTCAATACCGCCACGTCGTTCCAGCCTTGGAGACCCTTATCTCTCGCATTTTGTTTTGCCTTTTTTTGTGCTTCATACCAAAAATCACGCAACCTACTTCCATAGCGAGAAATTAGATTTTGAAACATAATTTTTTTCTAAAAAAATCTTGTATTGTTTTCGATGTTACCTAGTTGCTGCGTGATTTCCCCACACCCTCCTCACAATAGTGTCATGCGCGTTGTCCCAGTCTAATTTGTCCTGTGTATAAATATTAATTTTAAATAAAAATAATAAGTTATTTACAATTATATTAATAATTTATTAGAAATAAGCTGGAAATTAGAAATTAACACCAACCTCAAATCTGTCAAACCATGCATCGATTTGAGGTATCCATTCAGGATGTCTAGATACCTGACTCCATTGAAATAATAGAATCTCCATCGACGATTTAAACGCCGATGATATTACTCGGGCGGCCTCAATGTTTGTGAACCTGAAAATAAATTAAATTAATGAAATATTGATTAATTGTTCATAAATTATGTTATAATTAAAAAAAAAACTAAAACCGAAACAAACTTATAGCCACAATTTTATACGAATAATTATATAATTAAATTCGAATGTTAAAAAAATTCGGAAGCACCTCCCCTATATTGGAGACTACCCAAACTTTTCAAACTTGCAAATATTGACAATAGCCACAACCAATTGACCCTATCTATACTAATCTTGTATATAACATAACATCTATACAAATAACATCCATACTAATTACAAGGTAAATTCAACAATAATAATTAAAATTCTACAAATTATTCAATTATTATGGAAATACAAACAATAAAATATATTAAAAAAAAACTCTAGATTAATAATTAAAATTAATGAAAATAATTAAACACAAATCATGCAATAATAGAGTAAAATTAAGATAAAATAATTAAATTTATTCCAATATATTCAATTACTAATTACAAGGTAAATTCAACATTAACAATTACAATTCAACAAATTATTCAATTATTATAGCAATACAAACAATAAAATATATTCAATAAATTCAAAAAAAAAAACTCTAGACTAATAATTAAAATTAATGGAAATAATTAAACACAAATCATGCAATAATAGAGTAAAATTGAAAGAAAATAATTAAATTTATTCCAACATATTCAATTACTAATTACAAGGTAAATTCAACATTAACAATTACAATTCAACAAATTATTCAATTATTATGGCAATACAAACAATAAAATATATTCAAAAAATTCAAAAAAAAAAAACTATAGACTTTAGGAATGAAATATGCTTACCTTAATAATGTGTTTATTTCAAGACTTTATCTACATTATAAAAATACACCAAAACAAAAAACATAACAAAAATAACAATAGCTAAAACAAAGAAAAAAAGTTCTTAAAGTAAAATGAAGTAGAGGAAACACATACCTTTTAATTTGATGAAGATTCAAGTAAAGATTACAAGCAAAACAAACAAAAGTCTTGAAGGAAATGAGAGGAAAAAAATCAAAAATAAAAGGGGAATAACAGAGCAGATGAAAAAATGAACTGAAGGGGCGGTTGCTGGGATTTATAGCGCAGTTTTACCGACAGATTAACCGACGGACATTAAAAAAAAATATTATTTTAAATTATTCCGTCGGTGATGTTTTGAAAATCCGTCGGTAACTTTTGAATTTCGCACCATCATTTTTAACTATCCTTCATATTTTTCACAGTCCGTCGGTAATTCCGTCGACAAATACACACAGTCAGAGATGCATTTAATACCCCGCCCTTTGGAATTCGCACCGTCCGTCGGTGATGTTGTCGGACTGGAATGCGTCCACAACGTCATCGGTGATGGTTGTGGCATTTACAGGGATGCCATTGTGAAATGCCGACGGACTGGAATCTGTCGGTATGGACGTCGGTAATAGTGCAGTGTGCAAGAAAGATGATGTTTGTATTGCCTATTCAACTTCTTGCAAACACTTAAATGATAAATTGTCCATCGCACAAAACAATAACAACAGTGCTTAAACAATACAAACTTATAAAATAAATATTTCGTGTTACAAAATATATCATCCATAATATATATTACATGAAAAAAAATGTTTTACACATGGCTTCATTCTGATAGTTAGTCAGAATTTTCTTCTTCTTCGTCATCAATTGAATAGTCATCACCTTCATCGCAATCTTCAATATGGATATCATTATTTTCATCGACATTTGGTTGTCCGCTAGAGCTCAAAACAACATTCAACTCCTTTACGTCAACATCAACAAGACTATCATCGAAAACACGAAAATTTGAATTTCCTTCCAAGTCAATCGAAGGAGCAACTCGATATGGTTCAACCAACTCATTAACTTGAGAGACTTCATCTCGCACACTTCATCTCGGTGATTCCATCGGTAAAATCACCCGCAAAAACTTCCAAGTCAGCGAACCGCCTTTTTTTTTAAATTCTGAATATTCTGTCTGTAATTTCATCGGTATATATCGACTGAAGTAGTCCGCCGGTATATACCGACGGAATTACAGACGGAAAATATGTCGTCAGTAATTATGACTGCAAATTACCAACAGAATTATTCTGTTGGTAATGACGTTGGTATTAAGCAAATTTCTGGTAGTGAACAATTAGTTAAAATAATTCTTAACTAGAGGAGATATAGAAACCGAGTACCAAACTACTGTAAATGCTCGACTTACGTTCCCCTGTTGTTGCTGCCCTCCTCCTGCGGTTCCTCCTGAAACCATGAACACCCATCACCATTCTATATTAGTCCACATATCACAACACAACAACAACAATAGCAATAATATTCATTTCTCTTTTACCATTCTTTTCTTTCTCACCTACATTCCTCATTATTATCCGTTAACATTTTCAGCTCATTAGTAGCCCAAGTGGACATCATGAATTCAATTTTTATCACAGTTTATTCCTTTTTAAAGATCAAGACGTGATGTTACACACTTTACGAAGGGCAAGAAAAGAAATTTTATCCTTAATATGGCTAAATTTCGTTGTTTTATCGACTTGGCCGAATCTGCCAGTAGGGGTGACAATTTGACCTCCCCTCAGATTTTTATTTGTATATGGAGTTCTAGAACTCCAAATTAAGCGAGGTCAGATTCGTTGGAAAGCTAACACTCCCGGCTACAATTGCTATAAAGGGACCTTCCTTGGATTCTATCGTCTTCATGTCCGAACTACCTTAGGAATCAGGGCGGCGAACCTACCTTGTTTCGTCAATGGGCAATGTATCTCCAATTTTTTTCTCCAATCCCTTCTTCCTCATTAGATACAGCTATGCCTTCAACTTATACATGGCAACCCATCTCATTGTGACCTCCCAAGGTCATTTGTACCAAGTTAATTAATTCATTTCTACTTTGGTCGAACCTACCCAAAGGAACAAAGGGTTCCTTTTCCTTATAAGTGATGCATTTATTTTTTCTAATTAGCAACCACATTATAACAGCACATCTCAAATAATTAAGCAAGGAAATCATAAGTTCTCCTCTCCTTTCTTCCCCTCCAATAGCTAGTCACCTTGCATATGTTCTCTCTCTCTCTGTTTTTTTTTTTCATTGCACCCCTCCACATTCAAGACCATTTCTATCACTAATTTATGCATCAAGAATACTCAACCCACCAGAATTTCTCTTCCCTTCCTGACTTGGCTCTTGGCCGAAACATGCCTAAGGGAACCAATGGTTCCCTTCCTCTCTTTTATGCATAATTTCATCTTTTGAGGCAACTTAGAATATTCTAATCCATTTAATTCCAATCATTTCGACATTCCCCTAATTTTTTTTACTCAAGAGCCCTAATTTTTCAACTTCAAATTACTACACAATTCTTAATTGAATCTAAATTGGCTTTCATAATTTGTGTAGTACTACATACCAGAGGGAAATTTAGGTTTAATTTCTAGTTTGATTAAGGTTTCTTAACTCTTTTTTTCTTCACCTGCAGCCGACCCTCCCTGCTCCCTCTTTTCTTCATAAATTCTTCACTTTTCTTCTTGTAAATCCTCTGCCCAAGTGTGTTTTCTCCACTTAATAATTCCAAGACTTGTGTAGGTATACTAACTTGGGTGTTTTCTCCTAGGCTTGATGAAGGAAAATCTGAAATTCCCCCTCCCTTTCTTAATGTTGTCCAGCCGGCTAAGGTTGTCAAAAACATATTTTTGACACGACACGGAAAATACAAAATAAACTTGGATCGTAAAAACGGATCGTGAAATCGTAAAATCATAAGAAATTTTTTCAAGAGAAGCCTATTGTCCCAAATTCAAAGAAGATGATACAAACAAAAAAATGTTCTGGAAAGGAACAGACATTACCAGTAATGCTTTCATAATCACAAAGACACCATAACACCATACGACACAAACTCAAAGAAAGTCAATACAAACAAAACAATGTTCTGGAAGGGAACAGGCATTACCAGTAATGCTTTCATAGACAGGGACATTGGTGACCAGTTCCTTCACAATCAAATGTTTGCACAACACCGTTGTAAAATTCATAATGTTCAATCACCAAATAGTTAAAAAACCTGCAAAGAAAAAAAAATCGCATCAAAACCCACTGTCGCACCCGACATCGCGGCGGCCCACAAATAATTCTCTTGAATTATGGAAAAAGAACAGATATCTGACATCTTGTTCTTTTAGGGGAAAATGTCTTGTTTGAGGAGTCGCCACCTAGTATTATTGTCACTAGGAACCCTAACTGGTCAACAGAGATTCTATGGTTCGGGACTGGTTACGTAAAAGGAAAGATATTAGCACCCCTTAAACGTTCTGCCTGAGGCAAACTGCATTGCTGTTTTTGTCTTAAATTGCTAAATTTTATTGGTTTACGCTCTAATGGTTTATTCGCAATATTCCTGACTCTGGCGTCAGTGAATATTCAACTACGGATAATTTCAACTTTGGCGTTGGTAACTATTACGTAGATATAAAATAAATTTAGATTAATATTTTTTTATTCCTGATTCTAACGCTAGTGAATAAAAAAAAATAAACGAAATTCATTTTATTGCGCATTCATTTTTTTTATTTCTTATGTAGTTAAATGAAAAATAAAAAAACAATTAAATCAGTGTTTTTATTCCTGACTCTGGCGTCAGTGAATAAACCAATAAAATAAATTTTATTTTTCATACATGCACATATGTTTTTTTTATTTTTTCTTGCTAAATAAAATAAAATATAACGAATAAAAATAATATAAATTTAAACCAGTATTTTATCCCCGACTCTGGCGTTGGTGAATAAACCAGTAAATTTATATTATTTTTATTCATGCATACACATATTTTTCATTTTTTATTTTTTTATTTTTATTTCTATACTTTCTATTTTTTTATTTTTTTATTTTTTATTTTTTTGTTTTGGGGGTTGGGTCTGATCCAGCCTACATGGCTGGGTAGACCCAACATCCTGGTCTGGTCACTGGCCGCAGCCAGTGACCCGGTTGGGTAGTGAATTAATTATAATTCACTTGCTACTGTAGCAAGTGAATTATAATGCAGGAGGGGAGAGACGAGAGAAGACTTACCTGGTGCAGCAAGGCGTAGCCGGAGACGATGGCGCACTGCGCTGGACGAACGGCGCTGCCACCTCTTGTTCTTCCTCTCTTCTTCCTTCTCTTCCTCCTTTTCTTCCCCGGTTCGTCCCTGTATTTCTCTCCTGGAGTGCCCTGTTTCTGGTGCAGTGGCTGCTGAAGATGGAGCTCTGAAGCTGCTGCTTCTGGAGGCGACGAAAACAGTTGTGACGCTGGTGGTGACTCTTGTCTACTGCTTTCCTTTGTCTTTCTTCTGTGTTTCCTCTGCTCTCCCTTTCTCCGTGGCCTCCTCTGCTTTTCTTCGGTTTTTGGTTACTGGCCTCTCCCCCCCGGTTTTTTTCTTCCTCTCTGTTTCCAGTCACCCCTGTCTTTCTCTTCCCTTTTTCCCCTGGTTCTGTTTCTCCCCTGGTTCTGTGATTTTTTTTTCGTTC